>Ga0335074_10002639_pt1 | contig 24480 bp, 23 predicted proteins | sample Lox_Sample_23_FD_206715 | JGI IMG/M metagenome (GOLD analysis project Ga0335074, IMG submission 206715) | Soil microbial communities from Loxahatchee National Wildlife Refuge, Florida, United States - Lox_Sample_2.3 | ecosystem: Environmental > Terrestrial > Soil > Wetlands | place: USA... | reverse complement strand
AGCACCCGGTTTTCGAAGAGGACCGCGTCGCGGCGATCGAAGCATTTCATTTCGACTCGGCGCAAAACGGCGCGGTCTTCATCGACGCCACGCTCGACAACGGCAAGCACGAAGAATACCGGACCGAAAACGGCGGACAGAGCTGGCAAGGGCCGCAGTCGCCCGATCGCACTGCCAAGGCCAAGCCGCCGGCCGCGTGGCGCTTGCGCACCGATGCCGCCAGCCACAGCTACTTGATCGAAAAATCCGAAGCCAACCGCTGGCAGCGCGTCGCCAGCTTCCTGGTCAATATCGCGAGCTGCAAGGAATGAAGCCGCCCGATCCCATCGAGCTGGAGCTGTTCCGGCATCTGCTGGTCTCGATCGCCGAAGAAATGGGCGCGGTGCTGCGCAAGACATCGTTCTCGGCGAACATCAAGGAGCGCCGCGATTATTCCTGCGCGGTTTACGATTCCGACGGCGAAACTGTTGCGATGGGCGATCACATGCCCGTGCACCTGGGCGCGATGCCGCTTTCGGTCGAGCATGCGACCAAGGCCTTCGATCTCGCGCCCGGCGACGTCGCGATTCTCAACGATCCTTTCCGCGGCGGCACGCATCTCCCGGACATCACCGCGGTTTCGGGCGTGTTTTTGAAAGGCTCGAGCAAGCCTGCGTTTTTCGTCGCCAATCGCGCCCATCACGCCGATGTGGGAGGCATCAGCCCGGGCTCCATGCCGCTGGCACGCGAGATCTATCAGGAAGGCATCCGCATTCCGCCGGTGCTTCTCGCGCGGGGCGGACGCATCGAACGAGAAACGCTCGATCTGATTCTGGCCAACGTGCGCACTCCGGTGGAGCGCGAAGGGGACCTGCTGGCGCAGATCATGGCCATCCAGCGCGGCGAGCAGCGCCTGCTCGAACTGACGGCCAAATACGGCTTGCCCAAGATTCGCCGTAACCTGACCGCGCTCAAGGATTATAGCGAGCGCATGATGCGCGCGGCCATCCGGAGGCTGCCCGAGGGCGTCTACCGCGCCGAGGATTTTCTCGATAGCGACGGTATCACCGATCGGCCGGTGAAGATCGCGGCGAAGGTGACCATAAGCGCCGGCCGCGCGATCATCGATCTGTCCGGCTCCGATCCGCAAGTGGAAGGATCGGTCAACGCCAATTACGCCGTCGCGGTTTCGGCCAGCACCTACGTGTTCCGCTGCCTGGTACACGAGGACATCCCCTACACCGCGGGCGTGATGCGGCCGCTCGAAGTGATCGCGCCGGACGGGCTGGTGGTCAGCGCGCAGGCCCCGGCGGCGATGGCCGCGGGCAATGTGGAAACCTCGCAGCGCATCACCGACGTCGTTTTGCGCGCTCTCGCGAAGGCCGCGCCGCCCTTGATCCCCGCGGCAAGCTCGGGAACCATGAACAACGTGACTTTCGGCGGATGGGATCCCTCGCGCAAACACGCTTTCGCTTACTACGAGACCATCGCGGGCGGCATGGGCGCCTCGGCGATCTCGGACGGCCCGAGCGCCACTCACACCCACATGACCAATAGCTGGAACACGCCGGTGGAAGCTTTCGAACATTTGTATCCGCTGCGCATTGCGAGCTACCGGATTCGCTCGGGATCGGGCGGGCGTGGAAAACATCGCGGCGGGGACGGCATCGTTCGCGAATACGAATTTCTCACCCGCGCCGACGTGACCATTTTGTCGGATCGCCGGGCGCGCGGTCCCTATGGTCTCGCGGGCGGGAAACCAGGAAAACCGGGGCGCAACACGCTGCTGCGCCGCCGCGCCAGATCGACGCAAATCATCGCGATCCCCGCCAAGTCGCGATTTGAAGTTCAACCCGGCGACGTTTTGCGCATCGCATCACCCGGCGGAGGCGGCTACGGTTAAAGTCGCGATCCGCCCAGCCTGATGCGACAAACCTGGCGCCGCCTCACGTTTCTGCATTGGGGCTTTCCACCGGGAGTGGTCACGCCGCTGCTCCCGCCGGCACTGACGCTCGATACGTTCGACGGATCGGCGTGGGTGGGCCTGGTTCCGTTCGAGATCCATGGTACGCCGGGCTTGCCTTATTTCCCCGAAACAAATCTGCGCACTTATGTCATCGGACCCGACGGCACGCGCGCGGTCTGGTTCTTCTCGCTCGAAGCCGCGCGGCTGGCCGCGGTGGTGGGCGCGCGAATCGGATATCATTTGCCCTATTTTGGGGCCAGCATGAGCGTGGTCTCACAGGGCAGCGCCATTCGATACCGCAGCCGCCGCCATTGGCCGCACGATTCCGGCGCGATCACCGAAATGGTCGTCGAACCCGGCGACCCTTGGACCTGGCCGCTCGCGCGCGCCACGGTCCTCCAAGTGCGCGAGACACTGTTCGAACATGCCGGGCTCCCGACTCCGCGGGGAGCGCCACTGGTGCATTAGTCCGCTGAGCTCGATGTGAGCATAGGGCCGCTCGATCTACACTGAAATTTCATGGCCAAGTTCAAGTCCGCCGGCAGCAAGAAGACGTCCGAGAAAGTGAGATCGGCGCGCGCCGCTATCCCGTGCCTGGTACTGGTGGTGCTCGGGATCGTGATCATGTGTTTGCTATTTTATTTTTCCCTGCAATCGAACACGCCACAATGAGAGCAGACAACCGATTTCCCAGCCAGATGCGTCCTGTGCGCATCACCACGAATTACCTGATGACGGCCGAGGGGTCGGCGTTGATCGAGGTCGGACACACGCGCGTGCTGTGCGCGGCCTCGGTCGAAGAAAGCGTCCCGCAGTTCTTACGCGGGAGCGGGCGCGGCTGGGTGACGGCTGAATATTCGATGCTGCCGCGCGCCACGGCGACGCGAACGCCGCGCGAAGTGGCCAAGGGGCGTCCGTCGGGGCGCACGCTCGAAATTCAGCGGCTGATCGGGCGTTCCTTGCGATCCGTGGTCGACACGGCCGCGATTCCGGATCGCACCGTGATTGTCGATTGCGACGTGCTGCAGGCCGACGGCGGCACGCGCACCGCGTCCATCACCGGCGCCTACGTCGCGCTCATGCTGGCGCTTCGAAAGATGGTGAAGTATGGCACCCTGAAGTCGCTGCCGGTCACGCAGCCGGTGGCTGCCACCAGCGTCGGGATTCTCAAGGGCGAGCCGATTCTCGACCTGTGCTACGAAGAAGACTCCGCGGCGGAGGTGGACATGAACCTGGTGATGACGGGTTCCGGGCGTTTCGTCGAGCTGCAGGCGACGGCCGAGAAAACTCCGTTCGACGACCGGGAGCTCGAGCAAATGGTCGCGCTGGCACGCGGCGGCATCGCTGAGCTCTTCGAAATCCAGAAGGCGGCCCTGGCCGGTTGAAGTTATTCTGCGCCACTACCAACGCGGGCAAACTGCGCGAATTTGAAATGGCGTTTCGCGAGCCGATCGAAGTCACGCCGCTGCCCGGCCTCGCATCCATTCAGCCTTGTGAGGAAACCGGCGCGACATTCGAGGAAAATGCTGTTCTGAAAGCCGTCTATTACTCGAAACATTGCGACGGGTATTTGTTCGCCGACGATTCAGGCTTGGAAGTGGACGCGCTGGGAGGCGCGCCGGGCGTCTACTCGGCCCGCTACGCCGGCCCGCACGCGACGGATGCCGCCAATAACGATTTGCTGCTCGAACGCCTGCGCGGCGTCACAAACCGCGCGGCGCGCTTCGTCTGCGTCATCGCTCTGGCGCAGGCTGGAAAGCCGATCCGAACCTTTCGCGGCCAGGTGGAGGGCCGCATTCTGGACGCTCCTCGCGGCGCCAATGGATTCGGGTATGATCCGCTATTTTTTTATCCGCCCTTCGCCTGCACCTTCGGAGAAGCGCCGCTCGATCGCAAAATGGAAGTCAGCCATCGGGCACAGGCATTGGCGCACTTGCGCGAATATCTGGCGGCATGGCCCGCGCGGGGCCCCGGCACGGGTTAATCTAGGGCAGGAGGAACCAACCATGGACAGCACCGATCCGCTTCTTGCGCCCGTGGAAGCCGATGAGCATCGCGAACTGGGCGGCGTTCAGGTGGATGTCGCGCGAACCGGAGCGTGCCGCGTCAAGCGTATGATCTATCCGCCAGGATTTCACTGGGCCAAGCACCTGAGCGAGCTGATGGGCAGCAAATACTGCATGCACGCGCACGTGGGATTCATGGCGCACGGGCAGATCAACGTGCGTTTTGCCGACGGCTGCGTGGTGGAATACAAGGCTCCCAAGTTCGTCCAGGTGGAACCCGGGCACGAAGGCTGGGTGGTGGGCGACGAGCCGGCGGTGCTGATCGAGTTCGACTTCGAGAGCAATACGCTCGACCGGCTGGGCGTTCCGCAAATACATAAGCACCATGGAAAGCCGGCCTGAGCCCTGGCTGCGCGGACCGCTCCCGGGAGTTCATCCGCTGCTGGCGCCGACTTTGCACGCTTTCGCGCAGGCGCGCGAAGACATCGCCCGCTGGACCGATGGGTTGACGGACGAGGAAATCTGGCTGCGTCCGCGCGGCGTCGCGCCCGTCGGTTTTCAGCTTCGACACATCGCCGGGAGCGTTGAGCGACTGACCCGATACCTCCAAGGTCTGGATCTCACGCCGCGACATCTCGCGGACCTCCAGGAAGAAATGAATGGCGGGGCGTCAAGATCGGTCTTGCTGGAGGAAGTAAACCGTGCCTTGGACGAATCCGAGCGAGTGATTCGGAATATCAATCCCGATACGTTATGCGATCCGCGCGCCGTGGGACGAAAACGGCTTCCGACCACTGTAATCGGATTAGTGGTCCATCTGGCGGAGCACACCCAGCGTCACGTGGGTGAATTGATCGTTACAATAAAGGTTGTTCAAAAGAATCGAGACTGGCAGTACTAGCACCTACACCAGTTGCTGTTACCGAGTAAAACCGTTTAGACTTCTGTCTTGCAGATTCCAGAAGCGGACTTTGAACGTCTGATCCGCGTACTTTCGGAAGCCCGGGCGCGCGCTACCGAACTGGCAACATCCATAAGCGCGCGCTTGGGAACCGAACATCACCTAGCCGAGCTGGCCAATGCAGCATCTTCCAAAATCGAGACTATGCTGCTGGAAGTGCGAAGTTCGGCCGCGGAAGCGCCCCATGCCGCCGCCGGACTGGCGGAGTTGCGGGGCGCACTGGAAATCGACATGCACCCCATAACGCCGGAGCCGGTCCATTCGTCAGCACAGATGTCATCGGAACAGGTCCATGCGGAACACGCGTCATCCATCGCCGTCCCGGCGGGACTGGATCCGGAACACTGGCTCTCCATGTTCGTTAACGATTTAGTTTCGCAGCTTCGCGCCTCGGGCGGCATTACCTTTGAAGTGGCCGAGCGCCTGCTGCAGCAGCGCAAGGACGATTTCCTCCGAAACTTTTTGATCGCGCGCCGCATGTACCGCACCTATCCGCAGTTGTTCCCGGAGATTCAGCAGCATGAGGGCTCGCCGGAACACCACATTCCTCAATAAAGTTGGTACCCATGACCATCGACGCCAGAGAGCTCAACGAACTTACGCGCAGGGCCACTGAATTGATGTCGGAAACCGCCGACGTTCCCCGCATATTGAAGAACCGGCTGGGGGAGCAGCATCAGCTTGCACAGGCGGCCGAAGAAATGCTCGGCAGCATCGAAGATTTCGTGCGGGAGCTGCGCTGCTTCGACCTTTCGTCGCAGCCCACCGGCGCCGACGCATTCGAGGGATCTTGACTGCGCCCCGGGCGCTCGAAGAACGGACGACGTAGTATCCTGACGCTGTTGGCAGTGACCGCAACAATCGGAGGCTTTATATGGCTAATCAAGTATTGGACGAAGAAAAAACTCTAGCGCGCCTGCAGACCCTGATGCGCTCGGAGCACTGGCTCGCGACCTACGTGAGCGATCTGCTGAGCGCGCACGACCTGGCCGCGGGCATCGATTTTCGGACCGCCGAGCAGCTTCTGGCCGCCGAGAAGGAACAGTTCGAAAAGGACCTCGCAATTGCGCGGCGCATGCTTCGCGTCTATGGCAAGCAAGTCATGGCGGAAAACATGTCGCAGGGCGCTTACGCGCCGAACAACAGCTAGAACGGACTCGCGCGGCCCTCAGTGCAGCACGGTGATGGGGACCCAGGCGTCGGTGGTTTCCCACAGCAGCGAGAGCATGCCCTTATTGTCGCCGGAGGTCTGGAGCTCGATCTTGAACGTCTCCACCGGCGGCGCCAGCGTTTTCAAGTTCATCTTCACGCGTCCGAAGTCCTGGCCCTCGTCGTAATTCAGGTGGAATTGGCCGGTCTGTTTGTTGATGATCAGCATCCACTGCTTTGCGTTGGGCAGGGTCCAGATGCTGTAGCTGCCCTTGGGCACCTTGAGGCCGTTGATGTCCAGGTTCGCTTCGGTAGTGATCTTGGTGGCCCAGTTCGCGCCCGTGCACCACACTTCGTCGTAGGGGACCAGGTTGCCCATGATCTTGCGGCCATGCATGGAGGGCGCGTAATATTCGACCGTGATGTGATCTCCGCCGATCACCCCCGAAGCGCTGGCGGGAGGGCTGGTGTAGCGCTGGGCCGAGGCGCGCGGAGAAAGCACAAGAGCCGCGAGCGCCAGCGCGGCGAATCCGAGGAGGGACCAGGTGAATCGATGCATGCCATGCTCCTGGCTCATGGTAGCCGATTCGTTCGCCGGACGCTGTGGAGGGCGAAAGGGGGTCAGTCCTGGGTTTCGAAATGCCCGTTGGACCGCGAGTTCGATGCGCCGTCTTTCCGCGCCCAGCGCCGGACCGCCTCCCTGAGATGGTCTTTATCGACGGGCTTGGTCAGATAGTCATCCATGCCGAACGCAAAGCATTTTTCGCGTTCGCTTTGAAAAGCGTTGGCGGTGACGGCGACGATCGGGATGGATGAAGACTCTTCGTCCAGGTTTCGAATTTCCCGAGTGGCTTGAAACCCGTCCATCACCGGCATCTGAACATCCATGAAGACCAGATCGTAGCGGCGGGTTCTGACCTTCTCCACGGCCTCCGCCCCGTTTTCAGCCAGATCAATGGCGAAGCCCAGATTGATCAGCTGCTGGCTGAGGACGCGTTGATTGATGCGGTTGTCTTCCACCACCAGAATGGTTCCGCAATGAGTTTCACCCGGCCGGTCCTCGATGTTGGGGGTGTCCTGTTCGGGAGCAACCTCGGCGCCGAGCCTGAGTTTGGCCGTAAACCAAAACGTGCTTCCCTGGCCGGGGACACTGTCGAATCCGACCTCGCCGCCCATCAGCTCGATCAGGCGCTTGGAGATGACGAGGCCGAGACCGGTGCCGCCGTAGCGCCGCGTGGTGGAGCTTTCGGCCTGGCTGAAGCTTTGAAACAGGCGCTTCTGCGCTTCCGGCGGGATCCCGATTCCGGTGTCGGAAACCGAAGCCCTCACCAGGACTCGGTCAGTGCCGCAAGCCGGGCCGGCCGAAATGGACACGCGAATCGAACCGCGCTCGGTGAACTTGACGGCATTGGAGAGCAGATTCAACAGAACCTGCCGCAGCCGCACCGCATCGCCCGACAGCAAGTCCGGGATTTCGTCGTCCACGCGCACAATCATGTCCAGATCCTTGTCGCGCGCCGCCGCGCTTACTAAGTGGACCGAATTCCGCACCAGCTCCCCGAGCCTGAAATTCGCCTCTTCGAGCGTGAGCTTGCCGGCCTCGATTTTCGAAAAATCGAGGATGTCATTAATGATGGTGAGCAGCGAAGTGGCCGAGAATTGGATGCCTTCCACGTATTCGGTTTGATTTTCGGTAAGCGGCGTGTCGGCGAGCAGCGTCCCCATGCCGATGATGCCGTTCATGGGCGTTCGGATCTCGTGGCTCATCATGGCCAGGAATTCGCTCTTGGCCAGGTTGGCGCGCTCGGCCTCGGCTTTGAGCAGCTCTTCCTGGGCCAGCCTGCGGTCCAGCTCGGCGGTCCGATCCGCCACCAGGCGCTCCAGCTCGTGCTGGCGCCGTACAAGAACCCGCACCCGCCAGCGCCAAACGCCCGCGCCGAAAGCGATGGCGGCGAAGATGCACCCCAGGACAAACCACGTGGTGCGCCACCACGGCGGGAGAATCTCGAAGGAGAAGCTGCTCACCGCCGACGCCCGGCCGCTCGACGAATCAAACGCCAGCGCCTGGAAGGAATAACGGCCGGGCGCGAGCTCCGGATAGCGCACGGTGTGCTCCGCCGTTTCCACCCATTCGTCTTCGAGGCCGGCCAGCCGGTAGCGGAAGCGCAGCGCCTTTTCATTCCGCAGCGTCAGGGAAGCGAGTGAAACCGTCAGCGGATCGTGTTTCCAGGGGAGTTTGGCGCTCATCAGCGGATCGCGCTTCCCGTATCCCACCTCGACGAAGATGGGCGCCGGCGGCGGATCGAAGGCTCCCTCGCTCGGATTGAGGAAATGCGAGAGGCCGCCGCTGGTTCCGATCCATACCGAGCCGTCGGGGTCCTCGAGAAAAGCGTGGCTGTCGCAATCATCCCAAATGAGGCCGTCGCCGGAGGTGTAGCGCCGCCAGGACCGGCCATCATAAAGCTCGACACCACGATCCTCGCCGAACCATATCCAGCCGCGATGATCGGCGCGCGCAAACACCACTTCGTTGGACGCGAGGCGCGGCAGGGTGAAGCCTGCGATGACCCCGTCCTTGAGGCGGAAACGCGCCGCGCGGCCGGGTGTTCCGTTGATCCACAGCGTGCCCTCGCGATCGATCACCAGATCCTCGAGATGATTGCCGAGCTTGGCCTGAGAGATATCCAGCCGCGTCCAATCGGGCGGATCCCAGCGGAAGAGATGTTCTTCGGTAATGGCCCAGATGCGGTGCTGCGCATCCTCGGCCATATCCTGGATCCTTTCGCCGCCGGGCGGTGCGTCGGCTTTTTGAAATTCGCCCCGGTTCGGTTGGTTCACCAGGAGTCCCTGCTCGGTGGAGGCCCAAACGCGATCGGACGAATCGACGAACACGTGCATCACGAACGGCAAATTGAGCTGGCGTCCGTGCAGCGTTCTTTCGTCGATCTCGATCAGTTTGCCTTGATTGGTGGCCGCCCACAGCAGACCGTCCGCGGACTTGGCCATGGACAGACAGCGGGCCACAGTATCGATACCGGCATCGGACCAGGATGTGAACCGGGAGGCGCCCGGCTGGAGGTAGCTGAGCCCATGCTCGTCGGCCACCCAGAGGCGACCGTGCGAATCCCGCTGCAGCGCCCAGATCTCGTCGCTGTGAAGACCCTGCCGGGTGGTCCAGTGTTCCCAATTGCCGTAGCCCAGCCATTTGCGCAGACCGTGGCCGAGCAGGCCGAACCATACGCTGCCTTCCCGGTCCTGGATGATCGAGGAAACAGTTCCGCGGCCGAAGCCGTTGCTCTCGGAAACGATCTCCCAGGCGCCGCGCCGATAGCGCCCGACGGATGATCCGAAGCTGGTGAGCACCGCGCCGGAGCTGTCTTCGGCGAGGCTCAGATACGTCACGTCGCTCGGGACGGCTTGTGAGGGATTGCGGCTTTCGAAGTTCTTGTGGCCGGGCGCGAGCGCGGCGATGTATTTCGGCCCGCGCGCCCACAGCTCTCCATTCTTGCGGAGCAGCAGGCATTTCCAATCTTCCTCAGGAAGCCCGGAAGAGGGGCCGTAGGTGATCAGTTTTCCGCGCGCGATTTCACACAGCCCTTGGCCGCAAGCGTAAACCACGCTTCCGTCCGGCTTGGCCAGCACGCTGCCTCCGGAGGTGCGATCGGATTCACTTTTCCGCGCCCCCTCGAGCGGAGCGGCGCGCCAGGAACGGCCCTGGTCTTCGGAATCGAGGATCAAAACTCCAAACTGGGTGACCGCGTAGACGCGGCCATCGGGCGCGGGAGCGAGCGAGGAGTCGTAGGGAATCTTCAGATTCTGGCGCTGAAAGGTGACGGTGGAGAAACTGCGCGGACCCGTGCTGAAAGCCAGGCCGTCGCGGGTTCCGACCCACAGCCGGCCGTCGCGATCGAGCGCCAGTGCGCGGACAAAAAGGCTGGGCAGGCCTTCTTTCTCGCCGAACTGCCAAAAGCGGGAGCCGTCGTATTCATAAAGACCGCTTTCGGTTCCGATCCACAGAAAGCCGGAGCGATCCTGCAGCAGGCAATTGACGCTGAGATTGCCCAGACCGTCCACATAGTCCTGGAACGAATATTGCTGAGCGGTGGTGACAGCGGGGGCCAAGCAAGCCGCCAGGGCACACCAGGCCGTGGGCCAGAGCAGAGATTTCGCCACTATCAGGATTTATCGGCGATTCAGCCTAAATAATTGATAGGAAACCCGTACTGGGTGCTTTACAAGGTGCCTGGAGCCAAGTGTACGACGGCGAACAATTCATGCTGCTCGCGATCAGCACCGGGCGCCACGGCGACCGGCAACTTCATCTGGCTCACGCGGCGCAGAGCGGCGTCGTTAAGGGCCGGGTCGGAGGATTGCAGAGGATGAACTTCGGTGATTTTGCCGTCTGGCGTCAAGAGCCCGAAGACCACCACGCTCTGGATGTCCCCGGAGGCGTTGGCGGGACCGAGAGAAATTTTCCGCAGGCCGGCCATGACGGCGCCGCGCGGCTCGGCTTGCATTTCGGCAGTGGGCGCGAAGGAGCTGGGATCTACCTTCGCGAGATGTTCGAGGCTTTCGATGCGCTCTTCGATCACGGTGGCGTCGTTCTCGATGACGGTCATCTTGCCGGGCAATTCCCTGGACGCAAGCCGGTAGGATTGGGAGTAATCGTAGAGCACGTAGAGGCCGGGCGCGGGCGAGTGGAGCAGCAGATGGCCGGTTTGAGGATCGAGGCACTCTTCGCGCTCCTGCCACAAGCGGCCAGGCGAGTTCACGTCGGCCGAGCGTGTGGGTGGGGAAAGCAGAACACAAGTGACCGCGGCGCCATTCCAGCTGGCGGCGACGGTGCGGATCACATCGTGCCGGATACCGGAAGGCCCTTCGAGCGAGCCCAGAAGGTGCCCGTGCGCTTCGTGCAGGCGCAGCGGAAAAGATCCGGAGGGAGTGTTTTGATAAGCGGCATTGGGCGTGCGGAGCTGCTCGAAGACATGCCCGCCGGTTCGAGCCGTGAGGTGAACGCCGAGGCCGGGTGCGGCGACCTGATCGAGCTCCCAATCGCCGTCAAATTCGGTGGCGCCGCGCGAGTTGACGGTAAACGAGGTTTTCAACTCATAGGCCAGGCCCGCATCGTTGAGCCTGTAATAAGCGCGAGCCCGATTCAGCAGACGAATCAGAGCGTCCCTTTCTCCAGGCGAGTTGACCAGCTGGACGCCGCGGCCGGCTAATTCGAAAGGATTTTCCGGAACCGGCGCGAGATTAGCGACGGGCTGGCAAAATAACGCGGCGTTGAACGAGATAAAAGCCACCAAGTATTTTGTCGGCAAACGGGCGACCTCCGGATTAAGGTCATGGTAACATTCGCAGAGTGCGCCTGCGTCCGCCCGATCCGGAGTACCTCAAGCTTCTCCAGCCTTATGGCGCGACGATCGAAAAGCTCGCCCTGGCGGCGCGCAAGCTGATCCTCGAAGAAGCGCCGGAAGCAAACGAGTTCGTCTACGAGCTGTACACCATCGCCGTCCACTTTTCGTTCACCGAGCGGCCGAGCGACGCGTTCGTCTACACCACTGCGCACGCGAGTTGGGTCAACATCGGCTTCAACTTCGGCGCGATGCTGCCGGATCCGAAGGGCCTGCTGGAGGGCGAGGGCAAATTGATCCGGCACGTCCGCATCGCGAAAGCCGCGGATCTGGAAACTCCCGGGGTGCGGGAGCTGGTACGGGCCGCCATGGCGCAGGCGGAGCGGCCAACGGGAAAAACAGGGAAGCCGCGCGTGATGGTGAAACGCGCCGCGGGCGGCAGAAACCTCAAGATATAAGGCCCAATTGCTCCACTAGACTCTCTTCTGGTATACTGCGGGGCATGTCTTCATCCAAGCCTCGCGACGAGCGGGGCGATATGCTGCAAGGCACGCTCGCGATGCTGATTTTACGCACTCTTTTGCTGGCTCCTGCGCACGGCCACACCATTGCTTACGCCATCGAGCGCTCTTCAGAAGACATCCTTCAGGTAGAGCATGGCTCTCTGTACCCTGCCCTGCACCGGCTGGAGGAGCGCGGGCTGATCGCCTCGTTCTGGGGAACATCAGAGAACAATCGCAAGGCCAAGTATTACCGGATCACGCCCGCGGGCCGGAAACATTTAGCGCAGGAGCGCACGCGCTGGGAGCAGATTGTGGGCGCGATCGCGCGGGTGCTCGGCCCGGCCGCCGAATAAACCAGGAGGCACTCGTGAGCTGGCTTCGATATTTTCGCCGCAGAGAGCGCGATGAGGATTTCGCGCAGGAGATCGAGGCCTATCTGGCGCACGAGATCGATGAAAACATCGGGCGCGGAATGAGCCCGCGCGATGCCGCACTGGCTGCGCAGCGTAAATTCGGAAACGTGACGCTTGCCAAGGAGGGCGTGCACCGCATGAATACCGTCGGCTTTTTCGAAACCATCGGGCAGGATATCCGCTATGCCCTGCGGCTTTTTCGTTTGGAACCGGGATTCTTCGCGGTCGCGACGCTGTGCCTGGCTCTGGGCATCGGCGCGAATACATCGATCTTTCACCTGATTGCCGCGGTGCGAATGCGGACGCTGCCGGTGTCCCATCCCGAGGAACTGGCGGACGTCGAAATCGGCCCCGATCAGCACTGCTGCAGCGGCAACTTCAGCAGCCGCCATTCCAATTTCACTTCCGCGCTGTTCGACCAGTTCCGCATGCACCAACAAGCCTTCTCCAGCGTGATCGCCTGGGCCGATCAGCGCTTCAATACCACGACGGGCGGTGAAGCCAAGTACGCCGAGGGGCTCTATGTCAGCGGAGATTTCTTCAGCACGCTGGGGGTCAGCCCGGCGGCGGGGCGCCTGTTCGGCGGCGATGACGACCGGCCAGGCTGCGGCGCGCCGGGCGTGGTGCTGGGGCATTCCTATTGGGAGAGCGAATATGGCGGCCAAGCCTCGGCGGTCGGGCGCAAAATCCTGCTGGCGGGGAAGCCATTCGAGATCATCGGTGTGGCCAGAGCCGGTTTCTACGGCGTGGAAGTGGGCCGTTCGTTCGACGTCGCGCTCCCGGTTTGCGCCGAGCCGCTGATCGACGGTGAACTCGCGCACGCGCCCCGCCCCACGCATTGGTGGCTGGCGGTGATCGGGCGGTTGAAACCGGGCTGGAGCCTGGCGCGAGCGGACGCGCACGTCCGGGCCATCTCGCCCGGGCTCTTCGAATCGACGCTGCCACCCACTTTTACGCCCGAAGCCAGGAAGCAGTATCTGGCTTACAAGCTAGGCGCGTTTCCGGCCGGATCGGGCATTTCGGACCTGCGGCAAAATTACCAGGATCCGCTCTACATCCTGTTGGGAATCGCGGGGCTGGTACTGGTGATTGCGTGCGCCAATCTGGCGAATCTGATGCTGGCGCGCGCCAGCGCACGGGAGCGCGAACTGGCGGTGCGCATGGCGATTGGCGCATCGCGCCCGCGCCTGATTCGGCAGATGCTGGCCGAGAGTTTGCTGCTGGCCGCGATCGGGGCCGGCTGCGGCGCGCTGCTGGCGGAATTCCTGAGCCGCTACCTGGTCCGTTTTTTGAGCACCAGCGACAATCCGCTGTACGTGGATCTGGGGGCGGATTGGCGCATTTTCGGTTTCACCGCCGCGCTGGCCATCCTGACTTGTCTGCTGTTCGGGCTGATGCCCGCCCTGCGCGCCACCGGAACGAATCCGGGAGCGGTGATGAAGGCCAGCGGCCGCGGCCTCACCGAGGGCCGGGAGCGCTTCGGCGTGCGCCGCATCCTGGTGATCGCACAGGTGTCGCTCTCGCTGGTTCTCCTGGTGGGCGCTCTGCTGTTCGTTCGCAGCCTGCATAAACTGCTGACGCTGGATGCCGGATTCGAGGAGAGCGGCGTGCTGGTGACGGAAGTGAATATTGCCAGGCTCCACTATCCGAAGCCGCGCTGGGCGGAGGTGCAGCGCGAAATCGTGCGCCGCATCCGGACTCTGCCGGGCGTCGAACAAGCCGCCAGTACGTCGATTGTGCCGATCAGCGGCGACCTCTGGAACGATAATTTCTGGTTCGTGGGCGCGCAGCCAATTACGAAGCTTTTGTGCAATTTCACCGGCGTCAGCCCGGGCTATTTTCAAACGCTCGGGACGCCCTTGCTGGCCGGGCGCGATTTCGGCGAGCACGATACGGCGAATTCGCCGAAGGTGGCGGTGGTGAATCAGTCGTTCGTCAAGAAGTTTTTGAACGGCGCCGATCCGATCGGCCGGCGCATCCATATCGACTCAGGGCCCGGCGAGCCGGTGACGATCTACGAGATCATCGGGGTCGCAAAGGACGCCAAGTACCGGCGGCTGCGAGATCCGTTTACGCCGACCGTCTACACGGCGATCGGCCAGTTGGACACCCTGGGGACGGCCGCGGCGATTTTGATCCGGTCGCATCTTGGCCTCGCGTCGGAGCTGGCCGAGATCAAGGGCGAAATGGCGGCGATCAGTCCGTCGATCGCGTTGAACTTTTACACGCTGCATTCGCAAATCTCCGATTCGCTGCTGCGCGAACGCCTGATGGCGACGCTCTCGGGATTCTTCGGATTCCTGGCCGCGGCGCTGGCGTCGATCGGTCTGTACGGCGTGATGGCGTACACGGTGGCGCGGCGGCGCAACGAGATCGGCATCCGCATGGCGCTGGGCGCCGATCGCGAAAGCGTGCTGCGGCTGGTAGGAAACGAATGCGGAAAACTGCTCATCTGGGGCGTGCTGCTGGGGCTGGTATTCTCGCTGCTCGCGTCGCAAGCCATCAGCAAGTTGCTCTACGGCTTGACGCCCCGCGATCCGCTGACCATCGTTCTTTCGATCCTAGCGCTGGCGCTGGCGGCGCTGCCGGCCAGCCTGATTCCAGCCATCCGCGCGTCGCGGCTGGACCCCATGCAGGCGCTGCGCGAAGAGTAGTTTGCTTACGCCTCATAAAAATAGACCGAAGCTTTGCTATGATTCCGGGCATCTACACTGATGTCAGGAGGGTCTGTGTCCGCAGTCATTGACGTGAATCCGCTCGAAAAGTTCTCGCAGGAACCAGCGCAAACCGGGGACGCGTGCCTGCTCGTGATTTTCGGAGCGTCCGGCGATCTCACCAAGCGCAAGCTGATCCCCGGCCTTTACAACCTGGCGTGCGTGGGGTGCATGAACCCGAAGTTCGAAGTACTGGGCGTCGGGCGCACGGAAATGACGTCGGAGCAGTTCCGCGCCAAGATGCGCGAGAACGCCTCGAAATCCGGCGATACGCGCAATTTCGACGAGAAGCAGTGGCGGGAATTCGAGAAGCGGCTGCACTATTTCGTCGGCGACATCAACGACCAACAGTTTTTCACGGGGCTCGGCGAGCAACTGGGAGAGATGGGGAAGTCCGCCAATATCGCCAATCACCTGTTTTACGTTTCCACGCCGGCATCGGTGGCCGGGCCGATCGTCGATGGGCTGGCGGGCGCCGGGCTGAACCGGAACGAGCACGGATGGGCCCGGATCGTGCTCGAGAAACCGTTCGGCCACGACCTGGATTCGGCGCGGGAATTGAACGCGGCCGTTCACAAGGTTTTCGGCGAGAAAGACGTCTTCCGCATCGATCACTATTTGGGAAAAGAGACCGTCCAGAATATCCTGGTTTTTCGTTTCGGCAACGCGCTGTTTGAGCCGGTGTGGAATCGCAATTACATCGACTATGTGGAGATCACCGCGGCGGAAACGGTGGGCGTGGAAAGCCGCGCAGCGTTCTACGAAGAAACCGGTGCACTGCGCGATATGGTGGCGAACCATATGCTGCAATTGCTCGCGCTCACGGCCATGGAGCCGCCCATCGAATTCGAGGCGGACGCGGTGCGCGAGGTGAAGGTTCAGGCGCTGAAATCGATCCGGCCGATGACCGTGGAGGAAGTGGCCAGGCGCACCGTGCGCGGCCAATACGGGCCGGGCGAGATGGGCGGGAAGAGCGTTCCCGGCTATCGGGAGGAGCCGGGAGTGAATCCGAATTCGACCACCGAAACGTACGCCGCGGTGGAGCTGTACGTGGACAACTGGCGCTGGGCCGGCGTGCCATTTTTCATTCGCACCGGCAAGCACCTTGCTAAACCGGCCTCTGAGATTCGCGTCCATTTCAAGCAGGCGCCGCAAGCGCTTTTTCCCGGACAACCGAACGTGATCACGCTGCGCATCCAGCCGGACGACGGGATCAGCATCGCTTTCGATGCCAAGCGGCCGGGCATGCAGATGCGTCCGCTGCTGGTGAACGCGAATTTCTCGTATGAAGCGGTGTTCGGCTCTAAGGGCCCGCCGGCTTATGAAACGCTGCTGCTCGATTCCATGCTCGGCGACGCGACGCTGTTCACGCGGCACGATGAGGTGGAGGCCGAGTGGCGGATCATCACGCCGATTAAAGAGGCATGGGCGCAGTTGCCGGCTCCGAAGTTCCCGAACTACGCGGCCGGGTCGGAGGGGCCCGCGGACGCGGACCGGCTGATTTCGAACGGCCAGCGCGCCTGGAGACGCCTGGCGTAGCGGCGCTGATGGCAGGGCCGGCTCAATCCGGCAGCGGGCCGCACGGCGCGTCTTTGTGCGACAGCCCGCTCGAGGCCTGACGGCCCACCCACTCAAAGAACTGGTGGAATAGCGGGTTGAAGGTATAACTGGCCTGCTTCCACGTGCTCTGAAATAGATCCTGGCCGGCCCAATATTGAAAGATGCAGATCCACCCGGCGTTGCGCGGGCTGTCCCGTTCGTCTTTGTCGTAGAGACGGAGATCCTGCCAGATGTTTTCCATGAGCTGGATCAAGTCCAGACAAAAGAAGAAGGCTTTGCGCTTGATCTCGGCTTCCCGGCCCACGGGCAAACGCGGCGCGGCGGCTACTGCTCCCTGCGGCTGCCGGATGATCTGCGCGTCGAAATACGCGAGGTCCGGATCGTCGCTCAACCGCTTCATCAATGCACTATACGCCTCCGCGTGGCGCGAAGAAGCGCCTTCGGAAGCGTCGGAAGGCGGATACCACTGCTGATACAGGCATTCGAAAATGTTGGGGATGGAATCGGCGGTTTGGGAATCAGTCACGATGCTGCGGAAAGCTGTGTCGGCAACGTGCTGTCCCAGCCGCCGGTAGCTTTCAAACTGCGACTCGGTGAAGAACTGGTTGGCCGTGGTTTGATGCGGAAAGTCGTCGTGAACGGAATGAAATTGCGTGATGTCCTCCGGCTCGTCACCGGTCAGGCTGGCTTTGAGATAGAGCAGCGTTCCCGCCGGGGCGTCCGGATAGGCGATCCGGCCCACTACGCAATGCACGTGGCTGTATCCGTTTTTGAGATTGTGGATGCGGCTGGGATCGATGTCGATCTCCACGCCAAAATCGGCGCGGCACTTGCGGACGGCCCCGCCGAGCGATTCAAAGGTCAGGGCCTGGTCCTGCTCTCCGTCTCCCACGATGATGTAGCGGCAGCGGCGGCGAACCAGTTCGTATAAACCCAGGTTCTCGAAATGGCCGCCGTCGGAAATGTTGTAGTACGCGCTGCGCTGATCGGTTTGCGAGAACAACTCACTGAACAGCCAAAACAGTGAATAGCGCGGCCCCGGGTTTTTGCTGGGGGCGCCGCGGCGCGGATTTCCCAGCCACCAACCCAGCCGGACATCGAAGATCGTCAGCAGGAACGCAACCGCGGTAGAGGTGTGATAGCCGTGATTGGGGCTGGCCGCGGCGCCTGAAATCCCCATCGCAGTGCCGATATCGGGACCCGCCGGATACCCGTACCCGACGGTTGGAATATAGCCGCCCCGGCTGACGTGCCCCTTCGCTACGGCCTTTTCATCTTCCTGCGACTCGGGAGAATCGAACCCGCAAAATAGCGGAGTGAATATAAACCCCGTCCCTTCGCGTTCCTGCTTGGCCAGCTCGGTGCCGCGTTTGAGATTGAGCGTGCCGCTGATGATCGGGTAGGGGCCGTGGTACGGCTGGAACGTATCGAGATGAATGCCGGGGCAGTCTTTCACTGCGTTGGGATCCGGAACCAGATAGGCCAGCGGAAAATCGTCGCAGGCATCGAACCCGGTGAGGCGGCTCGGCTCCCGGGATTTTCCGCGGCTGGCGCCGAGATAACAGCGCACCAGGCGATTCTTGTACAAATGCTGCATGGAAAATTCGTTGATGTTGAATCGGAACGGCAGCAGGCCGACCATCACAGCCGCGATGCCGGCGAATATCGCGAGCGTCGGGAACAACTGCTCATTCCTTTCTGGATCGAGAACCACCCAATAATGGTCCTTGACGTTCGGCAGCCAGTTGAGCCAATCCGGCAGCCGGTTGTCGTGGGCCTGATAATTCAAGTTGAGCTTCTCTTGCGCGTGCGTCACCTGCAGCTCGAGACTGACGTCCTCGGCGGCCGAGGCTAAACAGCCGTTGCAACCCTGGTTGGGGGCATAGCTGTGAATGAGCATATGGACGCCGAATGAAATGAGCAAAAGAAAGCCCGTCATAAAGACCGGCGGTCCGAGTCTCGCGATCCATTCCAGCGCCGTGTCCTTCGCCGACGAGGAGCCTGAATTCTTGGTCCCCACGGTGTTGGCGCTCTTTGCGGAAAAAACGCCTCCCGCGCTGGCGGCAATCCAGGCCACGCCGGCGCTCGCGGCGGTCTTGCCGTAATTGATGATCAGCGCCGACAGCCAGAAGGGGCCGAAAATCCCCACGGTGTAAAGAAGCGCCCAGCCGGCGGCCGCGATGCTGAGAAAAGCCCCGATACGAGCCAGCGATTCTCGACCGTAGTCGGGAAAATCGGCGCCCATCAGGCCGATGTGCAGGCCGGCTCCGGCCAGCCAGACCAGCATGATGAGGGGAGGCCCCCAGGCCACCTCGGCCCAGCCTAGCGACCACGAACCGCTCCAGTGCGCGATCCAGATCAGGCAGCCATACAACAGCCCGGCGGTTACGGCGCCGGCCACGATCGGAAAAATCACCAGCCAGTGCCAGCCCTGTGTTTTGTGCCGCGTCTTGTAGCACTCTCGAAACCCGCCGAACAATTGGAGAAAAAACAGGGCGAGGGTGCCGAAACCTCCGAATATGGAGAGCAGCAGCCAGGGCGGCAACCAGCCGAACACAGCGGTGTTGGTGGCCAGAAGAAAAGCTGAAAGCAGCGCGCAGCCGGCGCACCACAGGGCGCTCTTGGCGCCCCGTCCTTGAGGTTCCCCTTCGTATTTCGGATGCTCGATGCATCTGGTCTCTTCGCTGCCGCCGCGAACCTCCTTTCCGGCGAGGCCCGCGGCAATGATGACCGCCAGCGCCGACACCAGGAGGACCGCAAGCCCGCCCAGCGTGGACGAGGGCCGCACCGTCCCGAATCCGATCCCGAGAGCCAGGAGGGAAATACCCGCCAGCAGCGGAATCAGAATCAACTGGTTTAACAGCATATTTCGGAGCCAGATGACGCCAATTACCCAGAAGTCCGGGCCTAAAAGACTCATATCGGGCGCCAGATAGCTGCTGTACTTGCGCAAAAAAGAAATCGGGTCTTCATCGGGCGGGCCGGGTTTGGGATGCAGTTTGGGCGATAGAAGAGCCTCTGCGCCGGCCGGCTGCCCGCCGCAATAGCGCCGGATCACGGCATGCAACCACGTTCCGATGTATCCGCCGCCCGAAACCGTGGACAGGTAGTCGATGCAGGGCAGCAACTTATGCGCCGCGAGCGACTGCAGGATGCCCAGATTGAACGTCGCGCTGCGAATTCCGCCGCCCGAAAGCGCCAGGCCGAAATAGTCGCGGCCGTGCGTGTTATTGGAAGCCCCGCGGGCGCACCAGCGCCGGCAGGCGATCATTTCGCCCTCGCGCTCGAGAAGGATTTCCTCGGTTACGGCCTTCGAGCTGCGCGGGTCCATCGAATCCTCCGGAATTTCCTGCGCCGCGCCCGCGACACGAGCGTGGATCAGGCTATATTATCCGAATTTTGAGACCGCTAGCAAGGTATTTCTTTTACGGTTTCTTGCTGCGGCCTGCACTGCGCGCCCCAGCGGCAAGCTCTGTAAAATGAACTACGAGACTATGAAAACCTTGTCCGTTCTCCTCCTGTGCGCCGCGCAATTGGCCTGGACCGCCACCGGCAAAGGCGCGCTCGATAAAGCGACCTTTGAGAATTATCTGCGCCACCTCGACCTGTTCCGCGGCGACGTGATGTTCAAGATCGACGACCCCAAGCCCGCGAAGTATCTGCCGGGATTCTCGGAAGTGCTGGTGCACCTGATCTTCAACAACGCCGAAAAGGACGAGCTGTTCTATATCTCGTCCGACGGCCAGACCATCGTGCGCGGCGATGTCTTCAACCTGGGAAAACCGACCTTCCAATCCAACCTCGACAAACTGACCACCGCCGACCAGCCCAGTTTCGGCCCGGCCGATGCGCCCGTGACCATCGTCGAGTTCGGCGACTTCGAATGCCCGGACTGCAGGCTGGAAGCGCCCATCCTGCGGCACGATCTGGCCGAGAACCTGGGCTCGAAAGTTCGCGTGGTCTTCAAGAATTATCCGCTCGATTCCGTGCATCCGTGGGCCCACAGCGCGGCCATCGCCGGCCGCTGCATCTATCATCAATCGGAAGCCGCGTTCTGGAAATTCTACGATTGGGATTATGAGAACCAGGACCAGATCAACGTCGACAACCTAAAGGACAAGGTGACTGCGTGGGCGGGCGAAAACGGCCTGGATACCGTCAAGCTCGGCCAATGTATGGATACCAAGGCCACCGATCCGGAGGTGGATCGCAGCATCGCCGAGGCACGCGCGCTGGGCGTTCAGGGCACTCCGACGCTGTTCATCAACGGCCGCAAGATCGGCGGCCTGGCATGGCAGGACCTGCAGATGGTGATCAACAAAGAGCTGGAATATGTTTCGGCCGCCCCAGCGTCAGCGGGTCGATGAAGTAACCTGGCGCAGCGGCGCGGGCATGTCGGCCAGAACGTAAGCCATCACCGCCATGGCGGCGATATTGGCGCGCAGATCTTCGATCTTCACTTTGTCGGTAGTGTCGGCGCGCGAGTGGTGCCAATCGAAATAGTGCGTGCCCACGGTGCGCAGAGCCAGGCCCGGAACGCCGTCTGCCATGATGGGCGCGATGTCGGCGCCGCCGCCGCCCAATTGGACCGCGCCGGCGTCCACGCGGTCGAGCAGCGAACCGATTTCGCGCAGCCGCCCGAGCACGGCCTGCAGGTCGCCGTTCGAGCTTACGCCGAAACCGGTGGGCTTCTCAGCGCCGCCATCCATCTCGATGGCCGCGACGTGATTCTTGACGCTTTGGCCGGCCCAGGTGCGATACGCGTCCCCACCCGCGCCGCCATTTTCTTCGTTGGTCCAGAAAACCACGCGCAGCGTACGCCGCGGCGTGAGACCGAGCTGGTGAATGATGTGCGCCGCTTCGAGCGCCGTGATGCAACCGCTGCCGTCGTCCTGCGCGCCCGCGCCCACGTCCCAGGAATCGAGATGCCCTCCGATGACCACCACTTCATCGGGCCGCTCGCGTCCGGGGATTTCGCCGATCACGTTGGCCGAGTCGGCATCGGGCAGCGTGTGTGCGTCCATCTCCAGGTGCACGGCCACGGTGCTGCCCGCGTCCACCAGGCGCTGGATCAGCAGCGCGTCTTCGATAGTGACCGCCGCGGCCGGAATCTTCGGAAATCCCTCGGCATATTCGAGCGCGCCGGTGTGCGGCGATTGCAGACTGGTGGGAGTGATGGAGCGCACCAGTGCCGCCACTGCTCCCAGCCGCGCGGCTCGCGACGGGCCGGCGGTGCGATAAACCACGCTGCGGTTGTAGCCCTCGTAAGGGACGTTGAACAGGACGATCCGTCCTTCGATGGCGGCGCGTCCCTTTTTATCCAGATCCTCGAAGCTCGAGACCGGAACCACGTCCGCCGTGATGCCCTTCTTCGGCGTGCCGACGCTGCCGCCCAGGCCAAGGATGGTCAGCGGATGCGCCACCGGTTCGATCAGCGCGGCGCTCTCGTTCCCGCGAACCCAATGCGGAACCTTGACGCGCGGAGTGACCACGTTCGTGAGGCCGTCGGCTTTCATCTGCGCGGCGGCCCAGGCAATGGCCTTATCGAGCGCCGCCGATCCGCTCAGCCGGTGACCGATGCGGTCGCAGAGGTAGGCGAGCTTGTCCATGCCGCCCTGGTCGGCCAGCGAGGCTTCGATGAGGCGCGAGGCGGTGTCGCGATACTGCTCGGGGATGGTCCCGGCGTTTTGCGCCAAGAGCGAAGCCGCCAACGACGCCGCGGCCGCGCCCTTCCAGGCCGCACGGATTTTACAACGAAACATCAGGGTACAGAATAGCATCCGGCGGGCGCCGTTCGAATTAATCCAAAGTTCTAGCGGGTACTGGCGACCGGTTCCGTCACTCCGCTATAAGCCGGAAGCCATGTTGCTGCATGATGGCGCGGGCTTGCTCGGCCGCCTCCGGCAGTACATAAAAGAACGCCCCCACGCGCTCGCTGCGGAAGATCACGCCGCCCGAATATTTGTCCGTCTCCACCGCGTACTCGACGCCCGAGTCAGTGAGAGCCGACTCCAGGAGCAGCGCTTCCTTGAGCTTTTTCGCGATATAGACCAGGTCCATTTCGCGACCTCCAAAGTAATCGGCTTCGCGGCGCATCGGATCGGCACTTCGATAATACGATGACTGGGGCCGCGTCATGCGCCCGAGCCGCGAACTCCCGCGGCGAAGGTTTCGTAGGCTTGCGGGCCCATTCTCTCCACCAGGCCCTCCGCCAGTTTTTCGAGATTCGAAAGGTACTTCGGATTGCCCATGAGCTTGCGCCCGTCCACGATGGTGCCCTTGGTCTTTTCCCACACAAAGAGGGCCTCGCCCGCGCTCTGGAGGAACAACTCCTTGTTGACCGCGCCGGAGGTGACGAACGACGCGGCCATGTCCCAATAGCTGGTGACCATGCGAAAGTAAGCGTCCTCATCGGAGCCGGGCGGGCAGGCGGCGCGGTGCTCCGCCGCATTGGCGGCCTTGTAGCCGAACAGCCACGCGCGGGCCTTGCGCATGCGCTCCTCGCGGCGCAGTTCGTAGAGCTTCAGAATCACGTCCACATCATGGTGATTGGGTTGGTCCATAAGGAACAGTGTAAACAAGAGCGATCGGCGGTTGGCCATTAGGGTTTGATCCACGTGCTCAGAGCCCGTAGGACGAGGGCGATCGCCACGAAGCATCCGGTGAGCGGAAGCAGTACCTTCCAGGTGCGCTCTTTGATCTTCCGTCCGCACCATGCAAAATACCAGACAAATCCGATCGCCTCAACGGCGGAAGAGAGCGTTGCTACCCATCGATTTTTACTGGCAAGGGCCACGTAGAGCAGCAGCGCAGCAAGCAACACGACGCCCCAGACGATGATGCTTCTCCAAATGGTGGAACGCGGCGAGTCAAGCCGAGCGGCAGTTTGTGGAACCCAGCCGGCCAGGAATTCACGAGCCTGATCGAAATTTTCAATTTCCGGGGGAATTCGGATTTGGGATTGACGGGATCGGCCATAAAGCCAGAGGCCCGAATCAGAAAAGCACACGGCGGCAATGTCCGCGCGATGGATTTCCTTCTGGGCCAGGCGGCTCCTGCCTGAGATCTTCTCGTCGTTGATCTCGAATTCAGTAGACGCGACAAAGTTGGCCCGCCGCTCCTGCGATTTGCGCCGTGTCGCGAACATGACCAAGGCCATGATTGCGCAGAATACGGCTGAAGCAATCAACCCAGCCTGGATACCCATAACCGCAACGAAGCTGGCGCAAATTGCCCCCGTAAAAACTCCAAAGACGATTCGATGGCGAATCCCCATCTCTTCCGCGAGCGACTGAATCGCATGTGGCGGATAGCGATAGATGGGCATTCCGCTCAGAATACATGCTGGGAGAAATTGAGTGGCTTTCGCGCACCACAAGGGAAGACGTGACCGCGCCGGCTGCCCTTACTAAAGAAGATGAGCTGCACTGGCTCGCCCTGCACCTGGTCCCGGGACTCGGCATGCGTAAGGCCGGGCAGCTGATCGAACGGTTCCGGTCGCCCCAGGCCATTTTTCGGGCCTCGCGCGAGGAGCTGGAAGCGCACGGCCTCTCGGGCAGCGTGGCGCAAACCGTCGCGAGCGGCTGCACTTTCGACGACGCCATCGAGCAACAACAGAAGATGCTCGAAACCGGCACGGCGCTGGTGCCGATCTCAGACCCCGCTTACCCGGCCCGGTTGCGCGAAATCTTCGATCCGCCGGTGGTCCTGTTCGCGCGCGGCCGCATCGAGTTATTGCAGGCCATCACGCTGGGCGTTGTCGGTACCAGGCGGCCGACGGCATACGGTACCGCGGCGGCGGAGCGGCTCGCGACGGACCTTGCACAAGCCGGCCTGGCGATCGCGAGCGGCATGGCGCGCGGCATCGATACCACG
>Ga0335074_10002638_pt1 | contig 24485 bp, 22 predicted proteins | sample Lox_Sample_23_FD_206715 | JGI IMG/M metagenome (GOLD analysis project Ga0335074, IMG submission 206715) | Soil microbial communities from Loxahatchee National Wildlife Refuge, Florida, United States - Lox_Sample_2.3 | ecosystem: Environmental > Terrestrial > Soil > Wetlands | place: USA... | reverse complement strand
CCCGGGTGAAGATGGCTAGCCATGACGGATCAGCCGCCGCCGTGCCCCGGCGGCGGCCGATCCGTCGCCATCGTGTGACCATTGGCTGACGATTTGGGCCAGGGCCGCGCTCGGCGGATGGCAAGATGACAGCCATGAGAAACATCGCGGTCATCGTCGGCGCTGGGGGTGTCTGTGTCGTTTGACATGCCAGTGGCCGTGGTGACGGGTGGGAACCGCGGTGTGGGCCGCGAGGTATGCCGTCAGCTGGCCCTGCTCGGCTTCGGCGTGGTGCTCGGCTCTCGTGACCTGCGCAAGGGCGAGCTCGCCGCCAAGGAACTCGATCCGGAGGGAGCTCGGATCACCGCCTGCCAGCTCGAGGTGGACAACTCGATCAGCGTGGCCGCGATGGCCGACTGGGTGAAGGAGCGGTTCGGCCGTACGGACGTGCTGGTGAACAACGCTTCCACCATGTACGACCGGTGGGCCACGGCGAGCAGCGCCGACCTGGGCACGGTCGCCGAGGCGATCGACGTCAACCTGTTCGGCCCCTGGCGGGTGATCCACGCCCTGCTGCCGATGCTGCGCTCCAGCTCCCGCCCCCGGATCGTCAACGTGAGCAGCGAGGGCGGGTCGATCTCCGCGATGACCGGCGGATCGCCCGCCTACGGCGTCTCCAAGGCCGGGCTCAACGCGCTGACCCGGCTGCTCGCCGGGGAACTGGCCCGGGACGGCATTCTCGTCAACGCGGTCTGCCCGGGCTGGCCCGCCAGTGAGGCCCACCCGCAGGGCCGCTCCCTGGCTCAGGCCGCGGCCAGCGTCATCTGGGCGGTGACCATCCCCAACGGCGGCCCCACTGGCACCTTCACCCGCGATGGCCAGCCCTTCCCCTGGTAGTCCGAGGGCTCTATTTCATTTCCTCCCGCGAACCCACCCTAAGTCTCCCCGTCCGGGCCGGGCTGGTAGCGGTAGCCCATGCCGGGTTCGGTGATCAGCCAGCGGGGCCGCGCCGGGTCCGGTTCGAGCTTGCGGCGCAGCTGCGCCATGTACAGCCGGAGGTTGCCGGTGGCGTCGGCGTACCCGGGCCCCCATACCTCGGTCAGCAGCTGGTTACGGCTGAGCAGCTTGCCCGGGTTGCGGAGCAGCACCTCGAGCAGATGCCACTCGGTCGGGGTCAGCCGGATGTCATCCGGCTGAGCCGCCTGGGCCTCGGCGCCCGCCAGGCGGGCGGGCGCCGACCCCCCGGCCGGTACCGCGGCCTGCCGGGTGACCCGCTTGGCGGCCAGGTCCACGGTCAGGTCACCCAGCCTGATCCGGGGCTGGTCTTCGGCCGTCCCGGTATGCCGGACCGCGACCCGCATCCGGGCCAGCAGCTCCTCCACCCCGAACGGCTTGGTGATGTAGTCGTCCGCTCCCGCGTCCAGCGCCTCGACCTTGTCCGTGCTGTCGGCGCGTCCGGACAGCACGATGATGGGCGCCTTGGTCCAGCCGCGCAGGCCGTGGATCACCTCCACGCCGTCCAGGTCGGGCAGGCCGAGGTCGAGGATCACCAGGTCGGGCGGATGCCGGGCGGCCATCTCGAGCGCCTCGGTCCCGGTGGCCGCGACGTCCACCTGGTACTCGCGCACCCTCAGGTTGATGCGCAGCGCCCGGAGGATCTGCGGCTCGTCGTCGACGACCAGCACCCTGGTCACGGGCCCTCCAGCTCGCTCGCGGCCTCCCGCTCCCGGTGGCCCGGCTCGTACCCGTAGTCCGGCTGCGCGGCGGCCGGGACCGACACGGTCATGGTCAGGCCGCCGCCCGGGGTGTCCTCGGCGGTCAGCGTCCCGCCCATCGCCTCGGTCAGGCCACGCGACAACGCCAGCCCCAGCCCCACCCCGGTCGTGTTGTCGGTGTCGCCCAGCCGCTGGAACGGCACGAACATCCGGTCCCGGTCCTGCTCCGGGATGCCCGGGCCGCGGTCGACCACCCGCAGCTCGACCCGGTCCCCGAGGGCACTGGCGGTCAGCAGCGGCGGCTGGCCCGGTGGCGAGTAGCGCAGCGCGTTCTCGGTCAGGTTCACGATGACGCGTTCCAGGATGGCCGGGTCGACGTTGATCTCGGGGAGCGACTCGGGGATGTCGACCGTGATGCCGCGCGCGGCCGGGTCCAGGTTGTCCAGCGCGCGGGACACGATCTCGTCCAGGCCGGCCGGCCGCGGGAACAGGGACAGCGCTCCGGCCTGCAGCCTGCTCATGTCCAGCAGGTTGTCCACCAGATGGGTGAGCCGGTCCAGCGACTCGTCCGCCGTGGCCAGCAGCTCGTCGTGATCTTCGGCCGCCCAGTCCACGTCCCGGGAGCGCAGGCTGGTCACCGCCGCCTTTGCCGACGCCAGCGGCGTGCGCAGGTCGTGGCTCACGGCGGCCAGCAGCGCGGTCCGCATCTTGTCGGCGGCCGCGATCGGCTTGGCCGCCTGGGCCTCCGCGGCCAGCCTCTGCTGGTCCAGGGCGACCGCCGCGTAGGACGCGAACGCGCCGAGCACGCGGCGGTCCGCGGCCGGCAGCGGCCGGCCTTTCAGGGCCAGCGACAGGCGGTCGGTGACCGGTATCTCGACGTCGGCTTCGTCCGGCCGGGTGACCGCGGGCGTGCCCCGGCTGGCTACCACCTGCCACGCGCCCGGCGTGCCGCGGAGCCGCTCGGCCGAGGCGCCCGCGGGCTGGCCGTCATCGGGGGCCCCGCACTCCAGCAGCGTCACCGAGTCCATGCCGAACGCTTCCCGGATCCGGTCCAGCAGGGCGCTGAGTCCCTGCTGGCCGCGCAGCACGCTGCCGGCCGTGGTGGTGAGCAGCTCCGATTCCGCGTTGGCCCGGGCCGCCTGGGTGGTGCGCCGGGCCGCGATGTCGACCACCCAGCTGACCAGCAGCCCGACGATGACGAACACGGCCAGCGCCAGGGCGTTGTTGGCCTGCGCGATCGTCAGCCGGTGAACCGGCTGGATGAAGTAGTAGTTGAGCAGCAGCGAGGCGATGATCGCGGCCAGCACCGCGGGGACGAACCCGCCCACCAGGGCCACCACGATCACCGCGACCAGGTGCAGCAGCACGTCGCTGGTCAGGTTCAGGCTGCTGTGCAGGTTGCTCAGCACCACGCTGAGCAGCGTGGGCAGCGCCACGGCCAGCACGTACCCGGCGATCTGCCGGCGCGGCGTGATCGCGCCGCGCGGCCGGGGCAGGCCGCGCCCGCGGCCCATCTCCGAATGGGTCACGATGTGCACGTCGATGTCGCCGGAGCCGCGGATGGTCCGGGACCCGATGCCCGGCCCGGTGAACAGGGCGGTCAGCCAGGACCGGCGGCTGGCGCCGAGCACGAGCTGGGTCGCGTTCTCCGCCCGGGCGAAGGTGAGCAGGGCCTCGGGGATGTCGTCCCCGACCACCTGGTGGTAGGTGCCGCCCACGGATTCGACCAGCCGCCGCTGGCTGGCCAGCGCGGCCGGATCGGCGCCGGTCAGGCCGTCGGACTTGGTCACGTGCACGGCGAGCAGGTCGCCTCCGGCCGAGCGCGCGGCGATCCGGGCCGCCCGCCTGATCAGCGTCCTGCCTTCGGGGCCGCCGGTGAGCGCGACCACCACCCGCTCCCTGGCCTCCCACGCGCCCTGGATCTTGTGCTCGGTGCGGTAGCGCTGCAGTCCCTCGTCGACCTTGTCCGCCAGCCACAGCAGGGCCAGTTCCCGCAGCGCGGACAGGTTCCCGGAGCGGAAGTAGTTGGTGAGCGCGGCGTCGATCTTCTCCGGCGGGTAGATGTTCCCGTGCGCCATCCGCCGGCGCAGCGCCTCCGCCGTCATGTCGATCAGCTCGACCTGGTCGGCGGCCCGCACGATGGCGTCCGGCACGGTTTCCCGCTGCGGCACGCCGGTGATCTTCTCGACCACGTCGTTGAGCGATTCCAGGTGCTGGATGTTGACCGCGGAGATCACGTCGATGCCGGCGTCGAGGAGTTCCTCGACATCCTGCCACCGCTTCTCGTTGCGGGACCCGGGCACGTTGGTGTGCGCGAACTCGTCGACCAGCGCGATCTGCGGCCGCCGGGCCAGCACCGCGTCCAGGTCCATCTCCTCGAAGCCCGCCCCGCGGTAGTCCAGCCGGGCGCGGGGAATGACCTCGAGGCCGTCGAGCAGCGCGCTGGTGTGCGGCCGCCCGTGCGCCTCGGCGAAGCCCACCACCACGTCGGCGCCGCGCTCGGCGCGGCGGTGTCCCTCACTGAGCAAGGCGTAGGTCTTGCCGACGCCGGCCGCGGACCCGAGGTAGATCCGCAGGTGCCCGCGTCCCGGCCGGCCAGCCGAACCGCTCGCCTCGTCGGCGTCTATCCGGCCGTCGTCATCAGTCATGTCGGGCCTGCGTCTCCCTGTACGTTCTCACCCGGCCGGTCGTTCCTGGCCGCGCATTTCCATTGTGAAGCACGGGGGTGACGCCGGGAATTCCGCCTGTCAGGCCGCTCGGCCGCGGGCCGCGGCTGCGAGGAACGCGCTGGACGGGCGCTGCCAGAGGAACACCACCGCGCCGCAGGCGATCAGCCAGCTGATGATGGTCAGTATCTTGGTCAGCCCGAGGCCCGGGTGCGTATTGAGCAGGACGCCCAGGAAGCCCAGGCTGTGCAGGCCGAACAGGACGGTGCCGGTGACCCGGGCCCAGCTGCGGCCGTTCCGGCAGGCCCGCGCGATCCCCAGCCAGAGCGCGATCTCGATCAGGGACAGCAGGACGGTCAGCGCCGCCACGCCGCCCACGGTGAGGTGACCGGAACTGGCCCGGGCCGCGGTCAGGTCCGGGTGCTTGGAGATGACGGCGCTGGCCACGATGATGACGCCGATCGCGTAGACCAGCGTGTACGCGGCCCCGGCGTACATCAGCCCGATCGCGTTGCGCATGCTGCCCGGCAGCGGGGCTGGCGGTACCCGCCCGGCCTGGTACGGCTGCGGGTAGTTCACCGGCTGGGCGTTCGGGAGATAACCGCGGGGCGGCGCCGCCGCGCCCTGCGCGCCGCTGTAACCCTGGGGCTGGGGATAATTCAGCGGCGGGCGGTACTCCTGCGGACCAGGACTACCCTGGGGCTGCGGAAAACCGTGGGACTGCGGATAGCCCGGCGCCCCGGCGCTCTGCAGCGGCGGCTGCGCCGGCCAGGCCGACGGGGTCGCGGGCGCCGTGGCCGGATACGCGGCGCTGGCCCGGGAGAACTCCCCGGTGGGCCGGGACCCCTTGGTCTCCTGCTCGAGCCGGGCCTGGTAGGCGCCGATCACGTTGGCCACCGGCCGCGGCCAGAACGCCACCGCGGACGGCCCGGTGCCGTGATCGCGGCCCGCGAGCGCGACGGCCAGCGCCGCGGGCGTCGGCCGGGCCGCCGGGTCCTTGGCCAGGCACCCCGAGACGATCTCGCGCAGCGCCGGCGGGACCCCGGAAAGGGCGGCCTCGGCGTGCACCACCCGGTACAGCACCGCGGCCGCGGTCCCGGTGCCGAACGGCCCCGCGCCCGCGGCCGCGTACGCGATCACGCATCCCAGCGCGAACATGTCGCTGGCGGGCCCGGCCGGCTTGCCCTCGGCCTGTTCGGGTGACATGTAACCCGGCGTGCCGAACACCACTCCGGCCGCGGTCAGCACGGTCCCGTCGGTGGCCCGGGAGATCCCGAAGTCGATCACCCGCGGCCCGTCGGTGGCCAGCAGCACGTTGGCGGGCTTGAGGTCGCGGTGCACCACCCCGCACGCGTGGATGGCCGCCATGGCCTCGGTCAGCCCGGCCAGCAGCGGCCACAGCGCGGGCTCGGGCAGCGGCCCGTTCTCGCTGATCACCTGCTCCAGGGACGGGCCCGGCACGAACGCGGTGGCCAGCCACGGCGGGCGCTCGTTCAGCCCGCTGGCCACGACCGGCGCGGTGTAGATCCCGCTGACCGCCCGGGCCGCGGCGACCTCCTGGGCGAACCGGTGCAGGAACTCGGCGTCACCGGCCAGATCGGGGTTCACGACCTTGATGGCCACTGCCCGGCCGGCCGGCGACAGGCCGAGGTAGACCCGGCCCATGCCGCCCGCGCCGAGCCGGGCGCGCAGCCGGTACTCGCCGATCATCCGCGGGTCGTCCGGGGCTAGTGGTTTCATCTCCGCTCCCCGTGCGTTAGTCCTGGCCCTCACATTTTGCGGCATGATCCGCGGGTCCCGGACCGCAACGCGGTTCTTCACGGCTGGTATCGGTAACCCATGCCGGGTTCGGTGAGCAGGTGCCGGGGCCGGGCCGGGTTGTCCTCCAGCTTGCGGCGCAGCCGGGCCATGTGGAAGCGGAGATAGTTGGTGCGCTGGCTGAAGCCCGGGCCCCAGACCCCGGTCAGGATCTGCGCCGAGCCGACCAGCTGGCCCGGGCGCTGCAGCAGGATCTCCAGGATCCGCCACTCGGTCGGCGTGAGCCGCAGCGCCGCCTCCGGCCCAGCTGAGAGCTCACCGGAGGCACGGGTCACCTGGTGGGTGGTGAGGTTCACCAGCCAGCGCCCGATCGTGGCCTGGCGCGGCCGGCCCTGGCCGGCCTCGATCTCGTCGCGCCGCAATGCGGCGCGCAGCCGGGCCAGCAGCTCGCCCATGGCGAATGGCTTGGTCACGTAGTCGTCGGCCCCGACGTCCAGGGCCCCGATCTTGTCGCCGGGGCTGCTCCGGCCGGACAGCACGATGATCGGCGCCTTGGACCACCGGCGCAGCTCGACGATCACCTCGGTGCCGTCGATGTCGGGCAGGCCGAGGTCCAGGATGACCGCGTCCGGCGGCTCGCTCGCGGCCACGGCCAGCGCCTCCCGCCCGGTGCGCGCGGTGAGCACGTCGTACTGCCGGGCCCGCAGGTTGATGCGCAGCGCCCGCAGCAGCTCGGGCTGGTCCTCGACGATGAGGACCGCATGCAGGTGGGTCCGTCCGGAACCCGAGGCGCCCGTGGGCGCCGCGGGTTCCGGACGGGAATCCCCGAGCTCTGCCATCACCAAGCTCAGCCGGACTTGGCCGACAGTTCGTCGAGCTTGATGTTCAGCGTGAGCACGTTGACCGTCGGCTCGCCGAGGAAGCCGAGCGTCCGGCCGGTGATGTTCTGCGTGACCAGGTTGCGCACCTCGGAGACCGGCAGGTGCCGGGCCGCGGCCACCCGGTCGACCTGCATGTACGCGTTCGCGGGCGTGATGTCCGGGTCCAGGCCGGAGCCCGACGCGGTCACCGCGTCCGCCGGTATCTGCGAGATCGGCACATGGTCGAACGCGGAGATCTGCTGCTGCCGCTGCTTGATCAGCTGGACCTGGGTCGGGTTGGTCGGCCCGTAGTTGCTCGCCGAGGAGTACAGCGGGTCGCAGCCGTAGTCGCCCTTCTCCCCGCTGACGATCGCGAACGACGGCCGCGGCTGGAAGTACTGCGGCAGCGGGTTGCCCTTGGCGTCCACGAACTCCTGGCACAGCAGGCCGGACCCGACCACCTTGCCGTTGTAACTGACCATCGAGCCGTTGGCCTTGTCGTGGAAGGCCACCTGGGAGATGCCGGTCATGACCAGCGGGTAGATGAGGCCGCACAGCACGGTGAACACCAGCAGGAAGCGGAACCCCGCGATGTGCTGCCTGACGATGACGGGAAGGCGGTTCATGCCATCACTTACCAAATCCGGGAATGAGCTGGACGATCAGGTCGATGGCCCAGATGCCGACGAACGGGATGATCAGCCCGCCGATGCCGTAGATCACCAGGTTCCTGCGCAGCATCGACTGCGAGGAGGCGGGCCTGTACCGCACTCCGCGCAGCGCCAGCGGGATCAGCGCGACGATGATCAGCGCGTTGAAGATGATCGCCGAGGTGATCGCCGACTCCGGGGTGGCCAGGTGCAGGATGTTGAGCTTGCCCAGGTCCGGGATCACGGACGAGAACATGGCCGGGATGATCGCGAAGTACTTGGCCACGTCGTTGGTGATGGAGAAGGTGGTCAGCGCGCCCCGGGTGATGAGCAGCTGCTTGCCGATCTCCACGATCTCGATGAGCTTGGTCGGGTTGGAGTCCAGGTCCACCATGTTCCCGGCCTCCTTGGCGGCCGAGGTGCCGGTGTTCATGGCCACGCCGACGTCGGCCTGGGCCAGGGCGGGAGCGTCGTTGGTGCCGTCGCCGGTCATCGCGACCAGCTTGCCGCCCTGCTGCTCCTTCTTGATCAGCGCCATCTTGTCTTCCGGCGTGGCCTCGGCCAGGAAGTCGTCCACCCCGGACTCGTCCGCGATGGCCTTGGCCGTCAGCGGGTTGTCGCCCGTGATCATGACGGTCTTGATGCCCATCTTGCGCATCTCGGCGAACCGCTCGGAGATGCCCTCCTTGACGATGTCCTTCAGGTGGATCACCCCGAGCGCCCGCGCGGCCCCTCCGGTAGAACGCTCGGCCACCACCAGCGGGGTCCCCCCGGCCGCCGAGATCCCGTCCACCAGCGGCCCGAGATCGTCCGGCACGGCACCGCCGTTGTCCCGGATCCACTGGGACACCGCCGACGCGGCACCCTTGCGGACCTGCCGCCCGTCGGCCAGATCGATGCCGCTCATCCTGGTCTGCGCGCTGAACTCGACGAACTCGGCCCCGGTAAGCTCGCCAGGAGCACGCTCCCGCAGTCCGAACTGGTTCTTGGCCAGCACCACGATCGAACGGCCCTCCGGCGTGTAGTCCGCCATCGAGGACAGCTGCGCCGCGTCCGCGACCTCCTCGGCCGTGGCCCCGCCCACCGGCAGGAACTCGCTGGCCTGCCGGTTCCCGATGGTGATGGTCCCGGTCTTGTCCAGCAGCAGCGTGTTCACGTCGCCCGCGGCCTCGACCGCGCGGCCGGACATGGCCAGCACGTTGCGCTGCACCAGCCGGTCCATGCCGGCGATGCCGATCGCCGACAGCAGCGCGCCGATGGTGGTCGGGATCAGCGCCACCAGCAGGGCGACCAGGATGACCAGGGTCTGCGGCGCCTTGGAGTAGAACGCCATCGGCTGCAGCGAGATCACCGCCAGCATGAAGATGATGGTCAGCGAGGCCAGCAGGATGTTCAGCGCGATCTCGTTCGGCGTCTTCTGCCGCTTGGCCCCCTCGACCAGGGCGATCATCCGGTCGATGAACGTCTCGCCCGGCTTGGAGGTGATCTTGACCACGATCCGGTCGGACAGCACCGTGGTGCCGCCGGTCACCGCGGACCGGTCACCGCCGGATTCGCGGATCACCGGGGCGGACTCGCCGGTGATGGCCGACTCGTCCACCGACGCGACACCCTGGACCACGTCCCCGTCCCCCGGGATGACCTGCCCGGCCTCGACCACCACGTAGTCGCCGAGGGTCAGGCCCGTGCCGGGCACCTCTTCCTCGCGCAGCGCGGACGGCTCCAGCCCGGGCTGCCAGTTGGTCAGGCGGCGCGCCATCGTCTCGCGCTTGGCCCGGCGCAGCGTGTCGGCCTGGGCCTTGCCGCGGCCCTCGGCCACCGCCTCGGCCAGGTTGGCGAACACCACGGTCAGCCACAGCCAGACCACGATGGTCCAGTTGAACACCGACGACGAGGTGATAGCCGTGTACATGCACAGCAGGGCGCCGACCTCGACCACGAACATGACCGGGTTCTTGACCTGGACCCGCGGGTCCAGCTTCTTGAACGCGTCCGGCAGCGACTTCCACAGGATCTTCGGGTCGAGCAGCCCGCCGCTGACCCGGCGCGGCTCGCCCCCGGCCTGCTTGGAGGAGGCCGGGCCGGCCGGGACCCCGGGGCTCTCAGTTGTCACAGACATCAGTGCAGTCCTTCTGCGAACACTCCCAGCGCGAGCGCGGGGAAGTAGGTCAGGCCGACGAGGATCAGGATCACGCCGACGAGCATGCCGACGAACAGCGGCGTCCTGGTGTCGAGCGTTCCGGCGCTGGCCGGGGTGGGCGCCTGTCTAGCCAGCGACCCGGCCAGGCCCAGGGCGAAGATCTCTGGCGCGAACCGGCCGAGCAGCATCGTGATCCCGCCGGTGATCTGGTAGAACCTGGCCGCGGTGCCCAGGCCGGCGAACGCCGACCCGTTGTTGTTGGCCTGCGAGGCGTACGCGTACACGATCTCGGTCAGCCCGTGCGGCCCGGGATTGAAGATGGCGCTCTGGCCCCAGTGCGTGCCGATCGCGATCGCCGACATGGTCAGGATGATCACCGGCAACGTCAGGAAGTACAGCGACGCGTACTTCATCTCAGTGGGCCGGATCTTCTTGCCGATGTACTCCGGCGTCCGGCCGACCATCAGCCCGGCCACGAACACCGTGACCATGGCCAGGACCAGGATGCCGTACATGCCGGCCCCGATCCCGCCCGGCGCGATCTCGCCCAGCGCGATGTCCATCAGCGCGATGCCGCCGCCGAACGGCGTCAGCGAATCATGGAAGCAGTCCACCGATCCGGTCGAGGTCACCGTGGTCGACACGGCGAACAGCGAGCAGCCGTGCGGGCCGAATCTGGTCTCCACCCCCTCGTACGTGCCGTGCGCGAGCTGCGGCGCGATGCCGGCGGTACCCAGGTGGGACTCGAAGAACGTGACCCCGCCGACGGCCGCCGCCCAGATGATCACCATCACGGCGACCAGCGCGTAGCCCTGCCGGTTGTCGCCGACCATCTTGCCGAACGCGCGCGGCGTGCTGAACGGGATCAGCAGCAGCATGAAGATGATGAAGATGTTCGTGAACGGGTTGGGGTTCTCGAACGGGTGGGCCGCGTTGACGTTGAACCAGCCGCCGCCGTTGTTGCCCAGGTCCTTGATGGCTTCCTGCGACGCCACCGGCCCGCCGGGGATGGTCTGGTGGGCCCCGGCCAGCGTGGTGAGCGTGTGGTAGTTGGCGAAGTTCTCGATCGCCCCGCCGGCCACCAGGACCAGGCAGCCGATCACCGCCAGCGGGATCAGCAGCCGGATCGTCCCGCGGGTCACGTCCACCCAGAAGTTGCCCAGCCGGTCGGTCCGGGACCGGGTGAAGCCGCGGATCATCGCGATCGCGACGGCCAGGCCGACCGCGGCCGACATGAACTGCTGCACCATCAGCCCGGCGATCTGGGTCAGGTAGCTCATGGTGGCTTCGCCGGCGTAGTTCTGCCAGTTGGTGTTCGTGGTGAACGAGACCGCGGTGTTCCACGCCGTGTCCGCCGGCACGTTGGCCATCCCGATCGACCAGAACAGCCAGTGCTGGGTCCGCTCGATCAGGTAGACGAACAGCACGGCGACGAGCGAGAAGGCCAGGATGGACCGCACGTAGACGGTCCAGCGCATGTCGGCGTCCGGGTCGATCCCGGTCAGCTTGTAGATGCCGCGCTCCACCCGCCAGTGCTTCTTGTCGGTGAAGGTGCGCGCGATGTAGTTGCCCAGCGGCACGTAGCACGCCGCGAGGGCGGCGAACAGCAGCAAGAACTGCAGCCAGCCCGCAAGCGTGTCATTCATCAGAACCTCTCAGGGAGGATGAGGGCCACGAACAGGTAGATCGTCAGCAGGACGCCACCGATCAGGCCGATCCAGTTCTCAGCGCTCAAAGGTCTCGATCCCCTTCACGATGAGGAGCAGCACGGCGAAGACGACGATCGTCAGGCCGACGTAGAACAGGTCCCACACGGTGACTCCTAGTGACGAACCGCTGGTGAGGGTGCTGCTGCGGAAGCACGAAGGCATCCGCAGGCCCAAAGCACATCCCTAGTTAACGGTTCAGGAGCGCCCCAATGAAGCGCCCTTACGAGACCCATGCGGGCGCCGGCGGGTTCCTAACGGAACCCATGCGAGAGGCCGGAAGGCTAGATCTCCGGGGAGTTCGGGATGAGGGCGTGCCGGCGCTGCCAGGAGCGCAGCCCGTGGCCCATCTCGTCCATCAGCTTCGAGGGCGGGACGGCCAGCACCGCGCACTTGGCGTGGGCCAGGCAGTACCGGGCCACCGAGCGGCGCAGCATCCGGCCCACCGCGCCGCGGCGGCCGGTGCCGACGATGAGCAGGTCCTCGGGCTGGCTGGCCACGTCGACCAGCACCGGGCCGGTCTCGCCGCGTTCCACGTGCGGCTCGACCCGCAGGTCGGCGGGCATCCCGCCCAGGCCGTCGTCGAACGCGGAGGTGAGCCGCTCCCAGGCGGCCTCGCGCCAGATCTTGCGCAGGTAGGGCGAGGAATGGCGGCGTTCGGCGAGGTCGCCGCCGGGCGGGAGCCAGGCGATCACCGGCAGCAGCGGCACGTCCCGCTGCCTGGCCTCATCCGTCGCGTAGCGCAGCGCCTGCAGGCTCCCTAGCGACCCGTCCACGCCAACGACGATCCGACGCACGGTAGGCACCGCAACTCGCCTCCCGAGTGACTCCAGGGCGGCGCCCTCCGGGCGCCCCTGACCGGTTACCCAAATATTTAACCTCTACTCGCGAGTGATGGCGCCCGTCCCTGACGGCCCTCTTACAGCGTGCTGGCGAAATCCTTGGTGACCTCCGTCACGTCAGGCCTGCCCGGTCCGGACGCCGAGCTCGTCGATGCGGGCCAGGATCTCGGCCGGGTCGGCGTAGACCCGGTACGCCCCGGCCCGCTCGAGTTCCTCCCGGCCGTACCCGCCCGACATCAGCCCGACCCCGAGCGCCCCGGCCCGCCGCGCCGCGAGCAGGTCCCAGACGCTGTCGCCGACCACGAACGCGTGCTGCGGCTCGATCTCCAGCACCGCGGCCGCGGCCAGGAACAGGTCGGGGTCCGGCTTGGCGTGCCGGACCAGGTCGCGGGTCACCATCGGGGTGTCCGCGGGCAGCCCGAGCAGGCCCAGCGCGGGCCGCGCGGTGGCCGCGTACCCGCTGGTCGCGATCGCCCACGGCACGCCCGCGTCGGTCAGGAAGCCGAGCAGGTCCCGCGCGCCCGGCAGCGGCGTGACCGTGTCCAGCTGGGCCCGGTACTGCTCCGCGTGCGCCTGCTGGAGCAGGTCGATGTCCGCCTTGGACAGCGACCGCCCGGTCTCCCGCAGCAGCGCCGACACGAACAGCCCGCCGCTCATCCCGATCCGCCGGTGGATCCGCCACACCGACAGGTCGATCCCGATGGCCGACAGCGCGGCCCGCCAGGCGATGACGTGCTGGTACACGCTGTCGATCAGCGTCCCGTCCAGGTCGAACAGGAAGGAGGGGGTCGGGGTCTGGACATATCTGACGGCCATGACCACAGTCTTATATATGCCGAACGGGCCGTTGATCCCCGCCCCCGGCCCGGCCCGGAGCCTCAGCCGCCGATGCGCTCCCCGGGATCCTGACCATCGCCACGCCATAGGCCCCGGCTCCAAGCGACTTCCTGCTGGCCGGGCCCGTTATCCGCGGCCAGAATGGGACACGTGAGCGATGCGGAGGCCGGCGCGGTCGAGGCCGCCGGCAACTTCCGGATCTACCTCGGCGCGGCCGCGGGTGTCGGCAAGACCTACGCCATGCTCAACGAGGGGCACCGGCGGCGGGACCGGGGTACCGACGTCGTCGTCGGCTTCGTGGAGAGCCATGGCCGCAAGCGCACCGAGGAGATGGTCGGCGACCTGGAAGTCGTGCCCCGCAGGACGGTGCGGTACCGGGGCAGCGGGCTCGAGGAGATGGACCTCGACGCGGTCCTGAGCCGGCGTCCCCGGGTAGCCCTGATCGACGAGCTGGCCCACACCAATGTGCCCGGATCCGGTAAGAACGAGAAGCGCTGGCAGGACGTCCTGGAGATCCTCGCCGCCGGGATCAACGTCATCACCACGGTCAACATCCAGCACCTGGAGAGCATCGCCGACGAAGTCGAGCACATGACCGGAGCCAAGGTCCGCGAACGCGTCCCGGACTGGGTCGTCCGCCAGGCGGACCAGGTCGAGCTGGTCGACTCCTCCCCCGAGCAACTCCGCCGCCGCATGCTGCACGGCAACATCTACCCGCGGGAACGGGTCACGCTGGCCCTGTCCAACTTCTTCCGGGCCGACAACCTGACCGCGCTGCGGGAGATGGCGCTGCGGTTCCTGGCCGACGAGACCGACGAGGAACTGGTCGCGCACCTGCGCCAGCACGAGGCCACCGCGGTGTGGGAGACCTGTGAACGGGTCATGGTCGCCGCCACCGCGGCTCCGGGCACCGACGCCCTGGTGCGGCGCGCGGCCCGGATGGCGGCGCGGCTCAAGGGGGACCTCGACGTCGTCCACGTCACCGCCGGCGACGCCACCCGTCCCGGTGAGCACCGGGCCGTGGACAAGCTGCGGCAGCTCGCGGCCGATGTCGGCGCCCGCTGGCACGAGGTCGAGGGCGACGACCCGGCCCGGGCCGTCGCTGCCTTCGCCCAGGAGCATCAGATCACCCAGATCGTGATCGGATCCAGCCAGCGCAGCCGGTGGCAGCAGCTCACCGGCGGCGGCTCGAAGGTGACGCGGATCATCCGGGAGGCGGGCGCCCTCGGCATCGACGTCCACGTCATCGCCCTCCGCAAGGCCCCCGCCGCGCAGCCCTCCCCGTCCCCCTCACCTGCCCCGCAATAGCGGCCCCGCCGCCTGCCCCCAAGGAGATGAAACCGGGGTTTCACTGCGCTGGCTTGGTGCCGTGGCTGGCCTGGCCCCGTAGCCGGCCAGGCCCTGCTCGAGCTGCTCCAGGGCTTGCCGGCCGCGGGCCACGACCTCGCGGGCCACGTCGGCGGGATCGACCGGGCCCTCGGCCAGGCGGCGGCGGACCAGCTGGATCAGGCTCTGGTGGGTGCCGATCAGGGCCCGGGCCACCACCCACGGCCGCAGGTCGCCGGGCGCGGCGGCCGTGTCCGCCGCGATGAGCGCGGCCAGCGACGCCGTGTAGCGGTCGAGGATCTCGCGCTCCCGGGCCAGCAGCGCCGGGCTCGCCGGGATCATCTTGGCCACCGCAATGAGGCGACGGACGGTCTCGTCGTCTGGCGCGGCCAGGAACCCGCGGGGTTGCAGCACGAACCGGCCGAACGCCGCGGTGATCGGCTCCCCGGCGGGCCGGTCCCGCACAGCGGCCAGCAACTCGGCCTCGAAGGCCTCCATGCCCCGGTAGACGAGGTCTTCCTTGGTCGGGAAGTAGTTGAACACGGTGGCCTCGGACACCTCGGCCGCCCGGGCCACCTCGGCCACCGGGACCGAGTCGAAGCCACGCTCGGCGAACAGGCGCAGGGCTGTCTCCGCGATCAGCTGCCGGGTGCGCAGCTTCTTGCGCTCCCGGAGCCCCAGCTCAGCCTCCATGCCGGAACCTTACCATAAAGATCTTGACACTCGAAAGATATGGTTACTATAAAGTTCTTGTGACTCTATCTCAGACGAGGGCCGGGTGGGCGCCAATGGGTCAGGTGCCAGCCGCTGGCGGCTTGACCCGCGAGATCCTGGCCCGCCTCCCCGCAGGCCGCGGCCGCCCTGGCCCGGGCCTTCGGGGTCAGCTTCGCCATGGCCCTGGCCATCACCGCGCTGGGTCCGATCCCACCGTTCTGCCCCCATGAGGAGGCCTGACATGACCACTCCGGCGCAGAGCGACACCCGGGTCCCGCCCGCCACGCCGCGGCTGGCCGCGCTGCGCGGCAACTGCATGGGTGCCGCCGTTCTGCTCATCGTCCAGTTCGGGCTCGGCATGGGCCTCAATCTCTACCTCACGCTGCCGGCCCGTGAGTCCTTCTTCGCTACCGTCTTCGGCTCGGCCGTGCTGGCCGTGCACGCCATCGTCGCCCTGGCGCTGCTGGGCGCGGCGATCAGCGCCCTGGTCCGGGCCATCCGCGCCCGGCGGGCGGTCGTGCTCACCTCGGCCGGCCTGGCCGCGATCGTCGCGGCCGCGGCCGCCGGGGTGTCGTTCGCGGGTAACCAGAGCAACGGCGCCTCACTCGGCATGACCCTGGCCACCGCGGTGGCCATGTTCTGCTATCTGGCCGCGATCTTCAGTCTCCGCTGACCGCGGGCTGCCCGTCCCGCAGCTGGGCGATGACCTTGGTCAGCGCGGACCGCAGGTGCTCCCGCTCGGCGGCGGTGAGGGTCGCCGTGGCCTGCCGCTCCAGCGCGGCGCGAGCCTCCCGGACCGGCTCGCGCGCGGCCCGGCCGCGCGCGGTGAGGTATAGGCGCACCAGCCGCGCGTCCCCCGGGTCGGGCCGCCGGACCACCAGGCCGGCCTCTTCCATCCGGGTCGCGGTGTTGACGATGGTGGGGGTCGCGGTGCCGAGGCGGCGGGCGATCTCGCCCGGGGTCAGCCCGTCCTGCTCCCACAGCACGCTGAGCACGATGTGCTGGCCGACCCGGACCCCGTGCCGGCCCATGGTCTCGTCGGCCGCTTCCCGGAGCAGCTTGGCGGCCTGAGTGAACAGCGCGAGCAGATCGGTCATCCCGTCAGGATATTCGTTAGCACGCTAACGATGTGTGCGGTACGCTGAACCAGTCATTAGCACGCTAGTGAACTGGGGGGGACGGGATGATCCTGATCACCGGGGGCCTGGGGTTCGTCGGGACGCACACCACCCAGGCCCTGCTCGACCTGGGCGAGTCGTGCGTGCTGGTCCAGCGCCGGGAGCTGGTCCTGCCCGACGGCCTGGCCGGCCCGCCGGGCCAGCGCCAGCGCCTGGTCACCGAGCAGGCCGACGTCGGTGACCTGGCCGCGCTGCTGGACATCGGCCGCCGCTATCCGGTCACCGGCATCGTCCACCTGGCCGGCTCGGTGCCCTGGCCGCCCGGCGCGCAGCCGCCGGTCACCGGGGCCCGGGCCGCCATCGGTAGCCTGCTCAACGTGCTGCAGGCGGCCTGCGACTGGCAGGTGCCGCGGGTAGGCCTGGCCTCCACGATCGGGATCTACGCCGGGGTCGGCCCGGATACCGCGCCGGGCCCGCTGCGCGAGGACGTGCCCTTGCCCATGCTGGCCGGCCACGTGATCCCGGCCTTCAAGAAGATCGGCGAGCTGCTGGGCGGCTACCTGGCCGGCCCCACCGGGATCGAGATCGTCAACTACCGGATCTCTCCCTGGGGTCCCGGCGGCAACCCGATGTCCCCGTTCACCGCGATGCCGCAGCTGGTGCACGCCGCCGCCCGCGGCACCGCGCCCGACTTCTCCGCGCTGCGCTCGCCGCCCTACGCCGGCGACGGGCTCGACATGTGCTACGTGAAGGACTGTGCCCGGGCCATCGCGCTGCTGCAGCTCGCACCGCGGCTGAACCACCGCACCTACAACATCGCCGCCGGGACGGTACTGACCAACGCCGAGGTCGCGGCCGCCATCCGCGCGCTCGTCCCGGATGCGCGGGTCGAGCTGCCCGGGGGCCGCGCCCCCGGCTCCGGCCCGCAGCTGTGCCTGGACATCACCAGGCTGCGCCAGGACACCGGCTACCAGCCGGCCTATGACACCGACCGCGCCGTCGCCGACTACCTAGCCTGGCTGCGCGTCGGCCACGACCGCTGACCCCCGCCGCCCCGCCCGCACAGGACCGTGTGCCGTTGCCCCTGTTATGGCCCGGGTTCTGGGCCACGATGATGCGGTGCCTGCTTACAGCTTGACCCCGTGGATGCGTTCCAGCTCTTCGATCCAGTCGTCCTGGACGGTGATGCCGTATTTGCCGGCGAGCTGGTAATACTCCGGCGCGGTGCGGCGCTCGGACAAGATCGGCGCCAGCTCCTCGAAATAGGCTTCCAGCCCGGCGGGAGCGAGGATCTCCACCACCCGGGCCGGGGCGCTGGTCGCGTTCCACATGGCGTGCGGCGTGTGGCGGGGCTTGACCAGGTAGCTGCCCGGTCCTGCGGTCAGTTCGCGGTCTCCCACCCTGACCCCCACGGTCCCCTCGAGCACGAGGGAAAACTCGTCCTCGCGCGTGTGGTTGTGCGGTTTGACCAGGGTGCCGGCGGGGATCTCGACCTCCATCACGGCCAGCGTTCCGCCTGAGTCGGCGCTCTCCACCTTGTAGCTGAACCGGACGCCGAACAGCATCACGGTCTTGCCCTCTGCGGGCGTGATCACCTTCGGGCTGAATGGCGAGGCCAGGTCTGCGGTCATGGAGCAAACGTAGTGCAAGACTAAACTTAGTGTCACTCGATTTATGATCCGCGGGCGGGACCCCGGTTCAGCTCGTTGCGTCCGCCTGTCCTCCCGGACAGCGGAATATCCGCACCTGGTGCGCTCCGCCGGCCGCCCGGACGTTTGATCGGGCGGGCGACGGGCGTTGAGAATAGGCGGGTGATGGAGCGCTGCCGCCGTACTCCCGGTATCCGCTCGTGCGTCCGATGGCGGTGGCCCGCGGTCGCGGGCGCCGCCGCGATGCTGCTCGCGGCGGTCGGCTGCACGTCGCCGGCGACGACGGCCCCGCCGGTCACCGTGCCGCCGACGACCGTATCCCCTCCGGTCACGCCGGCCCCGGCCGCGTCGGCCACGTCCTCCCCGGACGCGGACTGGCCGGCCTACGACCGCACCGCGGAACGCAGCGGGGTGTCGGTCAGCTCGCCGTCGCCCGGGGTGGTGCGGCAGTCGTGGACCGCGTCCGTCGACGGCGCGGTGTATGCCCAGCCCCTGGTCGTGGGCTCCGAGGTCATCGTCGCCACCGAGAACGACAGCGTCTACGCCCTGAACGCGTCGAGCGGCGCGGTGCTGTGGACCCGGCACCTGGCGTCTCCGGTCACGGGCGGGCTGCCGTGCGGCAACATCAACCCGTCGGGCATCACCGGGACCCCGGTGGCCGACCCGGCGACCGGGCGGCTGTGGGTGGTCACGTTCACCGCCCAGCCGAGCTACCGGCACACGCTGTGGGAACTCGACCTGACCACCGGGCGGGCGCTCTGGCAGCGCCCGATCGACGTGGCCGGCAGCGATCCGCGGGCCCAGCAGGAACGCGGGGCCCTGACGCTGCTCGGCTCGCGGGTGTACGTGCCGTTCGGCGGCCTGTACGGGGACTGCTCCGATTACCAGGGACGCGTCGTGGGAGCGCCCGTCTCCGGCTCGGGACCGGTGGTTTCCTTCACCACGCCGAACCAGCGCCAGGCTGGCATCTGGGCCCCGGCCGGGGAATCGGTGCGTGATGGCAGCCTCTACGTCGCCACCGGTAACGGCATGCCGTACGACCAGGTCGGTGATTCCGACAGCGTGCTGCGCCTCAGCCCGGGCCTGGCCGTCCAGGATCGCTTCACGCCGGCCAACTTCGCCGCCCTGTCGGCCGACGACCTGGACCTCGGGTCGACGGCCCCGGCGCTGCTGCCGGACGGCCTGATCTTCCAGATCGGCAAGCAAGGGATCGGCTACGTCCTCGACGGGAGCCGGCTCGGCGGAACCGGCGGCGAGCTGGCCTCGTCGGATCTGTGCGAGGGGGGCTTCGGCGGTGACGCGGTGGACGAGAGCACGGTCGTGTTCTCCTGCTACACCAGCCTGCGGGCGATCGAGGTCACCCCGACAGCCGGGGTCCACATCCTGTGGTCCGTGACGGGCTATGCCGCGGGCCCTCCGATCATCGCCGGCGGCGTCGTCTGGGACGTCAGCCGGGCCGGCCGGCTCTCCGGCTTCCGCCTCTCCGACGGCAAGTCGGTGTTCTCCACCACGACCGCCCCCGTGGCCACCGACTTCCCGAGCTTGTCCGCCTCCGGCTCGCGCCTGATCGTGCCCGAAGGCGACAAGATCGTGTCCTACCTCGGGATCTGACTCCCGGGGGTTGGGGGGAAGGTTTCCCCGAGAGCAGGAGGGATCGTTCCCCCGAGGTAACGCAGTCAGGTCGGCCAGGATCTCCTCGAGCCGGTCCAGCGCCGCGGCGATCCAGGGCAGCGCGCAGGGCTCGGCCGCGTTCAGCGCGGCGTGGCGCTGCTCGTCGTCCTCGCCGTAGAGCAGCGCGGTCGCCACCCGCAGCCGCAGCCGCCACCTCTCGTCGCCGAACGCGCTGCCCGGCAGCACGCCCAGGCCGTACTGCCGCAGGAGCAGCGCGGCCAGGCCCTGGTCACTGGTGATGCCGTGCCGCCGCTGCAGCACGTCCGCGACCGGGGTGAAGTCCGGGTACAGGTAGAACGCCGCCTGCGGCGCCGGCACCGCCACGCCGGCCGACGCGAACCGGAACGCCACCTCGCGGGCCACCCGGGCGTGCAGGCGGCGGCTGAGCGCGATCCGTTCGGCCAGCGGCGGCGGCTCGCCGAACGCGACCGCGGCGGCCTGCTGCACGGGGCCGGCCGGTGCCGACCAGACCTCGCTGCCGATCCCGAGCAGCCGGCTGCGCAGCTCGCGGCCGAGCCGTCCGCCGGGCAGCCGGGCCACGCCGAGGCGCCAGCCCCCCAGAGCAAGGTTCTTGCTCAGGCCCGTGGTCACCACGGTCCGTTCGGTAGAAATGCAAGCTGGACTGGTGATGTCGGCCACCTCGTCGTGGACGAGGTCCCGGTAGATCTCGTCCGAGATGATGACCAGCCCGTACCGTTCGGCGACCGAGCACAGCGCGCGCACGGCGCCCGCCGGGGCCTGGGTCCCGGTCGGATTGTCGGGCAGCGTGACGATGACCGAACGGACCGGGCGGCCGGCCGCACGCGCCACCGCTACGGTGCGAGCCAGCTTCCCCGCGTCCGGCACGCCGCCCGAGCCGGGCACGAAGTGCGCGGTCCGGCCGGCCAGGCTGGCCTGCGCGCCGTAGCTGACCCAGCTCGGCCGGGTGACCGCGACGTCGCCGCCGATCGCCGCGATCAGGCCGAACAGCAGCGCCTTGCTGCCCGGGCCGGCCACGACCGTCTCGGCGTCGGTGGGCAGGCCGCGCCGGCCCCAGTAGGCGGCGGCAGCCTCGCGCAGCGCGGCGTGGCCGGCCACCGGGCCGTAGGCCGTGCAGCCCGCGGCGTCGGCCAGCGCCTCGCACAGCATCGGGTGGGCGGGCAGCCCCGCCTCGCCGAACGCCATCGGCAGCACGGGCTCGCCGCGGCGGCGGCGTTCGTCCAGGGTCTGGTTGGCGGCCAGCGTGGCGGAGACCGGTACGGTGACCGGGCCGAGCTCGGAATCGCCGGGGCCGGGGGACGGGCGGGGGCGCAACGGCGCCGCGGTGACAGCCACGGAAGCTGGCACTCCTAGTTGCGGGATCGGCGGATGGTGGCTAGATGGTCGTCACCCCGTGACAACCCTGCCCACCTGCTCAAGTCTCGGCGGCCTACACCGTAAGGGCAAGCGCTGATATCTGTCGCAGAGCATAAGCTTCTCTTATGCTCGACCTGCACCGGCTGCGCCTGCTGACCGAATTCGCTGCTCGCGGCAGCATCGCGAAGACCGCCGCCGTGCTCGGCTACACGCCGTCCGCGGTGTCCCAGCAGCTCGCCGCGCTGGAGCGGGAGGCAGGCACCGCGCTGCTTGACCGCACCGCGCGCCGGGCCGAGCTGACCGACGCCGGGCGGCGCCTGGCCGGCCACGCCGAGCGCATCCTGGCCATGGTCGAGGAGGCCGAGACCGACCTGTCCGCCCGGGCCGCCGAGCCGGCCGGGCGGGTGGTGGCCACCGCGTTCCCGTCCGCGGCGATCGCCTTCGCCCCCGCGCTGGCCCGCAGCCTGCGTACCCACCCCCGGCTGACGCTGGTGCTGCGGCAGACCCCGGCCCGCGAGGGGCTGCGCCAGGTCCGGTCCGGAGAGGTGGACGTGGCCATCGTCGACGACTGGACCGGGCGCCTGACCGACGAGATCGAGATGGGCGGCTCGATCCTGTCCTGCTATCACCTGATCCGCGACCGGCTGGTCCTGGCCCTGCCGCGCACGCACCGGGCGGCCGGCCCCGGCCTGGCCGTGGACCTGCGGGCGCTGCGGCACGAGCCGTGGCTGGCCGCGCCCGCCAACGAGCCGTCCCGCCAGGCCGTCGACCGGCTGCTGGCCGCGGTGGGCGTGACGCCCCCGGTGCTGTCGGAGTTCGAGGGCATGTCGACGATCGTGAGCCTGGTGGCGCGCGGCATCGGCATCGCCATCCTGCCCCGGCTGGCCGTGGCGGCGGGCGAGCGCCGGGTGGCGGTCCGGGACCTCCCGCACGGCCTGGACCTGGCCCGGGACGTGCACGCCGTGGCCCGCACGGCCAGCGTGCGCCGGCCCTCGGTGGCGGTGATCGTGACCGCCCTGCGCGCCGCGGCCAAGGCGCTGCCGGACCAGGGCAGCCGGCCGCCGGGCGCGCCGGTGCCGGCCTGACTCCGGACGGCCCGGGTCCCTATGCTGGCCGGGTGGATCTCGACCTCGATCACGACGGGGCGGCGCTGACCGCGCAGCTCGTGGACGTTCCCTCGGTCAGCGGCGAGGAAGGACCGCTCGCGGACGCCATCGAGCGCGCGCTGCGGCCGCTGGCCCACCTGTCCGTCCGCCGGGACGGCCACACGATCGTGGCCCGCACCGAGCTCGGCCGGACCGAACGGGTCATCCTGGCCGGGCATATCGACACCGTGCCGGTCGCGGGCAACCTGCCCGCCCGCGCCGACGGATCCCGGCTGTACGGCTGCGGCGCGTCCGACATGAAGGCCGGGGTCGCGGTCCAGCTCCGGCTGGCCGCGCACCTCACCGCGCCCAGCCGGGACGTCAGCTACGTCTTCTACGAGTGCGAAGAGGTCGCGGCCGAGCGCAACGGGCTGTTCCGGCTGAGCCGCACCGCACCGGACCTGCTCGCCGGTGACTTTGCCGTGCTGATGGAGCCGAGCGCGGGCCAGATCGAGGGCGGCTGCCAGGGCACGCTCCGCGCCGAGGTGACCGCCGCCGGGAAGCGGGCCCACACCGCCCGGGCCTGGATGGGCCGCAACGCCATCCACGAGGCGGCCGACATCCTCGGCGTGCTGCGCGCATACACGCCCCGCGAGCCTTTGGTCGACGGGCTCCGCTACCACGAGGGCCTGAACGCCGTGGCTATCCGCGGCGGCGTGGCCGGGAACGTCGTTCCCGACGAGTGCGCGGTGACGGTCAACTACCGGTTCGCGCCGGACCTTGACGGCCAGCAGGCCGCGGAGTTCGTCCGGTCGCTGTTCCCGGCCTGGCCGGTCACCCTGATCGACGTGGCCGAGGGCGCGCGGCCCGGCCTGGGCCACCCCGCCGCGGCCGCCTTCGTGGCCGCCGTCGGCGCCGGCCTCGGGCCGCCCCGGGCCAAGCTCGGCTGGACCGACGTGGCCCGGTTCGCCGCGCTCGGCATCCCGGCGGTGAACTACGGCCCGGGCCTGCCGGAACTGGCCCACACCGCGGGGGAGTACGTCGAGACCGGGGCCATCGCGGACTGCGAAGCCCGGCTGCGCGCCTGGCTGGCGGCCTGATCAGCTGTTGCCTGTTGCCTGTTGCCTGTTGCCTGTTGCCTGTTGCCTGTTGCCTGTTACCGCGCCGGGCCGTCGCCGAGCGTGATCCGGGCCTTGTGCCCGTGGCCGTGAGTGTCCTCCCAGCCGACCGACACCACCGCCCCGGGGTGGTACTTGGCCGTGATGGCAGTCAGCGAGCCGGGCGTGGTGACGGCCTGGCCGTTGACCGAGGTGATCACGTCACCGGGCGCCAGGCTCTGTGACTGGGCCGCGGTACCGCACAAGATGCCCAGGATGAGGGCTCCGGTGCCGACGGGCGCGATCCTGGTCGGCACGCTGGGCTCCTGGCCGTCGGCCATGCAGCCCAGCCCGCCGGGCGGGGGGCCCTGGCCGTCCCCGCCCTGGCCGATATCGGACTGCCGCTCGTCCGCGGCCTGCTGCTGGGGGTTCGGGCTGTTGCTCTGTGCCACCTCCACGCCCAGGAAGCCGGGCAGGCCGACGTACACCGTGGAGCTGGGCTGATTGTCGGCGATATGCCCGGCAATGGCCAGCGCGGTGTTGATCGGGATGGCGAAGCCCGTCGTGCCGCCGGGCTGCCCAGCGGACGCGGTATTCGCCGCCGTGACCATCCCGATGACCTGCCCCGCGTTGTTGACCAGCGCGCCGCCCGAGTCGCCCTGCTGGATCTGGGCGTTGGTCTGCAGCATGTGGTTCAGGTCCTCGGTGGTGCCCGAGCCTTCGTCGCTGGCCTGGATGGAGCGATCCAGCCCGCTGATGTCGCCCAGGGCGGGCGTCACGCCGCCGCGCCCCTGGGCGTCGCCGAGCGCGAGGACCGGGATGCCCAGCTTGACCTGCGAGGAGTTACCGAAACTGACCGTGGGCAGGCCGGGGGCGCCGGTGATCTGGAGCAGCGCGACATCGTCGGTGATGTCGTAGCCGACCACCCGGGCCGGGTAGATCCGCTTCGTGTTGCTGGCCAGCGCCACCCTGACGTCGGTGGCCCCGTCGATCACGTGGTTATTGGTCAGCACCAGGCCCGAGGGGGACAGGATCATCCCGGTGCCTTCGGCCGTCTCGCTGGCGTACTTGAGCGTGGAGGTGATATCCACCAGGCCCGGTACGACCTTCCGCTCGACCGCCGCCTGGTTCAGGCCCGCCGCCGATCCGCTGCCCGCCTGGTCGTCACGCGGCGACGGGATGCCGCTGGAGGAGACTCCCGCCGATGGGCTCGAACCCTGGCCGTCGAAGGCGACAGTCAGCCCGGCGCCGATGGCGGCCGCCAGCGCGCCGACCGTCAGGTAGACCATGAGGTGCCCGCGCCGCCGCTCCCGCCGTGGCGGCGGACCAGGATCCCA
>Ga0335074_10002635_pt1 | contig 24499 bp, 24 predicted proteins | sample Lox_Sample_23_FD_206715 | JGI IMG/M metagenome (GOLD analysis project Ga0335074, IMG submission 206715) | Soil microbial communities from Loxahatchee National Wildlife Refuge, Florida, United States - Lox_Sample_2.3 | ecosystem: Environmental > Terrestrial > Soil > Wetlands | place: USA... | reverse complement strand
GAAGTAATCTGCGTCGTCGTAGAGGATCGTCGCGGGCCGTCGTAGTTTGGGCGCCCCCCGATCAGAACAGGTCATGATTTCATAGGGTTGTGGCTTGGATGTAGTTGTCGCTTTCGTCCAGCGTGGGGCGCCACCCTACGCCCTTCGGGCTTCGGGTGGCAGGCCACCACAGACAAATCTGCTAAAGCCCGAAGGGCGTAGGGTGTCTCCCGAAGCTCCGGAAGGAGCGAAGGGAGACTGGTGCCTTGTGGTATGTCTATTTTCTCGAGCTCAACAACGGCGACGTCTACGTCGGCTCGACTGACGATCTTCGACGACGCTTCAAATCTCACCAGTGCGGAAAAGTGACATCGACCCGATTGCTTCTTCCTGCGAAGCTCAAATCCTATGTTGCTGTTGGCGACGAAGGGGCGGCTCGCAAACTAGAGCGCTATTTCAAATCCGGCTCGGGGAAAGCATTTGCAAAGAAAAGATTCCTGAACACGGCGGAAAAGCGTCCAGCAAGCGAATAGGTGTCGTTTCGATGCATCGCCGACGGATCTCCCCTGCTATCAGGGGCAAGATCAGGGGCGGCGAAAAAATCGCGCGCGGCACCAACGCGTCTGAGATAGGCGCTATCGGCGTTTTTCCCGGTTCGCGTCCGGAGAGCAAGACGAAAAACAGGGCCGCGCAGGGTGGAATACATCCGTATACGGATCGATCCGCGCCCGCCTGTCCACCGTCCGTTCGCGTTTTCCGACGACGACCCGACTTCGCCGGCCGTGCGTCCATAGCCGGTTCAGGCTTGAAGATTTACGATGTCAAAGAGCCGTCCCGATGCGCGCGCGCATTATGCCGCGGCGTCTCTTCCGCCGAAAGCGAACCTTTGGGGGACACGGCGCAATGTTCGCATTTATTTTACAAGCGTTTGAATCGCGCGGCCGATTTCGGCAACGCGTTGCCGTTTCGATTCAACGCAGAGTACAGGCGTGCACGGCCGATGGCGCCAAGAGAGCAGCGGCGATCGCCTCGCCAGCGTCGGTAACCGCTTGACGCCGCTATTACAGGTTGAACCGGCCTCATCAAATCGATGCAATTCACCTGCATCCGCATCGCAGGCGGACAAGGCCGGAGATCGACCGCTGCCCGTTGGCGATTGCGCCGTGTGGCACCTCTGACATATTGATTTCCTTAACCTCCGGGGTGTGCAATTTTGCGGGAAGTCGAGCGGACGCGAGCGGGCTCTTTGAATTGTTAGCGGAGTTGCGTCAACGATGAAGTCATGGACCTTATTGGCCGCGCTCGGCGTGGTGTTGTCCGGTTGCACCGCAACGAAGACCGACACCACGGCGAGCGTGGCGCCGCCACCACCCGTCGTTGTTGCCGCTGCGCCGCGCCCGGTTCTTCAGCCTGCCCAGCCGGGTCCCTGGCGTATTACAAAAACCGAATGGACCAAGGCCGACGAAGACGGATTTGGCGAATTCCTTCGCAGGATCGCCGAAAGCGGCTGTACGACGACAACGGCGTGCATGCAGGGCGCCCCCAATTTCTATCACGACAGCGATCCGCCCTCGTTCCTCTTTCATGCCGACTGCGCCAAATGGGCTTACATGCTGCGCGCCTATTACGCGTCGAAGAATGGGCTTCCGTTTTCCTATGTCGACAAGATCGACGGCGATGTTCGTGCCGATCTGCGATACGCAAAGACACCCAATGTGGCGTTGGACCGTCGCGACATCATCGACACCGGCGCCGGCATAGACGCGGTCGCCGTGTTGCGGAAGCTGCATGACGAAGTATGGACGGCCACCTATCGCATGGATGCTGCGTCGCAAATTCCCGTCGAGCAGGATTTCTATTCGCCGAAGATCCAGCCGGGCTCGATCCGCCCCGGCACCGCGATCTACGACACCACCGGTCACGTGATGATCGTCTACAACGTCACCGCCGACGGCAGCATCCAGTACATGGACGCGCATCCCGACGAGAGCGTGTCGCGAGGCACCTATGGCCGGCAGGTCCCCGCAAGTCCGATATCGCTCGGCGGCGGCTTCAAGAATTTCCGCCCGCTCCAGCTTGTCGGCGCCATGCGTGCGCCGGACGGACACTACATCGGCGGCCACATCGTCGTGGCCTCAAATGAGGCGATCGCGGATTTTTCACTGGAGCAATATCGCGGCAATGCGCCGGATGCCAAGGATGGCGCCAAGGACGGCGGCGTGCAGTTCCGCTACAACAACGTGCCGCTCGATGCTTACGAATATACGCGCGCCGCGATGTCGAAGGGCGGCTTCGCGTTCAATCCCGTCTACGAGATTGAAGTCACGATGCGCGCGCTATGCCGCGACGCGAAGGCCGGGACGCCGGACGCCGACGCGCGAGTCGAAGCGGGCCTTACCGGCCTGCATGCCGATCTCTCGAAAATTTCGGCGCTGTGGGAAAAACGCGACCTTCGCGTGGTCTACCATGGGAGTTCGCTGAAGCAGACCCTGGCCGATACCTATGACGCGGCGGAACACGCCTGCGTCATGGACAAATCGGCCGACGGCACCCAGGTCGCCGGAAACCCGCTGGATCCGTTCGTGCACCACTCGCCGGAGACCGACGTACCAACGTTGATCGCCCAAATAGACGATTCCGTGCGCTTTGTCGGGATGCAGCCGGTCGGGAATTGAGGTTGCGATCGGGCAGGAACAGTGGGGCGAATCCGCCTAACGGATTGGTTGACAACGCTAAGCATTTGATCGGGCTTCGTGTCATTCAAGCGACTTCAGTACCGTCGCTTAAGCAAGCGTCATTGCCCGCGCGCCGGTAACAGGAACCGCGGCGAAGCGTAATCGTTCGTCGTCTGTGCGGGGGCTCTGAAGGGTTGCAACCGGAGGACCATGATGTCGCATACAATCCGTATATTGACGAACGGACGCGTTCGCGCCATCGCCGCGGCAGTCGCGGCGGTTTTTGTTTTCGGCGGTTCGGTTTTCGCCCAGCAGGACCGGTATGCGTTGAAAGTCCCCAACGGATTGGCGTTCTCCGACTTCAGGGGATACGACAAATGGGAGACGGTTGCGGTCAGCGAAACGAAAACCAGCGTCAAGGCGATTCTGGGAAACCCGGCGATGATCGCTGCCTACAAACAAGGCATCCCGGACAACGGCAAGCCGTTCCCCGATGGCGTCAAGATCGTCAAAATCCAATGGGACAAGAAGACGAACACCGTATCACCTTATTTCGTCGAGATACCGGGCTCGCTGGACTCGGTCAATTTCATCGAGAAGGACACGAAGAGATTTCCGAATACACACGGATGGGCCTATGCCAAGTTTTCCTATGATCCCCCGTCCAAGACATTCAAGCCGGGCGTCACTGGCTCCGAATGCGGATATGCGTGCCACACGGCCGTGGCGACCAGAGATTACATTTTCACGGCCTATCCCGACCGGTAAGCCCGGGCCGGTTGCTTCATATTGTCCGTTCGGGCTTGGCGGCGGCGGTCTCTTTGCCCATAAGACCGCCGCATGAGCGGAACCACCGACGTCATCGTCATCGGGGCGGGGCATAACGGCCTCGTCTGCGCCTATTATCTTGCAGCAGCAGGACTGAGGGTCCGCATCGTCGAACGGCGCGGCGTCGTGGGCGGCGCGGCCGTCACGGAAGAATTCCATCCGGGCTTCCGCAATTCCGTGGCGAGCTACACCGTCTCGCTCCTCAATCCGAAGATCATCGCCGATCTGGAGCTGAAACGGCACGGCCTCAGGATCGTCGATCGCCTGGCGCAGAACTTCCTGCCCTTGAACGACAGGGACTATCTGATCACCGGCGGCGGGCGCACCAAGGCCGAAGTCGCCAAATTCTCGGCCCGCGATGCCGAACGGATCGACGCCTACAACGAACGGATGTCCGTGCTGGCCGAGCTGGTGCGCGCCACGCTGCTGCGCACGCCACCGAACGTGACCGACAACGGCTGGATCGGCGCCTTTCGCGAGATCCTCGAGAGCGCGGGTCTCGGCAAACATCTCGCCGGCCTCGGCATGACGGCCAGGCGCGATCTTCTGGCCCTGTTCGGACAGTCGGCCGGCGACATGCTCGACGGCTGGTTCGAAAGCGATCCCATCAAGGCCGTGCTCGGCTTCGATGCCATCGTCGGCAATTACGCGACGCCCTATGCGCCGGGCACGGCCTACGTGTTGCTGCATCACCTCTTCGGCGAGACGAACGGCCGGCGGGGCGTGTGGGGACATGCCATTGGCGGAATGGGCGCCATCACCCAGGCGATGGCGAAGGCCTGCGCCGAAAAGGGCGTCGAAGTCACGACGGGCGACGGCGTGACCGAAGTGATCGTCGAGAAGGGCAAGGCGGTCGGCATTGCGACGGAAAAGGGCGAGAGCTATCGCGCGCGCGCCGTCGTCTCGAACCTCAATCCGAAACTTCTCTTTACGCGCCTTGTCGAGCAGAGCCTGCTGCCGGCGGATTTCCGGGAGCGTATGCGGAACTACCGCTGCGGCTCGGGCACGTTCCGCATGAACGTCGCGCTGTCGGAATTGCCGAAATTCACCTGTCTGCCGGAGGCCGGCGATCATCTGACGGCCGGCATCATCGTAGGTCCGAGTCTCGCCTATTTCGACCGCGCCTATCTCGACGCGCGGGCGAAGGGCTGGTCGAAGGCGCCCATCGTGGAGATGGTCATCTCGTCGACGCTGGACGACACGCTGGCGCCGCAGGGCCGCCATGTCGCGAGCCTTTTCTGCCAGCACGTGGCGCCGGAATTGCCGGACCGCAAAAGCTGGGACGATCATCGCGACGAAGTCGCCGATCTGATGATCGACACCGTCGACCGCGTCGCGCCGGGGTTTGAAAAATCCGTCCTCGGACGCGTGGCGCTGACGCCGCTCGATCTCGAACGCACCTTCGGTCTCGTCGGCGGCGACATCATGCACGGCGCGCTGGCGCTCGATCAGATCTTCTCCGCGCGCCCGGTTCTGGGCCACGCGGACTATCGCGCACCGGTCAGGGGACTCTACATGTGCGGCTCCGGCACGCATCCGGGGGGCGGCGTCACCGGCGCACCCGGACATAACGCGGCGCGGGAGGTGCTGAAGGATTTCAGGCGTCGGAGGGTCTGAAGGTGACGCCGTCAGACGTGGAGCAGCACGGGTATTCCGCCGCGGCCCCGGCCGCTGGGCGTTGCCACGATGCGGCCGCCCATGCGCTGGAATTCGAGATCGATCGAATGTTCGCCGATGGTGATGCCGCGGACGACGAGGTTGTCGATCCCGATCGGCAATTGCGGCTGATCGACGTGGATCTCCCGGCGAAAGCCATCCACGCGCAATCCGAGACAGGCCTGCAACAGCATGAACACGGCGCCCGACGACCAGGCTTGCGGCAGGCATGCGACGGGATAGGCGACAGGGGGCTCGCCGCGATCGCGGCTGAAGCCGCAGAACAGTTCGGGCATGCGCATCTCGAACCGGACCGCCGCTTCGAAGGTCGAGGCCATGACGCGTATGGCGCCCGCGCGATTGCCGTATAGCGCCATACCTGCGGTGCACAACGCGGTATCGTGCGGCCACACCGAGCCGTTGTGGTAGGACATCGGGTTGAAGCGCGGCTCGCCGGCGGCAAGCGTGCGCAGCCCCCAGCCCGAATTGAATGCCGGCGACAGGAGCTGTTCGATCACTTTTTCGGCGCGCGCGCGCGACGGAAGCCCGCAGTAAAGGAGATGACCGGGATTGGAAGCGCGGACCCGGCATTGGCCCGTCTGATCGCGGGCGATAGCATAGAAATTGCTATCGTCCATCCAATAGCTCGCTTCCACGTTCTGTCGGAGGCTTTCGGCCTGCTTGCGCCAATTCGCAGCCGCCGCGACATCGCCACGCCGGTGCGCGAGTTCGGCCATCGCGCGCCGCGCCGCATAGACATAGCCTTGCACTTCGACGACCGCGATCGCACCTTCCGCAAGCGAACCGTCCGCATGGAAGATCGAATCGTTGCTGTCTTTCCAGGCCTGATTGACGAGACCGCCGGACTTGCTTGCGCGATAATCCAGAAAGCCGTCGCCGTCGGAATCGCCGTCGCCGTCCACCCATGCCATGGCGGCGATCAAGGACGGCCATAACGTACCGATGAAGTCCATGTCGGCCGTGCGTTCGGCATAGGCGCCCGCGAGCATCACGAACAGCGGGGTCGTATCGACACCGCCGTAATAGCGTCCGAACGGAAGCTCGCCGAGCGCCGTCATTTCGCCCTTGCGGGTCTCGTGCAGGATCTTGCCGGGCTCGGCGGCTTCAAACGATGAGCGCTCCCGCGCTTGATTGTCGGCCAGGAAGCGCAGCACGCCGCGTGCGAGCTGAGGATCGAGCCACAGCATCTGAAGCGATGTGATGATGGCGTCGCGCCCGAACGGCGTCGAGAACCACGGAATTCCGGCGTAGGGATAGGGACCGGTCGGCAACTCGGTCGTCAACAAGGCGAGATCCGCGCGGGAACGCTCCATCCAGTCGTTGAACAGGCGCCCGGAGGTTCTCAGCACGGCGCCGTGACGTCTTGCGCTGCGCATGGCGAAGCGGGCGCGCGCCGCCGCCGCGCGGAAGCGCGTGAGGTTCGGCTCCGCCTCCGCGTCCAACCCGATCTCTATGAAAATCTCATATTTTCCCTGCGCCGGCAGCGCGATCGTGAAATCGGCGCGTTGGCCGGTGAGCTTCTGCGGAGCCGGGCAAAATCTCAGGGCCGTGCAGCGCCTCACGCCATCGAGGCCTTCATATCCGAGATAGACGCAGGCACCTTGCAATCGCGGCGGCAACAGGTGCCCGCGCGCCGGCCTGGGGGCGCCGCGCACTTCGAACATGTCGTGAAAGTCGGCGCCGAACTCGAAGGAGAGCGGCAGCGTGGCGTCGCATTCCGAGAAGTTCTTGAGCGACACGCGTTCGTAGAGCCGCGTGTCCCACAAGAACCGCGTCCGCTCGATATGGATGACGCCTTCGGGCACGGACGCACCACCCAGAAGCGGCAGCGGGTGATTGGTGAGGTTGGCCGTGAACAGCACATTGTCCTGACTCACGGCCCCACTTAAAAGCGACGGCCGCGCGTCCGACAAAAGAATGCGCCAGCGGGACAACAGGCGCGTGTCGTTGTTGAACAGTCCGTCGCCTTCTCCGAACACGTCGCCGTAGCGATCCGCCACAAGGAACGTGTCGCCGTGCTTGAGCGCGAAGAAACCGCCCGGCCCCGACGGGATCGCCATCGCGGTTTCCGCTTCGCCGCCAAGGACGGCCGCTGTCCCTTGCGCCATAGGATTTAGACCGCGTTCTTCAGCGGCTCCTCATGCTCGGCGCCGATCTGCCTTGCGTAGACCCCGAGATAGCGCCGCGCCATGGCTATCGCCGAAAAACGGCGCTCGAAGACGTGACGGATACGAAGCCGGTTGAGCGATCCTACGTGCTCCAGGGCGGACAAGGCTTCGTCTTCGCTGTCCACGATGAACCCGGTGACGCCGTCATCGACCACTTCGGGCACCGCGCCGCAATTCCACGCGATCACGGGCGTTCCGCAGGCCATGGCTTCGATCATCACCAGCCCGAACGGCTCCGGCCAATCGATGGGAAACAGAAGAGCCTTCGCGTTTCCCAGAAATTTGGATTTTTGAGCATCGCCGATTTCTCCGACGAACTCTATCAGCGGATGATCGAGCAGGGACTCGATGTGGTCGTGGAAATAGGCGCGATCCACAGCATCGATCTTGGCCGCGATCTTGAGACGGAAACCGGAACGGATCGCCACGGCGATGGCGCGATCGACACGTTTTTCGGGAGAGATGCGCCCGAGAAACGCGAGATAGTCGCCGTCGGGGTTCGGCGAGACGCGATACAGGTCCGCAGGCACGCCGTGCTGCACCGTCGCGGCCCAATTGCCTTCCGGCAAAGGCGCACGCTGACTGTCGGAGACAGACGCCAAACGATAGCGCGGCCAACGCGTGTAGGCGCCTGCCAGATCCTTCATATCGAGACGGCCGTGTATCGTGGTCAAGGTGCGCTCGGCGTGCTCCTCGAAGAAGGGAAAATGCAGCAGATCGATATGGAAGTGCAGAATGTCGAACGCGTCCTGCCGGTGGCGGACTTCGCTCAACATCGCAAGATGGGCCGCAAAATCCGATTTGAGCGGCGCGTCATCGAGCCTGATCGACTGGTCTCGCACCGGCACGAGATGCGCGCGCGTCCGTGCGTCGGCCGCTGCAAAAAGTGTCACCTCGTGACCGAGCTCGACAAGCGCGTCGCAAAGACTGGCCACGATCCGCTCCGTCCCGCCATAGAGGCGCGGGGGCACGGCTTCGTAGAGAGGAGAGATTTGCGCGATTTTCATGCACGGGACATCCTTCCGGCGCCCGGGATCCGGCGCTGCCATGGTGGGAACCCGCGAGAAAGGGATTTGGTGCCAAAACTTTATTCAGGACGGGGACCCGGCGCGATGCGCGAAGCCGTGAAGGAATTCAAGCGTCAGCGGGTTTGAAAGTGACGTCCAGGCCCTTTTCAGTCAGATATTGCGTTGTCACCGCCGCCAGGCCGTCGAGGTTGAACGTGTGCATGAAGAAGATGCGCGGCAGCGGCTCGAAGACCAGCTGATAATCGTAATCCGGGAATTTGGGGTCCTCGGCTTTCTGCAGGGTGATGCGCATGCCGAGCGCTTCGCCATAGACGAAGCGGTCGCCGAAGGCGTTCTCGCTGTAACGCGCCTCTTTGATGTTCAAATTCAGCTGCGCGAACAGGTTCGCCGCAAGCGTTTCGAGGCTCTGTCCCTGCCGGCTTCGGATGAAGATGGTTTCGAACACGCTCAGCCCGCCGTGCTGTTGGCTGCGCGCGCCGCATCGTTGTCCGGCTCGGCGTTGAAGCCGGATTGCGTAATGACGACTTTGTAGGCCGCCCCGTCCGCCATCGGCATGTAGTTCGCATCGCCGAAGCGGCGGTCGACGGTGTAGGCATGGTTTTGCAGCCACGTGATCCATGCCGGCGGGACGAATTTGTTCACGTCCGGCGGCGGGCCGGCGATATCGCACGATGTGATCATCTTGCCGTTGCCGCGTGCGGCCGAGGAATACATGTTCGAGATCTGGTTCAGCGTGTACGTCGCATCGAGGCCCAGCACGTTCGCCCACGATTTCCATTTCTGCACGCGGCCGCTCAACACCCAGTCGTCTCCCTGAAGGGTACAGGTCTGCGTCGTATTCGCGCCGTCGAGGCGATGAACGGTCACGTCGTAGATGTTGTTCTTCGGATCCTTGGCCTTCACCGTCACTTCGGCCACGGGACCTTCATGCGTCAGGCGCGCAAAGGTCTGCGTGTTGAAACCGAGTAGAGCGAGGGCGAAGCCGCCGATGGCGAGCGGCGCTCCGATGACCATATGTCCGCCGCCGGTGACGGGCCTGCCGCGGAAAAGATGACCGGCGCCCAGGAGAAAGACGAAGACGCCGATCACACCCGCGACCAGCGGCGCCACCAACCAGATACCACCCACGCTACATCTCCCCTCAGAAACGCCAGGTCGACCGACACCCTAACGCAAACAACGGGGCGGAGATATGACGGGGCGCACACCAGTCTTAAGCGCGGGAATTGTTTGACGAATGACCGCAGCGCTTTAGGTTCTCTGTTCATGACGCAGACAGACATCGAAGCCTTGTCCGAGTTCCTCGACGCCGCCGAGCGCATCGTCGTTTTCACGGGCGCGGGCATTTCGACGGAATCCGGCATTCCCGATTTCCGCTCTCCCGGGGGAATCTGGACGAAGATGGCGCCGATTGAGTTCCAGGACTTCGTCGGTTCGGCCGAGATGCGCAAGGAGGCCTGGCGCCGCCGCTTCGCGATGGAAGAGATGTTCCGGACGGTGACGCCGAACCTCGGCCATAAGGCCATCGCCGAACTGGTCGCGAGCGGCCGCGCTGGCCACGTCATCACCCAGAACATCGACAATCTGCATCAGGACTCCGGCATTCCCGACGATCGCATCATCGAGTTGCACGGGAACACGCGTTACGCGAAATGCCTCGACTGCGGTACACGCGCCGAGCTCGAACCCATCCGCCGTTATTTCGAGAAGACGGGCGTACCGCCGGACTGCCAGTTCTGTGCCGGCCTGCTGAAGACGGCGACGATCTCCTTCGGCCAGGCCATGCCGGAGCTGGAAATGGCGCGGGCCGAGAGCGCCACCCGCGCGTGCGATCTCTTTCTCGTCCTGGGATCGTCGCTGGTAGTCTATCCGGCCGCGGGCTTTCCGGTGCTGGCCAAACGGCAGGGCGCCAGACTCATCATCGTCAACCGCGAGGAGACGCCGCAGGACGAACTGGCTGATCTTGTGTTGCACGCAGAGATAGGCCCCACTCTCAAAGGGGCTGTTGATCGCATTAACGCCCGTCAAAACCTGCGGAATTGACGCTATCTAAACCCATGGACGTCAGGGTCCGGATGGCTAGTATGCCCTCCAGATTCCCCCCAATTCATGGAGATCACCGTGCGCCGTCTCGACGAAGACGATTCGAAAAATCCCCCGCCGGCTGCGGAGCCGCAAAGCTCGCCCGTCCTCCAGGCGTTGTTCAAGTCGCGCACCGTCCTCATCTTCGGCGATGTCGACATGAAGATGGCCGAGCGCGTATCGGCACAACTTCTGGCCTATGCGGCAGAGGGGGAGGGCGACATTCGCGTAATCGTCAACTCGCCCGGCGGCCATGTGGAGTCCGGCGACACGATCCACGACATGATCAAATTCGTCGGCCCGCGCGTGAAGATGATCGGCACAGGCTGGGTCGCCAGCGCCGGCGCACACATCTATCTCGGCGCAGCCAAGCAGAACCGCTTCTGCCTGCCCAACACGCGCTTCCTGCTGCATCAACCGCTCGGGGGCATTCAGGGCCAGGCGTCCGACATCTCCATCGAGGCGGAAGAGATCCTGAAGATGCATGAGCGGCTCATCCGCATCATCGCCCGGGAGACCGGCCAGTCCTACGAGAAGGTCAAGGAGGATACCGACCGGAACTTCTGGATGTCGGCCGAGGAGGCGCGCAATTACGGTCTCGTTTCCAAGATCGTGAACCGGGCTGACGAAGTGTGAGCGGGGCGCGGCCCTGGTGGCAGGGCGCCGTTATCTATCAGATCTACGTCCGCAGCTTTTGCGACAGCAATGGCGACGGTGTCGGTGACTTCCCCGGGCTCATCTCCAAGCTCGACTATCTGGCAGGCCTCGGCATCGACGCAATCTGGCTGTCGCCCATCCACCCGTCACCCAATCGCGACTGGGGCTATGACGTCTCGGACTACGAAGGCGTCCATCCCGAATATGGCACCAGCGCCGATTTCGACCGGCTGCTGTCGGAGGCGCATTCGCGCGGGCTGAAAGTCCTGACGGACGAGGTGCTGGCGCACACCTCCGACGAACATCCCTGGTTTCGCGAAAGCCTGGCGGGCGGCGACAAGGCCGACTGGTTCGTCTGGGCGTCGCCGAAGGAAGACGGCACGCCGCCCAACAATTGGCTGTCGGCCTTCGCGGGTGAAGCGTGGGCCTATCATCCGGCACGGCGGAAGTACTATCACCACAAATTCCTGCGCCAACAGCCGAAGCTCAACTGGCGCGAGCCTGAGGCGCGCAAGGCAGCGCTGGCGGTGCTGACGCACTGGCTGAAGCGCGGCGTCGACGGCTTCCGGCTCGATGTCGCCAATGCCTACCTCCACGACCCGGCGCTGACGAACAATCCAGCCGTTCCGATGGCGGAGCGCGGTCCGGCCGAGTGGGCGCATGCGCCGAATCTCCAATATCACTACTATGACAGCAACTTAGTGGAAGAAATTGAGGTTCTGAACGAGATTCGGTGCACAGTCGATTGTTTTCCGAATCGCTTCGTCATGGGCGAATTCTCCGAAGAGCCGGAGCGCTGCGGCGCCTTCGCCCCGCCGGACAAGGGTCTCCACTCCGGCTACAGCTTTCCGCTGCTGCATGCCCATGTTCTGGAGCCGGAATTCTTGAAGACACACTTCGCGATGCTGGCGCGGCATGAAGGTCATTGGCCGTCGGTCGCGTTCTGCAATCACGATGTGATGCGCACGCTGACGCGTTTTGGCGGCAAGAACGCCCCGCAGGCGCTCGCCAAACTGATGTTGGCAGTGCTCGCATTGCTCAAGGGGACCGTCTTGCTGTACCAGGGCGAAGAACTGGGGCTGCCCGAAGCCGATCTTCGCCGCGACCAGCTCAAGGATCCCGTCGGCGATCTCTACTATCCGCTGCACAAGGGCCGCGACGGTTGCCGCACGCCGATGCCCTGGGATGCGGACAAACACCATCTGGGCTTCTCCACCGGCACGCCGTGGCTACCGATGGCGCCCGAGCACCGGGCACTGGCGGTCTCACGCCAGGAAGAAGACGCGCACTCCACCCTCAAATTCGCGAAGGCTCTCCTTGCCGTGAGGAAGAAGCATCCGGCGCTCCGCTGGGGCGAGATCGTCTTCCGCGATGCGCCGGCGCCGATCCTTGCTTTCGAACGCCGGCTCGACAAGGAGCGCATCCTCTGTGTCTTCAACATGAGCGCGGAAAGGACGACCTATACGCCCGGTCCAAATGCCGGGTCTATCGATGTTGATGGTGGAAACGACGGCGCGCCCGACGGGCAATTAGCGGCGTACGGGTTCCGGCTCTTGCGCCTCTGACGCCTCGAACGCGGCCAGCGCCGCCTGGATCGGCAGCAACACGCAGATGTGGCGACCGGGGTAAGCGAGCGCGGCATCGAAGGCGGCATAGTCCGCAAACGGTTCCCCCGGCGTGGGTCCGCCGGCCTGCAGCATCGCGCCGACGGCGCCTTGAAGCGCTTCGATGTCCGCGCGCGACATGCCCTTGAGGCTTTTTCCCAGGATCGAAGCCGAAGCCTGTGTCAGGACACAGGCCTTCGCCTCCTGGCGGACATCGGCGACGCGTCCGTTCTCAAGAACGAGATCAACCACGACCCTGTCGCCGCAGACGGGATTGTGGGCATGGCCGGACGCATTCGCGCCCGGGAGCCGGCCGGCGCCGTGGGCGTCGGCGGCGAGGCGGAGAAGCTCCTTCTTGTAGAGCGGATCGCTCATGTTCGGCGGGCCCGATAGGCCGCGAGCGCATCGGGCGTGTCGATATCGACCAGCGGACCGTCGTCGGCCATCTCCACCTCGCAGACGAGATCGGCATTCTCGCCAATCAGGCTCTTGGCACCGACGTCACCTTCGAGCTTGCGGATGTCGGCGAAGAACTCGCGCGACCACAGGACGGGATTGCCGCGTTTGCCGTTGCGGGTGGCGACGCAGATGGTGCGGTCTTCGCCGGGATCGAAGGCGGCGACCAGCCGGTCGATCGTCTGTGCCGTCACGTCCGGCATGTCGCCCAGCATCACAACCGCGCCGTCGCTGTCGTCGGGAACGGCGTTGATGCCGGATATGAGGGACGTGCTCAACCCCTTTCGGAAGTCGAGGTTCCTCACGATGGTCACCGGCATTCCGGCGAGGGCCTGATCGACATTCTCGGCTTCACTTCCGGTCACGACAATGATGGGGCGCACGCTGCTGCCGAGTGCCGCGTCTACTGCGCGCCGCACCAGCGGCTTGCCGCCGATGTCGGCCATGAGCTTGTTGTGTCCCATGCGTGAGGAGAGGCCGGCTGCCAGGACAACGGCGGCGATGCGCGGTGCGTGCGATCCGGCGGGCTGGCGATCACGCGGCTGCGGGCGCGTATGGATTTCGGAAAGCAGGCCGCCGACACCCATCGCCGCGATTTGCGGGCTGCCGACAGGTACGTTTGCGAGCAGACGCTCCAGCACGAAATCGAAACCGTTCACCTTGGGCGAGCGCGCGCAGCTGGGCAGGCCAACCACCATGGCTTTGCCGAGCTTGCCGAGCAGCAGCAGGTTCCCCGGATCAACCGGCATGCCGAATTGGGTGATCTCTCCACCGGCTGCCACGATGGCCGCCGGTACGACGTCGCGACGGTCCGTGATGGCGCTGGCGCCGAAGATGAGGATGGGATCGGCCTCCATCCTGTGTGCCGCACGGATCGCGTCGGCGAGCTGGCCGGCGTCGTGTTGGACGCGGGCCTCATGGACGACGGACGAGCCCAGCGGTTCCACGCGGGCGTCGATGGCACCGCGGCTCTTGTCGAGAATTTGCGGACGCGTTTCGGCGAACTGCGTCGAAATAAGCGCGATGCGCTTGTGGACCAGAGGCGAAACCGCGATCGCTGGCTCTCCCGTCAGGAGCTTCTCCGCCGCTTCGACGGCTCTGGCGGGGGCGGCAAAGGGAATGACCTTGACGGTCGCCACCATCTGACGCGGCCCGACCCGGTGATAAGGCGGGAGCGTCGCCAGCGTGATCGCTTCGTCGACGGCGTTCACGGCTTCGACGCGCCCGGCGTCGATGCGGGCGATGCCGTGTGCCTCGGCATAAAGATTGGCGCGTCCGGTGAAGGCGGCGCCGATGCGGACGCCGGAGCCGGTGAGCGCGGCCGCGATGCGGGCCGCAGCGATATCCTCGGCGATATCATCCGCATCGAGTTCGGCAACCGTGATCTCGCGATAGCCGGACGCCGCCAGCACCTCCACGTCGGCCACGCTGAGGACGCGGCCTTTCTTGAACATGCCGTGCCCGGTGCGCAGTGAATGGGCAAGGATCGCACCCATGGCGTCGGAAACGGGAACCTGGCCGAATTGCATGGCGCGATTTTAGGTGGCGAGGGCTTCGCGCGGCAAATTCAGACGTACCCTCAAACCGCCTTCGCTGCGGTTTTCCAGAAGAACTGAGCCGCCATGGCCTTCCGCGATGGCCTTGACCAGCGTGAGCCCGAGGCCGGAACCGCCGGTTTCGGAACTTCTCGAAGCCTCCAGTCGCACGAAGGGCTCGAAGACACGCTTGCGGTCGGCTTCGGGAATGCCCGGCCCGTCGTCGTCGACCACGATCTGATAGGCTCGATCCTGTTCCTCCATGCTCACATTGGCGCGTTTGCCGTAGGCGATGGCGTTTTCGATCAGGTTGCGCAGCGCGCGGCGGATTTCGTTGGGCCGGCAGCTGAACGGGGCGGGCGCGTGCGGCTGCCAGCTGATCGGCTCCCCCAGCTCGTCGAGATCGCTGCAGAGGCTTTCCATTAGCGCCGCCAGGTCGATCTTGCGCATCTGGCCCCAGCCGACGCCGCGCGCCGCGGACAACACAGCCTCGGTCAGCTCCTGCAATTCCTCGATGTTGGTTTCCAGGCGCGCGCGGATATCGGCATCTTCGACGAATTCGGTGTTGATGCGCATTGCGGTGATGGGGGTGCGCAAATCATGGCCGACGGCTGACAGAAGCTGCCGCTGGCTTTCGAGCGTGCGCGACACCTGGTCGGTCATGGCGTTAAAGGCCACCGCAGCGCGCCGGATGTCATCAGGGCCTTGTTCCGGGACGCGCGGCGCAGGCCCGCCACGGGCAGCTTCGGACGCAGATGCCGCCAATTGCGAAAGCGGCTTCACCACCCGGCCGGCGACGAAGGCCGCTGCCAGGACGCTGGTCAGCAGCGCCGCGATGCCTGCGATCATGACTTCGGCCGGCCAGGTAGGTGGCGGCGGCCTTAGGAACAGCATCACAAGCTGCTGGTTGCGCACGACCGGCAGGACAATCTCGTAGATCGTGCCGTAGCGCGGCTGGGGCTGGCCCTGATTGGGATTGGGAGGAAGCGCGCCCTCGTGAATGCTGACGCTGACCGGCTGCCGGGCGCGCTGCGGCTCCAGCATGCTTCGGACATGCTGCGCGAGCCTCGATTCTTCGGCGTTCATGGGTCTCGGTTCGTCGGGACCCGTCTGCAGATGGAAATGCCAAAGCCCCGAACTCATGGCGCGGATGGCTTGCGGACGCTCATGGGCCGGAATTCCGCTCAGAAGCGTGGCGGAGGTGGCCGCGCGGTCCGCGACGCGATCAGTCAGGGAGGACTGATTGAGAGCCTCCTGCGACGACTCAAACCAGAGGCCGACGGCAATATTGGACACCAGCACAGCCACCGTCGTCAGGGCGATGAGTTGTGCGCTGAGTGTGTGCGGCCACCAGTTACGCGGCCAAAGCTTCATGCCATTTCCGGATCCACTGCGAACATATATCCGCCGCCCCATACCGTCTTAATATAGCGGGGATTTTTGGGGTCCGGTTCGATTTTTTTGCGCAGACGGCTGACATGGTTGTCGATCGAGCGGTCGAAGAGATCGGCGTCGCGGCCCTTGGTCAGGTCGAGGAGCTGGTTGCGGGTGAGCGCGATCTTCGGGCGCTCCAGGAGCGCCGACAAAAGCCGGAATTCTCCGCTCGACAAGGCCGTCGCCATGCCGCCGTGGTCGATCAGCTCGCGCTGGCCCGTGTCGAGCGTCCATTCGCCGAAGCGGATGCGTTCGGCCTCCGGCGGTTTCTGCCGAGGCGGCAACGCCTGGGTGCGCCGAAGCACGGCCGCAATACGCGCGATCAGCTCGCGGGGGCTGAACGGTTTGGCGATGTAGTCGTCCGCGCCCATCTCAAGCCCGATGATGCGGTCGACCTCTTCACCGCGGGCGGTCAGCAGGATCACGGGGATCTGCGAGCTTTCGCGTATGTAGCGGCAAAGGCTGAGACCGTCTTCGCCGGGCATCATGATGTCGAGCACGACGAGGTCGATGGCGGCGCCCTTCATGACCTTGCGGGCGTTTTGGGCGTCGGCCGCCGTCGTCGTGCGATAGCCGTGCTCGCGCAGATACCGCGCCAGCGGGTCGCGGATGTCGCGCGCGTCCTCGACGATCAAAACGTGGGGCTTCGCCTCTTCCTTGGTCATGGTCCCGTTTCCTTGGCATCGAGCAGCGCCTCGACGAAGGGGATTTTCGCTCAACGAGGCGCCAAGCGGAATATGTCGCGGCCCAAAGAGTTGTCTCAATCTTTCGCAGGTCGCCCCGGTATCATCGAAACTTTGTGACCAATTCCGCGCGTGCCTAACACAGTTTCGGGACGGCCCCTGCAGTATTCATCGCTGCGAACGGGAGCATCACTAGGGGATTACTTCGATGAAAAACGTACTTCGCTATGGATTGCTTCTGGGTGCGGCAATGATCGTGGGCACGGGCGTTGCCCTGGCCCAGATGGGCGAGCCGCGCCAGCCACAACTGCCGGGCGAGCCGCCCGAGACCAGTCGCGGCCGCTTCGCCGACCGCTTCCTCGCCGAATTCGATCTCAATCACGACGGCAAGGTCACGCGCGACGAATTCAACAAGGCCGTGGCGCAGGAGTTCTTCGCGGCCAGCCGCGGCGCGCAGACGATGTCGGAAGACCAGTTCATCGCCTCGCGCACCAAAGATCTCCGCCAGCGCGTCACCGAGATGTTCCACCGCTCCGACTGGAACGGCGACGGCAAACTTTCCTTCGACGAATTCGCGGCGCCGGAACGCGCGGCCTTCGAACGCATGGATCGCGACGGCGCCGGCATCGTGCCCTGTTCGACGCGCCGGAGCGAAGCGGAAGACGCACCGCCGCCGCAGCACGGCCGGGCGAATGCGGCCGCAGCAGGTTACAGCAGCCGGAGCCGCAGTAGCAGCGGCGGTTCGCGCGGGCGCGGCAGTTTCTGCGCCGAGTTCGATCTCAACCGCGACGGCAAGGTCACGCGCGCCGAACTCGATCAAGGCCTGCATCAGCAGTTCCAGGTGGCGACGAAGGGCGGCCAATTCATGTCGCTCGACCAGCTTTACGGGCTTGAGCTCGCGCACTATCGCGAAATGGACGCGCGCATCTTCCAGCACATGAACACGAGCTACACCGGCAAGCTGACGCTGCAGGAATATGCGGCGTCGGAGGCCAAATTCTTCGCGCGTCTCGACAAGGACGGCAACGGAGTGATCACGGCCGACGAATTGTCGAGAAGCCGCAGCAGCAATTCGCGGGTTGCGAGATCGGGTCGGTAAGTCCCGGTGCTCAGGCTGTTGCACGGGTGGCGGATCGCTCCCAACCGTCATCCGTGCGCAGTCGCAAGGTCATCTCCGCCAGGATGGAGATGGCGATCTCGGCCGGCGTTTTGGCGCCGATATCGAGCCCAATGGGGCCGTGAATGCGTTTCAGCACTTCGTCGGAGAAGCCGCGCGCCTTCAGACGCGCAAGCCTGCCGGCATGCGTTTTCTTCGACCCCAGCGCGCCGACATAGAAACACTCCGACTTGAGCGCCGCCGTCAGTGCGGGATCGTCGAGCTTGGGATCATGCGTCAGAGCGATGAGCGCGCTACGGGACCCAAGCGGCTGCTTCGCGAGCGCTTCGTCTGCCCAATCGTGGCTGAGCGAGATGCCAGGGAAGCGTGCCTCCGTCGCGAAAGCCGTGCGCGGATCGATGATGCGCACGCGATAGCCCACCAGCGCCGCCATCGGCGCCAGCACCTGCGCGATATGCACCGCGCCGATGATGACCGTTTCGAGCGGTGGATTGTAGACGTCAATAAGGCAATTCGAGCCGTCGATTTCGACCGGCCCGCTGCGATCGATGCGCGCTGCTGCCGTCGCCGCCTTGCCCATTGCGGATGTTTCAGTGCCCGGCTCGAACAGCCGCTCGTCCGCCGTGTGAAGGTCGACCACGCGGACGATGGGGCGGCCTTGCCGGCGCGCGCGGTTGAGGGCTTCGAGCGTCGAGCGCTTCATGGCGTGACGGGTTCGACGAAGATCTCGATCCGGCCGCCGCAGGCGAGGCCTACGGCCCAGGCATCTTCGTTGGTGACGCCGAATTCGAGCACCCGCGCTTGGCCTGTGCGAATGGCGTCCTGCGCGCTTTCGATCACGGCGCCTTCGACGCAGCCACCGGAGACCGATCCCAGAAATGCGCCGTCGTCGCGGATGACGATCTGGCTGCCGGCCTGGCGTGGCGCGGAGCCCCAGGTTTTCACGACCGTGCCCAGGGCTACGCCGCGACCTTCCTTAAGCCACGCTTCAGCCTGCTCGAGCACGTCATCGCTCATGAGCGCTCCAGAGCCGCTTTCACCGCGCGTTTGGCCATCACCGTCACCAGATGCGCGCGATATTCGGCTGACGCATGAATGTCGGAGTTGAGATCGTCGGCGGCGACCGCGATGTTCGCGACGGCCTCGGGCGCGAAATTCTTCGTCAGCGCCGCTTCCATGTCGGCGACGCGGAAGACGCTCGATCCGGCGCCGGTCACCGCCACGCGGACGCCGGACTTGCCCTTGGCGACGAAAACGCCGGCCAGCGCATAGCGCGACGCGGGATTCTTGAATTTGGCATAAGCCGCTTTTTCGACGATCGGGAAGGCGACCTGTTTGATGATCTCGTCGTCTTCCAGCGCCGTCGTGAACATGCCCTGGAAGAAATCGTCGGCGGCGATCGTCCGTTTTGTCGTGGTGATCGTGGCGGACAGGGCCAGCACGCCGGCCGGGTAGTCCGCAGCCGGATCGTTGTTGGCGAGGGAGCCGCCCAGGGTTCCCATATGACGCACGGCCGGATCGCCGATCGTTTCGGCGAGTTCTGCGAGCGCCGGAAGCCCTTTGTGGAGATCCTCCGACGTGGCGACGTCGTGATGCCGCACACCTGCGCCGACGACGAACTGATCGCCTTCGCGACGGATGAAGCGCAACTCGCCGAGGCGTGCGATGTCGATCAGGAGCGAGGGACTCGCCAGGCGCTGTTTCATCGTGGCGACGAGTGTCTGTCCGCCGGCGATCAGCTTCGCATCGGACGTGCTCTTGAGCGCGGCTTCCGCCTCAGCGAGCGATTTCGGACGGCTGTAAGCGAACGGGTAGGTGATCACGCGCGGTCTCCCGCCATGCGCTTCGACGCGTCTTCAATGGCGCTGACGACGTTGTGGTAGCCCGTGCAGCGGCAGATGTTGCCTTCGAGCTCATGGCGGATCGTATCGCGATCGAGCTTCGGCTTGCGGCGGATCATGTCGACAGCGGTCATGATCATGCCCGGCGTGCAGAAGCCGCATTGCAGACCATGGTTGTCGCGAAAGGCTTCCTGCACCGGATGCAGCGTTCCTTCCCCGGCCAAGCCTTCGATAGTCGTCACTTCGCTGCCGTCGAGCTGCACGGCGAAGACGCCGCAGGACTTGACCGCGCGGCCGTCCACGTGAACGACGCAGGCGCCGCACTGGCTCGTATCGCAGCCGATATGCGTGCCGGTCAGGCGCAGATGTTCGCGCAGGAAATAGACGAGAAGCGTACGTTCTTCGACGTCGGCCGAAACACTCTTGCCGTTCACCGTTAAAGTCACTGCGGACATCGTGGTCATTCCAAAAATAGAGGTCGATTTCAATTTCGGGGCGGAAACCCTGCGCGTCAACGGCTTAGCGATTAAACACCACACCGAAAAGCAGAAGCAGGACCGCTATGAGCGCGATGAGGCCGACAACCCAGACCTCCGGCGCGAGCCCGCCACGCTTTTCCGCAGGCCTGTCCGCGGGGAGCGGCGCTTCGGACGGGGGCACGAACGTTTCGGCGACGGCCTCCGGTGCGCCCGCCACGGCGGCCGCGAAGCGCACGAAGAAATCATCCGCGATCTGTTTGGCTGCGCCGTCGATGAGACGCTGTCCGATCTGCGCGAGCTTGCCGCCGATCTGTGCCTGCGCGGCATAGGACAGCGCCGTCCCGTCGCCTTCCGGCGTGAGCACGATTTCAGCTTCGCCGCGCGCAAAGCCGGCAACGCCGCCCTGGCCTTCGCCCTTCAGGGTGCAGCGGCGCGGAGGGTCGAGATTGTCGAGCGCGATGTTGGCGTTGAAGGTCGCTTTGACCGGGCCGACCCGGAGCACCGCTGCGGCGCTAAAATGCGTATCGTCGGTTTTGTCCATGCGCTCGCAGCCTGGCACGCATTGGCGCAAAATCTGTGGATCATTGAGAGAGTTCCACACCTTTTGGGGTGAGGCAGGGATCAGGTAGCGGCCTTTGAACTCCATGGAAAACGGCTCTCGCGCTGGAAAGAAAGTTGGAACAGAGACTTAGTGCGGCACACCAGTACTAAGTAATAAACGGGACTGTTTGCCCGCAATTTGCTTCCCCCGCCGCGACAGTTGTGTTAACCTTATTTTTACTATCGAGTATTTCGGGACACAGGGGATGGAAACAAGCGTCTTGGACTTAAGAGGTCCCGGTGACGCCGGCTTCGAAGTAGCCGGTCTCATCAAATGGTTCGATATCTCAAAGGGCTACGGTTTCATCAAGCCCGCCGGCGGCTCGCAGGGCGATATCCTGCTGCATCAGACATGTGTGCGCCAGTCCGGCTTCAAGGCCGCCTATGAGGGTGCCAAAGTCGTCTGCGAGGCTGTGCAAGGGCCCAAGGGGCTGCAGGCAAAGCGCCTGCTGTCGCTCGACAATTCCACGGCTTCGCCGCAGGCGGCCACGCTCCAGCGGACGGCACGGTATCTCGCCGAGCCGCGCGGGCCGGCCTTCGAAGCCACGGTGAAGTGGTTCAACCGTGGCAAGGGCTACGGCTTCGTGTCGCGCGGACCGGATACGCCGGACATCTTCGTCCACATGGAGACGCTGCGGCGTTGCGGCATCCGCGAATTGCGGCAGGGCCAGCGCGTCACCGTCCGGGCGGGAGACGGCCCCAAGGGCGAGCTTGCGGCGGAGATCACGATCCTAGAGGGCTGATCCAGAGGCTCGCGTGATTTCGCGACGGAGTGGGACTTGGCCGCGGCGGTCAATGTTGGGCAGACTTGCCCGAGGCGACTCCCTTTTGAAGTGACATCCCAAGTGACATCCATTTCCAAACTGCTCGCGGCCGTGACCGCTTCGATGTGGCTGGCGTTCGGCTCGACCGCCGTGGCGCAGGACAAGCCGCTGCCGGTGACGACGATCGTCATCGACACCGATCACGGTCCGCACGCGTTCCGTGTGGAGATCGCCGCCGACCATGCGTCGCAGGAAAAGGGGCTGATGTTCCGCAAACAGATGCCGCCGGACGACGGCATGCTGTTCGAGTTTCCAAAGCCGGACATGGAATATTTCTGGATGAAGAACACGATCCTGCCGCTCGACATCATCTTCATCCGCGCGAACGGAACGATTTCATCGATTGCACCCGACGCCGTACCCTATTCGACGACGACCATTCCATCCATCGAGCCGGTGCGCGCCGTGCTTGAACTCAACGGGGGCCGCGCCGCCCAGCTCGGCATCGAGCCGGACCAGGTCGTGCATAACGCTTTCTTCGGCAATGGTCCGCGCTGAAGACCTAACGAACATCACGCGCTGCAGACAGTAATACGCAAGTACAGTTCGGGCGAGACGATCGCGCATTCGCGCGCTGCAAGTGTCGAGCGGCGAGGACAGGGCGAGTCGACCGCGCAACGCGTCCGCCGATCGATAATTTTGGATTTCAGAGAGAGGTCTCGGACAGGGGCGATTCGATGACAGGCGCTATCGCGTCGATCGCGCCATCTTCCTCTTCCGATTTAGGTCCGGACCAAAACGGTCGTCTGCGAATCGTCAAATGAAGGTCGTGCCCACTACGATTGCGCAGCTGGCCAAACCGAAGAGCAAACCGATTCCGGCGATCTCGCTCCAGGTCTTCATGGGCTTCGCACGCTCTCCCCAGGGCGTGTCGCGCATTGCGCGGGATTGCATCCGCGGGAAGATGAAATCTTCGCGGCAATAGTCCGCATGCGCGCCGATCGCGAAGGACGGTTCCTCGTCGACGACTGCCTCGATTTCCTCCGGTTCGAACTCCGGGATACGTCGAATCGCTAACGCTCGCATGACACCTGATCACTTTCCTCGCTCCCGAGAAAAACGTTTGCACTATCGATTGGTTTCCAAGGGGTGGATTGCCGGAACCCGTCCAAGTTGGCCGGGCGCATCGTCGCACGCGTTTTCCGCGAGCTTTTGCAGTGCCTCAATCGTGCGGCAGGAAGCGTTTCGAAAGGGCGTGATAGACGCCTTCGCGGCAAACGAGTCGCGACATGCCGTTGGCGATCCATGCCGCCGCCATTAACGGAACGAGCATGCCGTGATTGCCGGTCATCTCCTCGACGATCACGAAGGCCGTGATCGGCGCCTGCACGACACCGGTAAAATAGGAAACCATGCCGAGCAAAACGACGGCTCCCATGGCCCCTTTCGGGAAAAACTGCGCGATGTCCGCGCCCAGCCCGGCGCCGACGGACAACGATGGTGAAAAAATTCCACCAGGAAGTCCGCAGACGGACGATAGGGCCGTGGCCGCAAACTTAAGGGGCGCATAAAAAACTGACACGGAAGCGCCACCATGGAGCGCTTCGCGTGCCTGGACGTAGCCCGTCCCGTAGGCAGCGCCGCCGGACAGAAAGCCGCAGAGTGCGACCCCAAAGCCACACATCACCGCAAAAGCGATGGTGTGCTCTCGGAGCCAGGTCTTTGCAATTTGCGGCAAATGTGTCGGGACCACGATCAGCGCTCGGCTGAAAAGACCGCCGGCCAGACCGCAGACGACACCGCACACCGGAACGGCCAGCCAATTCGCCGGGGACCCGAGCACGGCAGCCGTCGAGCCGAAATAGGTGTAGTTCCCCACCAGTGCGAACGATGTGAAGCCGGCAAGGATGATCGTGCCGAACACCAGCCCGCTCGTGCGCGTCTCGAAGGAACGACCCATCTCTTCGATGGCGAAGACGATACCGGCGATCGGCGTGTTGAAGGCGGCAGCGACGCCGGCGGCCGCACCGGCGAGGATCAGTCCCGGCTGGCGGTTCGGCGACAACCGGCCGATCGCAAACATAATCGACGCGCCCACCTGCACCGTGGGGCCTTCGCGGCCGATGGAGGCGCCGACGAGAAGGCCCAGGAGCGTCATCAGGATCTTGCCGAGGCCCGTATGAAGTCCAACGAGCTTTTCGCGCGCACCGGGCGATTCGATTTCGCGCGCTGCGATCGCCTGCGGAATGCCGGAACCCTGCGTGTTCGGGAAAAAGCGATTGGTCAGATAGACGGCGGCACCGAAGCCCAGCGGCGTGACGATGAACGCCGCGTAACGAAATCGCATGAGCAGTTCGCGAAACAGCGCCTGCGCGTAGTCGGACGCGACGGCAAGACCGATGGCGGCGAGGCCCACGCAGAGGCCGCCGGCGATGAAGATGATCCGGCGTTGCCAGCGACGCGACAACGCACGCAGAAATCTCAGCTGTCTGATGCTCGGGGCGGGAATCATACGGGATAGCTACAACGCGAAAGGCGAGGGTGATAGCGCGTCGCGGTGAAGCGGGTTGACGGGCGGGACGGCTCCGGCCATTTTCCGGCCGCGGCGGCGGGTCCGTCCGCCCCGCGACCATACCGATCGGGGCGTGGCGCAGCCTGGTAGCGCATCTGCTTTGGGAGCAGAGGGTCGTGTGTTCGAATCACACCGCCCCGACCAATAAATAAAGAAAAACAGCGACTTAGAAAGCGGTAGCCAGTTACTCAGCCTCCGTTTTCGCCTGGGGACACGACCGGGGACACGAAATTCGGGGCGCTATCGCGGGCCAAAATATTTTTGCTTTCGATGATTGCGCAGCGGCGAGTGAGCGCCTTCGGCGGTGCGCTGCGCACATG
>Ga0335074_10002633_pt1 | contig 24506 bp, 39 predicted proteins | sample Lox_Sample_23_FD_206715 | JGI IMG/M metagenome (GOLD analysis project Ga0335074, IMG submission 206715) | Soil microbial communities from Loxahatchee National Wildlife Refuge, Florida, United States - Lox_Sample_2.3 | ecosystem: Environmental > Terrestrial > Soil > Wetlands | place: USA... | reverse complement strand
CACCTGGAACTGAAGCACCTGCTGCTCAGCTTCCACAAGTCGCAGGCACACCGCGTGTACATGCAGCCCGAGAACGTTGAGGCTGTCGCCCGGTACTGGGGCGTGTCCGCCGGCAACTGTGCTTACACCGAGCCTCTTGAAGTGATTCACGACCGTGACTGCACGGCTGGAACCTTCTGAGAGTAGGCTTAACAGGTCAGTGCTAACCCGCCGCCAGGTTCTGCGCACGGGCCTGGCAGCGGGAGCACTGCTGCTGGCTGGCGACGCCAGCGGTGTCCCAAGGGAGGTTGTGGTCATGCCTGAAAGCCCGCACCACCATCATCATGGTGGCACTGGCACACCCCCGCCAGCACCAGGTCCTGGCCCAGCGCCCACTCCAGTCCCGTCGTCAGCGCTGTTCTTTGACGACTTCACTGGTGCGGCTGGGTCGCTGCCAAGCAGCGCCAACTGGGTGATTTCCAATATCCCCTTCAGTGAAGACCCAACAGACGGCAGCGCCAACTATGTCGTGTCCCCCTACAACAGCTACCAGGACGGCGACAGTCACCTGGTGCTGGCTGTCACCAGTCCCGCAGGCGCAACGCTGGTCAAGCCTGCGCGCGGCGCATACAACAGTGCCCGCCTGGCCACGTTCGACAGCATGAACGGCGGCAACGTCAAATTCGCGGCCAGCTGGGGCACGTTCTCCGCCCGCATGCAGATAGCCCCAGCCCAGGGCTGGTGGCCAGCGTTCTGGACTACCGGCACCAACATCACCACCTGGCCGTACTGCGGTGAGCTGGACATCAGCGAGAATTTTGGCCCTGGTGGCGGGGCCATGTACCAGTCGTACGCCAACGTCAACGGCCCCATGGGCAACGGGGACAACTACGGCTACGGTGACGACGAGCAGATGGCCACGCCGGCGACTATCGAAACCGGCTTTCACGTGTATTCGGTCACCATACCGCAGGACTACTCGCAGGTGTCGTTTGCTTACGACGGCACAACATACGCGACGGTGACTAAGGAGCAGTGGCTGGCTAAAGCTGGTGAAGGCGCGCAGTGGGTGTACGGGCCTGACACGCCACAGGGTATTATCCTTAATGTGGACGTAGGGTCGAATGTTGACCCCGCTGGAGTGGGTTACCCGTCAGCCAGCCAGCAGCTGCCAGCCGCAGTGCTAACCGTTGACTGGATTCAGGTCACTCAGCCATAGTCGCGACGGAAGCCAAAGGGCACACGGGAAAGAAAGGGGAAACAGGGGAATGGTAACCAGGAGGCGAACGGGGTGCTGCGCGCATCAGTACGGCATCAGGTGCTGCTGCGCGACGGCTGGCAATGCCAGGGCTGCGGCCAGCGCGGTCAGGACGTTCAGCACAGGGTAGCCCGGGGCATGGGCGGTACTTCGGACGTCAGCATCGAGGCAGGACTGGCAAACCTGGTCACCTTGTGCCGCGAATGCCACCGCCTGTGTGAGGCGCGTGACTGGCACATGCGTGAACGCGGCCTGTGGCTGTGGCGGTGGCAGATACCAGCACGTGAGCCAGTTATCACCTGGGACCACAGGATAATCTGGCTTGCTGACGACGGCAGCTGGTCGTTCACGCCACCAGCCAGGGAATGGGAAGAAGACAAAGGGGATGACAGCAGTGTGTTACACGTGCGGCAAGGTGTACTGGAAGGTACGCGGCCACAAGTGCAAGAAGCAGCGCTTATAATCTCCGCATGGCCCAGGTCTCAGTCGGAAGCCAAGACTATAGCGGCCAGAGCCTGCACTCCAGGCTGACGGTGGCTGCTGCAGAGCTAAAAGACCTGCTGGCTGAGCTGGAGAAAATACTGCCGCACCGCCCCAGGGAAGGATTCCGCCCCCCTGGTGCGTCAGGTTCGCCAAGCCGCGGCGGCAGCCGCCTGGCTGCCTGGAACACTGCCGCCGCTTACGCAATACTTGAGGTGCATGCGGGAGTACGGGAACTTGAGCAGGACATGCGCTACCGCATATCAGGGTCACTGCGCCAGCGGGGCGGCAGCGACAGCAACACCCTGGCTGCCATTGACGCGGTGGTGTCGCTGGCGGCTGGCAGCGACGACTGGAGCCTGCGTAACGCCCTGCGGAAACTGGAACGCTGGGGCTGGCAGGCACGGCTGGCACTGGGCCAGACGGAACCCTGGACGCATATTCCCCGCCAGCCTGGCCAGCGCGCCGCCCGCTGCCCATGGTGCAGCTTCGCCACCTTGCGGATGAAGCCCCTTTCTGGGCTGGTGCGCTGCGTGAACCCAGCATGTACTGACGGTGCTGGCCAGCGCCCAGTAGCTAAAGTAGAATTCGGGCCAGGGTTCGGCGAGCCACTGCTTGTCTGGCAGGACAGCTCAGTCGGCCTGGCGGTAGAAGATGAACGGGAACCCGACTACCACGAGGAGGTTCCTGGGTAACCGCGGCTGGACCTCAGCCCAGTTGCCTGCACTGGGAGACGACCCGCAGGTGTGGACAGTCAGTGACGCAGCACGGCTCCTGGGGCCTCCTGTGCTCAGTGAACCGCAGCTGCGCGCGTACCTGCGCAAAGCTGGGCTGCAGCCCGTAGGCAAGCGCCGCGTCACACTGCGCGGCACAGGCGGCCGTTATGCTCGCTGCTACCGCGCAGAAGACCTGATTCAGCTTTACGACGCGCTGGAACGCGCTACCCTTGTAGCGTAAAACGGGAAAAGGAAGGGACAAGGAATGCTGACGTTGCAGGAATACCTGGACGAGCTGGCTGTCCGTGCAGCCAAAGGTGCAGTCCTGATGGACGAGAAGAATACCCCTGGCTGGTACTGGCAGGTGAAGGTGGAGCAGCTGCAGATGCGGAACCGCGCGCGCTGCGTCCTTGGTCAGGCCCACGGCGATTACAGCCTGGGCCTGCGCAAGCTGGAACTGACCGTAGAAGACAGCGTTGCCTACGGCTTCAATGCGCTCCACTCTGAAGCCGCGGAAACAGTGGAGGACTGGGACGACGCAGTCTGGCCGCAGGTATGGGACACGCTTGGGGCGGCGTGGCATCAGGAGATTACCCGCCGCAGGGAGGATGATGCAGCATGCTGTGGGCTGTAGCCACCGCGCTCATCTGCGCAGGCACCGCAGGTGCAGTCATCACATTCGCGCTTGTGGTACGTGACTGCGTGCGGCGCCGGCGTGTCACCGATGCCGCTATCGACAGTGAAGCCGCCTGGGCGGCCGAAATCAACGCCGAGCTGAAGCAGGAAGCAGCCGCCACCGCACTGGAGCCGCAGTGGCTGGAGCGCGTTGAGGCCGACTTTATGAACTGGAGCACCAGCGTCATGGCTGGCATCGCAGACTGGAGCAGCCAGGAACTGGCTTCCGCAGATTCGTAGCGGTCTGGTCTCGCTGCCGCTAGTATCACCAGATATAATTCTGCCAGCAGCATTCGTGTGCCTGCCGGCAGGGTAAAAGCGCCTCGCAACCAGGACGGCTCTCTAGCGAGTCTTTTAAGCCAGCAGCCATGAACCCGCTGCACGGGTGTCCTGTGAGCGCCTGGAAGTACCCAAGGTAACAGCGTCAGCCAGACCTGCGGCGGCTTCCTGGAGACGGCGGTAACTGACGCAGCCACACTGGTGCTGCGCCCCCGTAAAGGAACACCACCCGTGCCCAGATCACGGATGATACTCCTGTCCGCTGCCGGGCTGCTGATTGCCTGCGGCGGCTGGCTGCTCACAGTCAGCAGTTCACCCTCTCACCCCCAGGAGCTGGCTTCAGTGCTGGCCCGCCAGCATGCGGTCACCAGCCCAGCGGAAAGCCCGTACATCTACCATCACCACACAGGCGGAGCTACCCCGCTCACAGCAGAAGTAACCCGTCCGCCTGCCAGCGTCACGGTGCATGCGGGTGACACGCTCGGCAGCCTGGCTGCCAGCACCCTGGGCACATCAGCCGACTGGCCGGCGCTGTACCTGGCCAACCAGAAGGTTATCGGCAGCAATCCTGATGTGCTCACAGCAGGCGCAACGCTCACGGTGCCGCCAGCCAGCGGCGTACCTGGACTGCTGGCCCAGTGGTCTAAGCAGGTCCGCACGACCGCACCTGCGCCTGCATCCAGCGTGACACCAGTCACACCGCCTGCTGCAGGCGGTGTGCTTACCCCGGCGCAGGTTGGTGCCCTGTGGCTGGAAGCAGGTGGTCCAGCCAGCGCCGAGACGGCTATGGAGTGCATAGCCAACGCAGAATCGGGCGACAACCCGTCGCTTAACAACTACACTGACAACGGCGGCACCCAGACAAGCTGGGGGCTGTTCCAGGTCAGCAACGGCACCCACAGCATGCCAGTGCCTGATATCGACAACCCGCTGGTGAACGCGGGGCAGGCAGTAGCCAAGTACCGTGCCAGCGGCTTCGCGCCCTGGACGACTGCCCCAGGGTGTGGCGTGTGAGCCTGGCCACTGACCTGGAGAACATGTCCAGCGTCATCAAGCACGCTGAACCAGGCCAGATAAGCCTGGACTACGCTCAGGCGCTGCTGACCCAGGCAGCTGAGCGGCTTGCCGTGCTCGAAGCCATAACCGCGCAGCCGAATGCACTGTCGGTGCAGTGGCTGACCGACAGCAGCGCCCAGGTTAACCTGAACGCGGTCATAACCGACTCCGCAGCTGCTGAACTGCTGCGCATCATCGCAGGCGACTAGCCCAGAAATCCGGCGGCAGCCAAGGAGGGGACGGTTTGGTCTGCCTGGCCTGCCGTGAGGCAGCCACCAAAAGGGCATCACACAGCGCGTGTGATGCCCTTTTGCGTGGGCAAACCTGGTGTGACTGCGGCCATATTGTTCAGGAGAAAGAAGCACGTGATGATTCAGGTACTGCACTGGGTAATTCACGTGCTGGGGGTGGATTACGGCCAGGCGTACGGTACCTGGAACTTTTACAATTTCTGGTCGGGCATTGGCGGCGCGCTGCCTGATGTGCTGCTGCTGACAGCGTTCTGTGCCTGGTACCGCTCTAACAACTGCCATGTTCACCGCTGCTGGCGGCTCGGCAAGCACCCAGTAGGCGTCCAGGTCGTAGTCGTATGCCGCAGGCATCATCCTGGACTGAACGGCCGCATTACCGCCGCAGACGTTGAGCAGCTGCACCAGGAAGCTTCCCGCAGGTGAGCACGGTGCGCCGTGCGTGGCTGGTGCTGGCTGGCGCGGTAGTCACCACAGTGGCTGGCGGGGTGGCGTTCGCCAGCACGCAGCATGTCAGCGTGTTCGACGGGGTGTACTGGGCGGTCACCACCGCCACCACAGTCGGCTATGGCGACTACACCCCGCATGGCGTCAGCGGCCAGCTGATAGCCATGGCGGTGATGCTGGTAGACATTCCCGCACTGGCTGCCTGCTTTGCGCTGATAACCAGCGAGCATCTGGTCACCCGCGGTGTCCGCTGGTGGGCCGACCACGGCATAGCTCACGTCCGCCGTGAAGCCGACGCCGCCAACACCGTCCTGCATGACGCCCTGCACGCCCGCCTTGACGACCTGCACAGCGTCCTGGATGAGCTGCGCCAGCAGACAGGCAACGGCCTGCTGGACAGTGTGGAACAGCGAGTGGATGAGCTAGGGTCAGCACTGCACGGACGGCTGGACCATATTGAGGCGGCGGTAGCCCGTGACAACGGACCTGAGCATCCCTGAATCCGAGCCAGTAAGCAAAGCAGGCATCCTGGGTGCCTTTGATGGCCTGGGCTGCTTTCTGGGTGTGGCCCTGGGGCTGACAGGTCACCAGGCGCTGATACTGCCAGCAGCCATAGGTGTTGGCGCAGCTGAGACCGTCAGCATGGCCGCAGCGCAGTGGCTGTCCGAATCCGACAAGGGCTTTGCGGCGTCAGCGGCCATCGGCATCGCCACTGGCGCAGGCGCAGTGCTGCCTGCGCTGCCGTATGAGCTGATGCCAGGCTGGTACGCACGGGCCTGGAGCATAGTCATCATCGCGCTTATAGCAGCCCTGATAGCATGGCGGCGTGCTGGTGACCGTGGCCTGCGCCGCAGCTTTGCCGAAACCTACGGCGTGCTAGTGGTGATAGCCCTGGTGGTCGGAATCAGCGTCCACTTCACCCCGTGAAAGAGGAAACCGTTGGATGCCAGCGATGAGCAGTACCTGACCGCCGATGCTGAAGACCGCCGTGCCGCACTGGAGCAAGCCGTAACCCTGTTTGACTCAGCACTGGACGCACACAAAATGAGCAACCCTGTGCTTTTCACAGCGGAAGCGTTCTACATGTGGCTGCGAGCTCGCCCCAGCATTCAGCCAGTACGGCTGGTGCTGCGCCATGGTCCTGTGGAAACCCAGCCAGGCTACGAAGACGCACCGTGACAGTCATGTGCTAGTCTGCAGGTGACCGCCAGAGCGCTCTGGCGGTATCTACTGCAAGGGAGACGCATGACTAGTCCTACGCCCCCCACGCCGCTTCAGCTCACTGACGTACAGCAGGTCAACCTCGCTGTGGAGGCTGAGGACAGCAAGGGCAACGAGGTTACCGACACGTTCACGTGGACGGTGGACAACGGCAACGTCGTAGCGCTGCAGGTGTCCGCTGACACCACGCAGTGCATGTGCGTGGCTGGCGTCCCTGGCGGTGCTAACGTCACCGTCACCGACTCGTCAACCCCGCCGCTTTCGCAGGTGCAGCCATTCACGGTCGTCGCCGGCGCAGCCACGTCGCTGGTGATTACCCCAGGTGCCATTGAGCCCCAGCCCAGCTGAGCCAGAGGTTCCACGGTAACCACCTCGGCCACGGCTAGCTGTATTCCAGCGGCAACGCTAAACTGAAACGCAGAAACCCGGCTGCCTCCACTTGGTGACCGGGTTTCTGTGTTTCCTGCCGGATATCTGGAAAGACGGGAAAACGACTTGCGCAAGACCATCATCTACGACGACATCGACGGAACTGAAGGTGCCGCTGAGGTCACTTTCACCCTCAGCGGCATCACTTACACAGCCGACCTGGTACCAGCAAACGAGAAGCTCCTGCGTGAGGCTGTGACCCTGGTTGAGCGCGTTCTGAACGCAGCTCATGAACCTGAACCAGAACCAGCCCGCCGTGGCGACAGTGAAGATGCCCGCATCCGTGAATGGGCTCGGGTCACTGGCCGCATGGATGTGGCACCCAAGGGCCGCATCAGCCAGGCAGTGCGTGACCTCTACCGCGCCAGCCTGAATGAAGCAGAGACAGAAGACCAGCTGTGGTCAGCTTGAATGGAACGAAGGTGAACGTTCAGGTGAATGAAGTATTCAAGTATGGGGACTTCCCCGTTCGCGTCCTCTTGTTCGACGGTGATCCATGGTTCGTAGCAGCAGAAGTATGCGCCGTGCTGGACATCGCCAACGTCAGTGATGCGGTCAGCAGCCTGGACAACGACGAGAAACAGCAGGTCAGGAGCATCATAGCTAATCCCGATGTTGCTCCTGGCGGACGTGACCCGTGGCTCATCTCTGAGCCCGGCCTGTACTCGCTGGTACTCCGCAGTCGTAAGCCCGAGGCTAAGACGTTCAAGCGCTGGATCACTCACGAGGTGATTCCAGCCATCAGGAAGAACGGCGTATACGGTGAAACGCCGGTAGAAGCTGTGCTAGACCGCTTGAGTCCCCGGCAGCTGGCCGAGCTGATACTCAAGGAGTCTGACCGTGCTGATGAAGCTGAAGCACAGGTGGCTGAGCTGCGGCCACTGGCCGAGATAGCTCAGGTCGTAGCAGTCAGCGCAGAAGATCACGGGCGCTCATGGGCCGTGGATGAAGTCGCCAAGCTCCTGTCTAGTGACCCGAACATCAAGATTGGGCGTAACAGGCTCTTCGAGAAGATGATCGAGTGGGGCTGGGTGTTCCACAGCTCTGGAGACCGCCGCCTTCACGCAAAGCAGAAAGAAATAGAGACGACCAAGCGCTTGACGGTCAAGCTCTACTCCCCCAGGTACGATGCTGATCGTGGTGAGATTGTGGACCTGACACCACAGGTGCGCGTTACGTGGAAGGGCATGATGGAGATTCACCGTCGCCTGAAGGGCCAGGTTCCGCTTCAGCAGCTGGTGGAACGTTACGAGGCACCCATTCAGCTTCCGCTTGATGAAGCTGAATGAAGGCTGGGGCAATCCAGTTGCACCGTAAGCAGCGGGTTACGCGGTCGATCCGCTCTGACGAGGTGCCTGCGGAGCTGTACGACGAGCTGGAGGCGGACGCAAAGACGCTTGGGGTTCCAGCGACTGAGAAGGACATCATCGAGGCTGCTCTGCGGTACTTCCACGAGACCGCAGAGGTGCTCCGCAGCACCGCCCAGGTAAGGGACCGTAACGCGGGCTGTGATAAATAAAAGCCAGCGCCCGGCACACGTCTGTGACGTGGATGGCGCTGGCTTTAGAATGCGCTTACTCGCTTTCGTCGGCCGCTCTGGCGGTAATGATGCCTTCGTCTTCCCAGGTGACGGAGTGCCAGTATGTCATCGGGGCGGACTGGCCTTCCCAGAGGACGTCGTACACTTCCCCGCGGACGTCGGTGACGGTGCCGGTGAGACCATCGTCGGCGAGAGTGATAATATCGCCGGTTTGCATTGGTTCCCTTTCCTTGTTCCCGTGTCTTACCTAATGGTAAACGGGTTGCCGGCCTGCTTTATTTCCCGTTCGGAGGTTTCCTGACTGAGGCAGCGCAGCTGAGATGAGCACCAGTCCCAGCATCATCAGCCCGCAGCAGAACGAAACCACTTCCACGGTGGTGTTCTCCAGCCCGCCGTCGCTGCCAGCTGGCGGCAGCACCCAGTCGCTGACCATCACCGGACTGCCTGGTGCCACCCAGGGCGCAATCCTGGCTGGTGGCACGCTCAGCGGGATTCCCCAGTCAGGCACGTTCTCGGCTGGGTCGTGGATTGTGGACTCGTCGGGCACCACGTGGGTGTGGACTGGCACCCAGTGGACGAACGGCCAGCTGCTGAACCAGCGTGCGCTCACTCCGCTTGCCGCTGGCCTGGGTAACCGCCAGAACGCCAGCTGCAGCATAGCCTGCCTGGGTGACAGCATCACCGAGGGGCAGCATTCCACTGTTATGGACAACCGCTGGGCTGGGCGGCTGCGGGCTGAGCTGAACGCACGGTTCCCCATCCCGAGCCAGCCCGCAGGCGGACGCGGGTTCATAGGCTGCTCAGGCACCGGCGAAACGTCGTTCACCTGGCCGGTGACCAAAAACGGCTCCCCTGGCACAGTGAACCAGGGGCCTAAAGGCGGCACTTACACCGCAGGGCAGACCACCGCCGGCTACCAGCTGAACGCCAGCGGCCAGAGTTTTGTGTTCACGCTCAACGGTGATTCAGCCACCATCATGTGGGTGCAGGTGGCGTTCGGCGGCACGTTCAGCTACCAGGTGGACAGTGGTTCCACATCTAACGTGTCCACCAACGGCAGCGGCACCGTCGACGGCAAAACCACCCACATCAGCCTGGGCAGTGCGGGCTCGCACACGCTGACACTGGCGTGGGTTTCAGGCAACGCCAGCGTTGACGGCGTCATCGAGTATTACGGCGATTATGCTTCAGCTATCCAGACGCATGACTGCGGGCATTTTGGCTGGCAGACATCCAACTGGGTGACTTCGCTTTCCAGCGGCAGTGCAGGAGGCCCAGCCAGTGCTATCGCAGCACTGGCACCCAATGCCATCATCATAGCCCTGGGCGTTAACGACCAGTTCAGCAACGTGGCACCAGCCACCTACGGCAGCAACCTGCAGACCATCATCAGCTACCTCAAAACCCAGCTCACGTCACCGTACCCAGCGTTCATCCTGCTGATGTACCCGCCGCGCAGCGGCCAGTCTAACTACACCTACCCCTGGAGCCAGTACGTAGCGCAGGCATGGGCGGTAGCCCTGGCTGACACCAGCGGTCCAGGTGGCACCTCCGTTGTCTCCGTGCTGGACTTTACCCGCGGGCCGCTTATGCCAGGAGCCGACACTGACGTGTATGGCTTCTGGCAGTCAAACGACAACGTTCACCCGTCGAATCTGGGCCATCAGGCAATAGCCGACCTGATAGCCGCTTTTGCCCTGGCTGCCTAGCTGCCAGGTCGCTGGCTTCCGTACAGATTGTGAGCAGCTTCACCTTACCCTGCCGTGGAGGCCAATGACGCTGTCAGTCATAACACTGACAGGCTCTTTTGCGACGTTCGCTAACTCGGCGGCGTCAGGTGCTATTCTCATCACCCCAACCAGTGAAGTCGTGAACTCCAGCGGCTTGCAGGTACTGGCCGCCAGCCCCATAGCAGTGCAGCTTTCCACCGCAGGCACGTTCAGCCAGCCTGACATGATATGCACCAACAACACTGGCCTGCAGCCGCCAAACTGGTGCTACCAGTTCAGCGTCGCGGTGCCTGGTGCGGTGAGCACGTTCGCGGCCTACCTGCCGTCCACCTACGGTTCCACGGCTGACATAAGCCAGCTGATTCCAGCGCCCAACCCGCCTTCGCTCACTGGCCCGTATGTGCAGAGCATAAACGGCCAGTCAGGCACGGTCACCATCACCGCGTCCGCGCTGGACCCATCAGCCAGCGACATTAAGCCAGCAGGCCAGAGCGCATCTGCTGGCTCAGGAACCCTGGCCCCGTTCTCCAACCATGTTCATCCGCCAGGGTCAGTGTTCCTTTGCAGTCCGGCGGTGTACGCACCAGCAACCCAGACCGCGCTGACAGTGTCCTCCGCTACCATGGCTGCGTTCTCCAGCGCCAGCGTGAACACTGGTGCGTTCACCGCGCCCGTGTCAGGCGAGGTAGTAGTCTCCGCAGCCTTTGCGGGTGAAGGCACCGCTGGCATCTTTACCGCGTTCGGGCTGGCCCAGCACGGCACCACCACCATGGAAGGCGTCCAGTACCAGACGGAAACGTCGTCGTCGGGAGCGGTGCCAGTGTTCACGCTCAGCTTTGCCGTGTCTGGGCTCACCAGCGGCACCAGCTACACCTTTGACCTGATGGGTGCATCCACGGGCACGTTCACCATTTTCGCTTACGGGCAGACGTCGACAGTGCCCACGCTGGGCAGCGGCGGACGCGGCGGTCCTGTGGTGATGACAGTGCAGGCAGTGTGATGACCACCTGGCCGGCGTTCATATCAGGAGCGCTGCAGACACCGTGGCTGGCCGCCCAGCCAGCTGCTGCCTGGGCACCAGGAATGCTGCAGTCCGCCTGGCTGGCCGCCCAGCCGCAGACCATGAGCAGCCAGCTGAGCGGAGGCCGTTTTGGCTGACCTGGACATCTCATCCCTGTCGACTCAGCTGGTGCAGGTACCCATCCAGGCCACATACGAGGGTGCGCCGTACAATCCCACCAGTGACGTGGTGCAGTTCGCGTTCGTCCAGGGACCAGCCTACCCAGCTACCTGGTTCACTGGCAGCTGGCAGACCACCGTCCAGGGCAACTACCTGGCCCAGTGCCTGATAGGCCCCAGCGGCGGGGTGACGGTTCTGACACCCGCCACCTACTACGTGTGGGTGCAGATAACCGACAATCCCGAGGTGCCCGTCCTGACAGCCGGCAGCCTGCGCATAACGTAAGCCCCCTGACATGCCGGCGGGCAGTCAGGAGGCTTACGCGCTCCCCGCTAGGTCAGCTTACCTTTCTTCAGCGCGGCCAGCTGCTGAACCAGCTCGCCGTCGTTCAGTATCAGCTGCAGCATCATGTCCGCGTGAAACGCAGCTGTGCTGCGGACAGCCTCCATCATCACGCCGTCGCCGTCTGACCAGGTAGCCAGAAACTGCGCCGTGAACGCAATATCTGCTACGTTCAGCGTGCTGCACACCAGCCCAGACACCGACTGAGCATGCAGCTCCTCCAGGGCCCTCAGCCCCGGGCTGAGGCACATCACGGTGCGGGCCTGCGCCAGCCTGGAATCCTGCGCCGCAACGTAGTTGTAATCCGCATGAACCAGCTCGTGCACCAGGGTGCGTGCGGTGGATGCTGGTGACATGTCAGCCCGCAGCTCAATCAGGTGATCTCGCGGCGTGGTAACGCCCAGCACCGCGTGAGCCGCCTCCTCTGGAACTATGCCGCCTGTATCCAGGTTGCCGTCCACATAGCGGACGGCATAGCCGTCATCGGCGGCCAGCTGCGTCAGCCGAGGTATCAGCTGCGGCGGGATGAGCGTCGGGTCGTCCTTGGCGTGCGGTGGGCTGTCGTTCGGCATGTACATCAGCGCCATGGTGCACATGGTGGCGTGCATCTCCGTCAGCGCACTGTCCTGCTCGGTTTTCATTCCCTGTTTCCCTTTCTTTCCTGGTGAGCCGCCCGTCTGAGCTGCCCGTGCCCGCTGCCAGAACCGTGGGGAGTTGGCTGTCGCCGTGGAATGGTTCTTGGCAGCGGACGCTAGCGGTTCAGCGCGTGGCCAGCTGCATCAGCCGGCGGTGAGCCCGTGACTTCAGCTCGTCGTCGGTGCCTTCAACCAGTGCGGTAGCCCTGGCTGCGGCCAGCCTGTCAGCGGTGGCCTTACGCGGGGTGTGGTGGTCCAGGTAGTCTGTAACCGCCCGCTCGGCCGCATATGCGGTACGGCCAGCCCGTGCGGACTCCATGCCCCACAGCTCCTGCAGCGCCTGGGTCCGCTTCTCCGCGATGGTGACCTGCCGCTTGGTGGGCTCGTCCTCCAGCGGCCACAGCTCAGCAAACACCTCGTTCACCTGCTGAATCAGCATCTCCGTCTGCGCCAGCTGAGTCTCCTCAGCTGCCAGCCGCTCGTAGTAGCGGGTGGTCAGCCCCAGCGCACGCCGTGCCTCATCCACCCGGGCGGGCGCACCAGCAGTGTGCCGGATAGCCCAGCGGGTGTAAGCGTCACGGACAGCGAACCGTTCGGTGTTGGCGCACACCGGCCGCCACGGCGTAGCAACCACCTGCAGCGGCTGCGAGCCGTCGTGAGTGTTGACAGCCACAATGAACGGGACTATCTCATCGTTGATGCCTTCGGCGTCGATACGGACGGTCTCAGGCAGCCTGAGGCTGAGGAACACCTTCCGCCCGCCGCGCACCGACCCAGCTGACTCCCACACAACGTCGTGCTTGTCAACCAGCTCCTGCAGAAAAGCGAACGCATCAGCGTTGGCCAGCGGAGTGTACTTGCTGCCGACAATCCCCAGCGGCGCGTCAGTGTCACTGCGGACAGTGACATGCGAACCTGGGACCTTCAGCCACTGCTTGTGGGTGCGGTAGTACACCTGCTTCAGCTGCGTGTCCCAGTCCAGGCCACCCAGCTTCAGCACATCACCCACGTCGCTGGTGCCACCAGGAATCACCTGGCCCAGCTCATGCCAGGCTGGTACCGCTGTGTACAGCGCCACGCTGCCATCAGCCCGCTCGTCCAGCCCATGCTCAGGCAGGACAAGCGCCACCTCACCAGGCTGCGCCTGGCGCTGGGTCCACACCTCACCGTCGTCCCAGCTGCCAGGGTCGTTAACCCTGAACTGGCCGTTGCCAGCTGGCACCAGCTTGCCATCGGCTATGCGCTGGTCCCACGCGGCCTGCTCCTGCGCTGCGGACTGCGCCGCAGCTTCCCGTGCGCCGTAAGCATCGGTAATCTGCTGCCGGCGCTCAGTTGCGAACTGCTCGTTCACGTCTGTCATTCTGGGTAATTCCCTTCCCTGTTTCCCTGACTGCCGTACAGGCCATGGTTTCCGTACCACGATTGGGCTCGTCAGTGCGGGTGTACCCGCAGACCCCCCGAAGGGGGTTTCGCCCTTTTACTGGTGCCGCTGCCTTTCCCTGATGCTGTCCTGAACGTCGCGCTTTACTTCAACCAGCGCCCACCTGTTGCGGTTGCGGGCCATCGCCGCGAAGTCAGCATGCGGGTAGGTGGAGGTCTGACCGTGCTGGGTGACCCGTGCTGGACGGCTCACCCGGTTAGGCTTGCGGATGTTCATTCCCGTGGTTCCTTTCCCTGTTCCCCTGCTAATATTACCTCATAAATGACTGAGGTAAACAGGTTACGCACCCAGCGATGTGGCCACCAGCACCATCTCGTTGTGCTCCCTGCCAGTGATGTCACCCTCCAGCCAGGCACAGTCAATATCAGCCAGCCTGGTCAGCAGGGCCACGTCCATCTCCTCGCTGACGGCCTTAGCCATCAGGTCAAGCTGGGTGTCCACACAGTCCCAGCACAGCTGCTCACCCGACCACGGAACCAGCTCGCTGGCGTTCCGTTCACAGCCGGTGCAGACCAGCTGCACCTTCTCAGACGGGTACTCAGGTGCGGTACCCGGGCAGGTGCCGTGCGGGGTGTGTGCCACCACGCGGCGGCAGGCTACGCTCGTTGTCATTGTTTTCCCTTTCCCTGGGCTCATCAGCACGGGCCTTACCCGTGGACCCCCTTAGCAGGGGGTTTCGCCCTTAGTAGCTGACGTGCGCCCACCGCATGCAGGTCGCCAGCACGTCGTAAGAATCGCCAGACGTTACCTCAGCGAGGAACTCTCCAATCTCACCATCGCGGACACCAGCGCGCCGTAGCGCGTTGCTCACTTGCTTGATGACACCGAACTCATCACCGACCGCGCCTGTGAGCTGAATGAGCTGCACGCTCACCTCTGGGTGCCTGACTGCACCAGGCTTTTGCTCGCCTTCCAGCAGCTCTCGAACCTCTTCGCTAGGGCCAAATTCCTGAAGGCTGAGCACCGCGTCAAAGTCGGCCTGCAGCTCTTCCTTGGTGAGGCCCTCCTGAACGGCGTTAGCCAGTGCCTCGGCAATGGCGTCGTTAAAGGCACCACGCGCCTGGTCAAGGTCGCGTTCGTAATCGGTCATTTCCCTGTTTCCTTTCCCCAGCGGGACTTCTTGTGCCCCGGTACACAGGTAAACAGGTTAGCTTACGAGTTTATTTCCCGCTAGCGCTTGGAGCATGTTTTTTTGGACACTGAGACGGTTGCCCTGGGCAAGCTGGTGCTGCACCCTGACAACCCGCGGCGCTCGTCAGTCTCCGACATAGCTGATGGCCTGACCCGCTACGGCCAGTACCGTCCGCTGGTAGTGCAGCGGTCCACCAGCAGAATTCTCGTCGGCAACCACATGTGGCAGGCGATGGTTCAGCTCGGCTGGCAGCAGGCCGCCGTCCACTATGTGGACCTCAGTGACCAGGACGCCAAGCGGCTGCTGCTGTGGGATAACAGGAGCAGCGACAAAAGTGCTTACGATGACGATGCTCTGGCTGAGCTGCTGGCTGAACTTGAGCCAGACCTGAGCGGCACCGGGTATGACCCCGACTTTCTGGATGACCTGATAGCCGCTGCTGATGCCATACCAGTGCTGGAACCCCAGCCCACCAGCGCCAGCTACGGTGAAACCCCAGAGCAAACCCAGGCACGGCTGGACCGCTTTGCTAACGCCCAGCCCAAAGCAGCCTTCGGCGTCCGTGAAGCCATCCTGGTGCTGCCGCAGGAACAGTTCGAGGAACTGCACGGCCTGATACGCGCAGTGAAGGATGCCAGCGACGCAGAACTGACCGCAGGTGAAGCTGTACTCCGCGGCTTGCGCACGGCGGTACGGGTCATAGCTAAATGCAGCAGCGGGGATGACTGCGACTTCTGCCGCTGACCGCCGCTCGATGCTTGGCTTCCGCTATCCCATTGGAGTTGCGCCTACACTACCAGGCGTGGACTGGCGACTGCCTGAGAACAGGCGTGAAGCCTTTATGCGGTCATATTTGCACTCTTTGAAGTATGCTGCGTTCCCAGGCTGTGTGTACTTCATGCTCCCCGCACTGGCAGTCAAGCTCGGATGGGATACCGAGCAGCGGTACTGGGCAGCATGGCTCAATGCCAACACCCAGAACCCAGTGACCACGTACCTGCTCATGGAATACGGTGGCTCCGTTCCGCATGACCAGGCCAGTGTTGCTGACTGGCAGGCGGCTAACTGGCACACCCTCCAATGGGACACTGACCGCAAGTATTTCAAAAGCGAGCGGGTGTTCCGCAAGGCGCTGGCAGGTTACGCCGAGCTGATGGACCGCGCTGGCAGCCAGTCCCGTTACTGGGCTGGCATCCAGGACTGGGACGACGCCTGGCAGCGGATGACCGCCCTGCCTTACATGGGACGCCTGAGTGCCTGGAGTGGCCTTGAGTACATGCGGCTGCTGGGCGACCAGCCCATTCCCGATGCTGACACGCTGATGCTGGATGATGCCAGCGGCAGCCGCAGTCACCGTAACGGACTGGCACTGCTGGCCGGCTATGACGCTCACCTGCATGATGCCCAGCTGAACCCAGGCTACAGCCAGCCATGGGCACCCGACCTGGTGCAGGAACTAGGTAAGCTAGGTGAAAGCCTGCTGACTGAAGCTCAAGGTCGGGGCGAAAGCCAATCTGGAAGCGGCATAACACCCAGCCGCCTCACACTCGAATCCGCACTATGCACGTTCAAATCGAATTTTAAGAAGAATAGACGCTACCCAAACGTCTACTCCGACATGATGCACGAAAGAGTCACCTGGGCCGAAGCGCGTCATGGGCAACTCGGCGTCTTCTGGGACATACGTGAGGAAGCACTGCCAGCTGAGTTGCGTCTGGAGGATGTACCTACGGACCCAGGCGTTAAGCCGCTCAAGCAGAACTGGTTCCGCGAAACCGGAGAGCTGCCCATCCTCGGCCACACGTGGCCTGACATGTGGAGCGGCTTCGACCAAGGAGTTAAGGAAGGCCGGTTTGGCATTTTCCGCTGAGCAGCGTAAGGCTCTCTCTGCAGCTATGAAGGCTCGGCGGGCGGACCCAGCGTTCAACGCCAGACTGAGTGCCGCCCGTGGGGAAGCCTGGCGTGCGAAGCTAGCTGAAGCCGCACGTCGGCAACAGCGTGGTCCGGCATACGCAGCCGCAGTAGCAGCTGGAATGGCCGCACCGGAGGCCAAGCAGCGGCATCTTGCGGCGGCACGGCTGGCGCAAGGAAACCTGTCTCCAGAGATGCGGGAGAAGCGCCGCCAGCAAATGCTAGCTCTCTGGGCTGATCCCGCATGGCGCATGCGAATGACAGGGCACGGCAGGTCGCCTAGCTTCGTACGGCATGTGCCAGCGTTGCGTGAACGCGACGGGGACGAGTGCCGGCTTTGCTGCGAGTTGATTGACTTCACGGTGCCGCACCCGGACCCGCTCTCCCGGAGCGTGGACCATATTGTGCCCCGAGCGCATGGCGGCAAGGATGAGCTAGATAACTACCAGCTGGCGCACCTGATATGCAACCAGCGGAAGGGAAGCCGGGTACCTGGCGGTGAGCGCATCCACTCTAGCAGCGGAAACCATGGCGGGAACGGACCTCACCGTGGCTGACCTCACCCCGGTTGAGCTGCACAGCGGCATCCTGCTGAAGCGGGAAGACCTTTTCCGCCTGCCGCAGGGCGTGAACGGCTCCAAACTGCGGGCCTGCAGTTACCTGCTGGGCCGTTACCGTGGCAGCTGCTCCCGCGTAGTGTCAGCAGCATCAGTGCTGTCACCACAGAACGCCATGACAGCCATCCTGGCGCAGCGGATGGGCTTGTCCTGCACGGTGATACTGGGCGGCACCAAACCTGAGACCGCCATACGCCACCGTGCAGTAGCCCTGGCCGCCGCCGCTGGTGCGGAGTTCAGGTACATCCCAGTCGGCTACAACCCAGCGCTCCAGCGTGCCGCCACCGATGAAGCCGCAGCCGACCCAGCAGCCTTCCTCATGCCGTACGGCATAAGCGTGCCGCCAGGCGCATCCGCCCAGGAGCTGCGGGACTTCCACAGCGTCGGAGCTGACCAGGTCACCAACCTGCCTGCTGATGTCCGCACCCTGGTGATACCGTTCGGCAGCGGCAACACCGCCGCCGGCGTGCTGTACGGGCTTTCCAGGCAGGCACCACGCGCCCTGGAACGCATCATCCTGATGGGCATAGGCCCAGACAGGCAGCAGTGGCTGCGTGAGCGCCTGCACCAGCTGGATGCTGCTGTCCCCGTACCCGTTGAGCACATTGCGCTGCACCCTGACTACGCCACCTACGGCGACAAGATGAAGGCCAGCATCGACGGCATCATCATGCACCCAACCTATGAGGGCAAGGTTGTCCGCTGGGCTGACGAGCACCAGCCCGGCTGGTGGTGCAAACGTGACGGCACAACCTGCCTGTGGGTGGTAGGCGGGCCGCTACAGTAAACAAGCATGGACCTTGTTTACCTGGCTGGCGCACCTGGAGCGGGCAAGTCCACGCTGATGGCTGAACTCACCGCCTGCTGTGAACGGCATCCGCAAAAAGGACCGCCACCGCATGATGCGCTCATCCGTGACGGCGACATCCTGGGATGTGAGATAGGCAAGCACCGAGCAGCCTTCCCAGGCACCGATGCACTGTCGATGAGCGTTCAGCCAGTGACGCTTGACTGGATGCGCCGCTTTTACTACCGCACCGTCCTGGGTGAAGGACAGCGCCTGGGCAACAGAAAGTTCCTGGATGCCGCCGCCAGCATGGCATATTTTGTCACGCTGGTGTACCTGGATGCTGATGAGGACCTGCTGCGCCAGCGCCGCAGCGCACGCGGCTCCGCCCAGGACTACGGCTGGGTTAAAGGTGCAGCCACCCAGGCTGCTAACCTGTTTGCGTGGGCTGAGCAGCAAACCCGCATAACTGCTGTATCTTTTGACGCCGCGGTACCCCCGGCGGAGCTAGCTGCTCAGCTCACATCCACCATCCCCGCACTGAAAGGCTTCAAGTGAAGCGCCTGGCCGTCATAGCCGCAGCACTGGCCGCCACCGCTGCCGTCATCTGGTGGATCACCCGCGACCGGGAGGCCGATGCAGCTGGCTGACCTGCGGATACGCACACGCATTCCGCCAGCAGAGCTGGAAGCCAAACAAGGCCGCAACCTCGCTGCTGAAGACTACAACCTGCTGCTGACAGGCCCAGCGTATGTCCGCATGCCAGACAACCGTCCCCTCTGCATTTACCTGCCCGGGGTGATGGCCAAGCACACCACCGACCAGCCCACCTACGACATCCTGTGCGACATAGGCAAAAGCAGCGTCACCAACAACCGCGGCCTGGCTGGTGCCACCCTCCGCCTGCCGCGCGGCACCCAGAAACGCGGCTACGCCGTAGCCGTGCGCTCGTCCATCGTCGGGGCGATAGACCCAGGCGGCATCTACAAATACTGCCGTACCACCGCCTGGACAGGTGAGCATCTCCCCCAGTGGCAGGCACTGCAGCCCATGCTGCAAGACGTTGCCCGTCACCTGCGGGACCACGTGCCTGACCGTTACGCCGCCCAGCAGGCCATAGCACAGGCCACCAAGCCCGAATGGGTGGTGCCAGGCACCCCGTTCAGCACCATCACCTGTAACGACACCTTCCCCACAGGCGTCCACACTGACAAAGGTGACCTTGATGCTGGGTTCAGCACCCTCACATGTGCCCGCCGCGGCTCATTCACAGGCGGCTACCTGACCTTCCCCGAGTACCGGGTGGCCGTGAACATGCAAGACGGTGACCTGCTGCTGATGGACGCTCACCAGTGGCACGGCAACACGCCCATCATCTGTGCCTGCGGCAGCGACCTCCGCAAGCCATGCCCAGGCTGCGGCAGCCAGCGCATAAGCGTAGTCGCCTACTACAGAACCAAGCTCCAGAACTGTGACACCACAGAAGCCGAACTGGAAAAAGCACGCAGCAAACGTGAGCTAAAGGTATAAACACCTAAATGACCGAAAAGGTGCAGTAAATTGCCCCGTCCACGGACAGTAGAAACTCAGATAAACGACGCCTGGGTTTACCGCATGCGCGAAGCAGGACTCCCATGGCCAATGATAGTAGACCAGCGCCGCCAGCAGCTAGCCGAAGAAGCTGCCGTAACAGGTGCCAAACCACGCACCTTCAGCCTGTCCGCAGCACACCAGGCATACAAACGGCACCTGGGCAGCATGCCAAAAGAAGAACACGACGAACTCACAGCACTGCGCGCTGGCCAGCTTGAATACTTGTGGACGCAAGGCATGGCACTGCTGCGCCGCACCTACTATGCTCACTCCACCACCACAGGAGCGCTGGTAGAAGGACCAGACGGTACCCCGCTCGAAGACGTCAGCCCTAAGCTGACAGCACTGCGTGAGCTGCGTTACATCAACGAGAGCATGCGCAAACTGCGTGGCCTGGACGCACCAAGCCGCCGCATTGTCGAGTACGTTCCCGAAGAAGCCGTGGAACAGGAAATCCGCCGCCGCGAGGAAGAACTGGCACTGCTGGAAGCGCGCTACGGCGTGGAGGCACCTGAGCACTCCGCCGCTGGTTGACGCTCCACTGGAGCGCCTGTACCGCTACACCGAACTCGGCACCAGGCTCACTGCCGCCCGCAACCGCCAGGTGCTGGCGGGCCTGGCGGAACGACCGTGGCAGAAAATGGCACGGCCCAAGCAGCTGCCGCCGCACGACCCACGGCATCACCTGCCTGATGAGAACGGTTACAGCTGCGGGTGCTCGGGCGTGGACACCAGCTACGAGGTGTTCATGCTGTGCGCCGGCAGGGGGCTCGGGAAAACACTTAGCGGCGCTAACAACCTTGTTACGGATGCGCTGAGCGGCTGCACAGTCAGTCATGGGGGCACCTGCCATCAGTGCCCGCACACCTTCGCCGTGGTGGCCCCAACCCGTGACCACCTTAAGCAAACCTGCTTCGAGGGCGACAGCGGCATCCTGAGCGCGCTTGAAGACGGCGAGTACACCCAGTACAACAAGTCGCTGCTGATGGTGACGCTGCGCAACGGCAACCTCATCCGCGGGTTCAGTGCCGAAAACGAGGAACGCTACCGCGGGCCTAACCTGTCTGGCGTCTGGGTTGACGAGCTGGGCGTCTTCCGTTACGAGGGCGTATGGCATCAGATGCGGCTGGCGCTGCGCATAGGCCAGCGCCCCCGCATCTACGTCACCACCACGCCACGGCCCACCAAGCTCATCCGCCAGCTGTTCGCTGACTCCCAGACAGGCAAAGTTCACATCACCACAGGCTCCACCGATGAGAACCGTGCCAACCTGTCCGCCACCATGCTCGAAAGCCTCTACGGCCGTTACGGTGGCACCCGCCTGGGACGCCAGGAACTCGAAGGCAACCTCCTTGAAGACATCCCAGGTGCCCTGTGGAAACGTGACTGGTTCGACCGTGACCGCCTCAAACAGCCGCCACCAGACCTGACCCGCGTAGTGGTAGCCATGGACCCAGCCGTCACCACAGGTGAAGACAGCGACGAAACCGGCATCATCGTCGTCGGGCAGGACGCAGACGACCATGCTTACGTGCTGGCTGACCTCACCCAGCGCGACACCCCATACAACTGCTGCGCCCGTGCCGTGTCAGCCTTCCATGAGTTCCGCGCCGACTGCATAGTCGGGGAACAGAACAACGGCGGCGACTACATCCGCGACCTCGTTCACTCCGTCGACCCTAACGTCCCCTACCAGCAGGTGTATGCCACCCGCGGTAAAGCAACCCGCGCCCAGCCAGTCTCCAGCCTCTATGAACAGGGGCGCATCAGTCATTGCGGCAGTTTCCCTGATCTTGAGGATCAGATGGTGACCTGGCTCCCTGACGACCTGGATTCACCAGACCGCATGGACGCCCTGGTGTGGGGAGTGCATTACTTGCGTGAGATGTTCAGCGGCAGACTCGCAGGCATCTACCAGGAACCCTGCGTGGCATGCGGCAAAACCTACAGCACATTCCACCCCGCATGTGACCATTGCGGCACCCCCAAAGGACAGGCCGCCAGCAATGCTGAGACGGTCGCTGACGAGCCCGCAGCTGACGCTGGGACGTCTGGCCGCTGCACTGGCTGCGGCCGCACAGGACCATACTGGCCTGGCACACAGATGGGCTCAGGCTGCTGCAAACGAGCCTGACCGCTGGTGGGATGGCTTGCGCGTGTCCTTTGGGCCGTAACACCTTTGGCTGCCGCCGGACTGGTGGGGGCCGTGAAGAACCTGGCTCACGCTGGCTCCCTGGACTGCTCTTATTAACCCTGAGCTGGGCCGGCCCGGCCCTGGGTGTACTTCTCCTTGCCGCAGATAGCACACCTGGACCTGGTGAGCGGTATGCGGCGGTTGCCTTCACGCAGAACAGCAGTCCGTATCACCACCCACTTAGGCTTATGTAAAAACGGCCTGGTGTGCATTTCTTTTACCTGCAGCCCACGTGGCATCCGTACTTGTGCCGTTCACAGTGCATTCCTGCCTTACCAGGCAGCGGCGTGCAGCCACGGCAGTAACAAGTGCACCTCAGCTCGCCAGCATACGGACAGTCACTTTGCGGTTTCTGCATCGTCCTTCCTTTCCGTGCTCATGAGCTGCGCTCCGTCTTCCGCTTGCCGCATACGGTGCACATGTACCTGCGCTCAATCACCTGCCGTGCACCTGTAGCGTACGGGCCTCTGGCGCGCACTGGGTACCATGTCTCCGAAATCTTATGCCAGCTGGGCTTGTGCGGCTTAGGCTTCCAGTGCATCATTTCCCCCACCTGGTGCGGGGGCACTTACGGCACTGGTAAAGCACCTGGCCAGTCTTCAGGTGCCCGTTGGTAGTGCGCCGCACTGTTGACATGGTCACAATGCGCCAGTCAGGCTTGTGCGGCTTAGGCGTCATGTGCATTAGCATTATCCTCAGCTGGACCTCACCTGGTCACCTTCCGGCGAGCAGCTCGTTATTGTACGCGTGCACTTCCCCTGGGGTCATCAGCTTGCCGTCACGGTGGTCCCGCAGGCTGGCAGCAATGCCATACCGCAGCGCACCGGTAACCGTGTCACGGTAACTGCGGCTGGCCACCACCCGCAAAATCAGGTTACACAGCCACGCCGCCACATTGTCGCGCAGCTTATGGTCGCTCATAGCAGCGCCAGTCATAATCGGCTTCATTCCCCTTTGCCCTTCATTTTTCCCTGTTTCCCCGCAGGAACTTTGGCTGCCGTGACCGCCTTGGGGGGGCACCCCTGCTGTCCCGCACGCCAGCAGGGGTGCCCCGTCATCCCAGGGTCAGCCGCCGCAGAGCTGCGCAGCCACCCTGATTTTGGCTGCGTCCTTAGCCACAGCCTCGTCGTACGACTTCACCTGCACGCAGTCATCGAGCGTGTCACCAACGTAAGCCAGCCGGTGCTCGCCGCGTACCAGCTCATCGAACTTGGCCCGTACCTCAGCTTCCGACAGCTGGTCGGTGGTGATGGTGTCATGCCCGTTAGCGGACTGCCACTCCAGAACCATTCTGCCATTCCCCTTTCCTAGAGCACCTTCGGCCCTAAGCCTACACTGCCACGCCGATGCGGTTGGCTGTCTCAAGGAACGCACCCTCGTCGGTGCGGATAAGCAGTGCCTGCGCCAGCAGCGTGTCATAACGCGGCACACGGTGGCCGTATGTGCACCAGAGCGAACCGTCATCCAGGCGCTGCACGTTGCCCACAGATATATGAGCCCAGACGCGGTAACGGCCACCCAGGCTGCCCGTCACATCAAAGTGCTGCCGCAGCTTAAGCGTTTCTGCCTGTGCTGGGCTCAGCATCCCCAGCAGCATCTGCGCTGCCCGCACGTCAGCTTCAGCTACTGCCCTGATCTGGTCATCAGACAGCGGCCGCAGTGGCCACATCATTCCCCAGTTTCCCCTTCCTCTGGTTCCCTTTTACCAGCTGACGTCACGCACGGTGCCCTGCCGGTTAGCCACCCGCAGGAACTTCTGCTCGTCCGTCGCAATCATCAGCGCCTTGGACAATGCCGAATCAGCCAGCGGCATCCGGGGCTGCTGTGGCTGAACGCACCAGTACGTCATGTCGCTCAGACGGTACACCGCACCCCGCCGCCACACACGGTAAACAACCCCGCTGGCTGCTGCGACATCAAAGTAGTTCCTGGCGTACCAGGTACTGCGCTGCTGCGGGCTCAGCATCCGCTCCAGTGCTCTGTCAGCCCGCAGCTCAGGGAACCTGGCATCGGATGCCAGGTTCTGCTCAGCGGCCAGCCTGACCCGCTCCTGCCGCCTGCGGTAGCACCTACGGCACATCACGCGCTGGCACCAGGCGCAGATACTGTACATGACCCACCCATCCCCCTTAGCTGGTTAAACCGCAGGATCTCTGGTTTCCGCACGTCAGATGGGTCTCTACGGGCAGCTACGGCACCCGCAACTGCACCCGCCAGCGCTACGGCACTCAGCCCTGGTGCAGTACACGTGACACCCTTTGTCATGATTTCCGCAATGCAGCTTAAGCCGCCAGCGTCGCACAGTGTCCTCCCTCAGCCTCGCGGGCCAGCGATGCACTCACAGCATCCCTCCATAGCGCACCTTTGGTGGCTTAGTGCACGTCATATGGCAGCCACGGTAGTGCACCCCGCAGTGTTTCTCCTTGCCGTGCTGTATCAGGTACTGGCAGTCACGGCACTTGCAAGTTCCGGCCTTCCTGCAGTTTGCAGCACCCATCAGCGTCCGCCCCTTCTGGGCGCTTTCGTCTTGCCAGGTGGCGCGCAGTGCTTATGGCAGCCACTGCGGTGCCCGTACTTAATGCAAGCATGACCGCCGTACCGGCACTCATTGCAGTC
>Ga0335074_10002632_pt1 | contig 24509 bp, 18 predicted proteins | sample Lox_Sample_23_FD_206715 | JGI IMG/M metagenome (GOLD analysis project Ga0335074, IMG submission 206715) | Soil microbial communities from Loxahatchee National Wildlife Refuge, Florida, United States - Lox_Sample_2.3 | ecosystem: Environmental > Terrestrial > Soil > Wetlands | place: USA... | reverse complement strand
CCCGCTCGCCGCTGCAGCTCGACCGGGCCAGAGCCGAGGTGCAGGAGGCACGGGAATTCGGCTTCGGCGAGGAGGACCTGCGACTGCTTTCCGGGAACGAGGCCCGTTCCCACGCGGCAGCGACGAAGGTACTCGGCGGTACGTATACGCCGCACTGTGCCGCCATTCACCCGGCGCGGCTGGCGAGGGGGCTGCTCGCCGCTGTCCGGCGGGCCGGGGTGGCGGTTTACGAGCAGACGCCCGTGCTCAAGCTGTCGGCCGGCCAGGTGGCGACGGCCTCCGGCACGGTGCGCGCCCGGCACATCGTGCGGGCCACCGAGGGCTACACGGCCGCGCTGCCCGGCTACCGCCGCGCCGTCGCACCGGTCTACTCGCTGATGATCGCGACGCAGCCGCTCGAGCCTGCGGTGTGGGAGGAGATCGGCCTCGGCACCCGGCCCACGTTCGGCGACCTGCGGCACCTCATCATCTACGGGCAGCGGACCGCAGACGGCCGGTTCGCGTTCGGCGGCCGTGGCGCGCCGTACCACCTCGGCTCCTCTGTACGGCCGTCCTACGACCAGGTTCCTGGCGTGTTCGAGGCGCTGCGGCGGACGCTGGCCGAGCTGTTCCCAGTGCTCGGTGAAGTCGAGGTCAGCCACCACTGGGGCGGGCCGATCGGCGTGCCGCGGGACTGGTGCGCTTCGGTAGGCCTGGACCCCGAGACCGGGATCGGCTGGGCGGGCGGGTACGTCGGCGACGGCGTTTCCACCACGAACCTTGCCGGGCGGACGCTGGCCGACCTCATCACCGGCACCGACAGCGAGATCACCCGGCTGCCGTGGGTCGGTCACAAGTCCCCCGACTGGGAGCCTGAGCCGCTGCGCTGGCTGGGACTGAACGCCGGCCTGCGGGTGATGAGCGTGGCTGACCGGCACGAAGACCGCACCGGGCGCCCGTCGAAGGCGGCCGCGTTCATGGGCCGGTTCCTGGGCGAGTGACCGAGCTGTGCATGGCGCTCTAGTACGCTGAGGCGGAGACTTGGTGGGCGGATAAGGGCCGGTGCCGTGGGCGGTGGCGAGATTCGCACCAGTTCGCAAGTTGCGCTACGATCACCAAGGTTTCATGCGCCGCTAGCTCAATTGGCAGAGCAGCGGACTCTTAATCCGCGGGTTCGGGGTTCAAGTCCCTGGCGGCGCACCCGTTCTGACCTCGTCTTTCCCTTGTTCCGGCGCATGCATGCGCTCGCTGGTGTGGCCGGTGGTTGGCCGTGGCCGGCGGGGGAAGGGACGCTTGATCCAGTACGCCGGGCGGATCCTGCGCCCGTATCCAGGCCTGCAGACCGCAGAAGTCCACGACTACCAGGACGCCCGCACCGGCGTGCTGGCCGCCACCCTCGTCGGCCGCGCACCCGGCCGGCAGGAGCTTTCTGGCCGAGGCCGCCAGGCCGCGGACAGGCGTGTATGAATAGCTGCATAGATGGTGACGATCGTAGTAGTATTTCATACATGGCCGCAGGACTGTGCGCACTCGGCAGACTCCGGAAGATCGGCCCGGTGTTCCGGTCGAAGGACGCCGTCGCGGCGGGCGTCTCCTGGCGTGACCTGTACGCGCTGCGGGACCGGGGCGAGATCCTGGAATTGTCGCGGGGCCTGTACCAGGTTGCCGGTGCCGGTGGCGTCGCCAGTGCCGACTTCGTCGCGGTCTGCGGCCGGGCACCCCGGGGGACGATCTGCCTGAACTCGGCGCTGGCTTACTGGGACCTCAGCGACGAGATTCCGGCCGTGGTGCATCTGGCGGTACCGTCCGGGTCGCACCGGCCGGTCATCGACTACCCCCCAACCCAGGTGCACGTGTTCCACTCAGCCACCTTCGCCATCGGCCGTCTTGAGGTGACCGAAGAGGCCGGCGAGCGGTTCTGGATCAGCGACCGTGAGCGCACTATTGCCGACGCTGTCCGGCTGCGGCACCTGACCGGCGAGGACCTGGCCTACGCCGCACTGCGCCGCTACCTTCAGGCGCGGCCCAGCCTGGCCCGGCTGGCCGAGGTGGCCCGCCCGCTCCGCGCCTGGGGAGCGCTGTCGGAGGCACTGCGGATACTACAGTCGTGACCAGGCCAACCCGAGCGACCGCCTCCGGCCGCGTCTACCTGGACCTGCTGGCGCGCCCGGCGCGAGAGCCGTCCATGCGACGAACTGCTCACCCTGTACGTGCTGGAACGCTTCCTGTACCGGCTGTCGGTCTCGGCACACCGCGACCACCTGATCCTCAAGGGCGGCATGCTGCTGTCCGCGTTCGGTCAGCGCCGCCCCACCCGCGACATCGACCTGCTGGCCAAGGCCACCCCCAACGAGCCCGCGGCAGTCGCCGCGCTGGTCAGCGAGATCGCGGCTCTCCAGGCAGGTGACGGCGTCAGCTACGAGACCAGCCAGATAACCACCAGGATCATCCGCGAGCAGGACCTCTACGCAGCCGTGAGGGTCGCAGTACCGGCCCGCATCGGCCGCGGCCTGCAGCCACTTAAAGAGATAATGATCATCAACCACGATGACTGCGGCATGCTGAAGTTCACCGACGGCGAGATGGAGGACCGGCTGCGCAAGCAGACAGGGACGGCGCCGATTGCGCCAGCCAAGTTCTACAGCTTCACCGACGCCGAGGCGAACACCAAGGAGCAGATCCGAAAGACCAGGTCACATCCCTGGATCTCGCCCGACGTTCCCGTCCGCGGGTTCGTCTTCGACGAAAACACCGGGCGGCTCAGCGAAGTGTTCCCGGACCGGGAGACCGCCACGAGCTAGTTAGGTAGGCCCAAGCTCGAGCCCAGCGATTCTGTAGCGGTGCCCGAGGACAGCCAGGACCACACCTTGGTCTCCGAGGTCACCGCAGCGCCTGCCGGATAAACGTGGCCACAGCGACCGGCTTTGCGATGAACGCGGTGTGCGAGCCGTCAATCGTGTCGGTCGTGGCGCCCATCCGCTGCGCCATGAACCGTTCCGCGTCCGGTGAGATCGCGTTGTCGTGCTCGGAGACCAGGAACCAGGACGGCTTGCTCTTCCAGCCCGCCGCGGTCGCGTTCTCGTTGAGCGCCGCGGCCGCGAGCGGGCGCTGAGTCGCGAACATGACATCGGCCATATCCACCGGCACGTCGGCGCAGAACGTCTCCCGGAAACGCTCCTTCTGGACGTACAGGTCGGGACCGCCCGCGGCGCCGGGCGCGTCGTAGGGAGTCGGGGCGGCCGTCTTGGCGAGCAATGGCGGCGGGAACGGCTGCTGCACGGTCGCGCAGCTCTCGCCCACCTCCAGCCCGAACGCTGCGAGAAAGACCAGGCTGGTCACGTTCTCCAGGCCGGCGGACGCCTGCGTGATCACGGCACCTCCGTAGGAATGCCCGACCAGCACAACCGGGCCGTCGATGGCCTTGACCACGTCGCTGACGACGCTCGCGTCGAACGCGACGCCTCGCAACGGGTTCGGCGGGGCAAGCACGGCGTGGCCGGCGCTCTCGAGTTCCCGGATCACTCCCGCGAACCCGGACGCGTCGGCGAATGCGCCGTGGACGAGGACGACGGTGGGGCCAGGCATGGGTTCTCCTCAGGGTCGAAAGGGTGACCCTGACGACGTTACGTCAGCGGACCCGAGCGATTCGGCCCAGGGTGCGCCGCCCGGCAAATGACCGGTTGGTCTAGGCCGCTCAACCGCCATGCCACCACCACCTGCAACCGGCACCGAGTCGACCGGGAGGCCGCCTCAGGATTGGGCCAAGCGCTCGGCCGCCTCCTCCGATGAGATTGCCGACAGCGAATGTGCATGCTGACCAGGCTCTGTGTCAACCTGTCGACCCTGGGTAGGCCCCGGTACGCGTCTCTCCACTGACCGGCAAAGGGGGCAAGGGCATCACGACCGCCACGCCAGGCTCGAACGAGGCCACCCTGACCGTCGCCGACATCGTCACGGCCCATGACGAAATTGTCGACCGCGGCATCGGCGCCACCGAGGTGTGGCACGGCCCGCCGTCCCCCGTGGAGGCGCGGATACCAGGTCGTGACCCCAAGCACGTGAGCTACGGATCCTTCTGCTCCTTCAGCGATCCGGACGGCAACGTCTGGCTGGGTCAGGAGGTCACAACGCGCCGGCCGGCCGGACCTGAACAAGGCCACTTGCCGCGATCAAGTGGACAATAGGGCGGGAAGCGCATGACGCAGCAAGCAGCCCCGATCCTGGTTACCGGCGCGACCGGCAACACCGGCCAGGCTATCGTGGACGCGCTGGTCGAGCGGGCAGCGCCAGTACGAGCCATGGTGCGCACGGAGGCCGACCGCGGCAAGCTCAGGCCTGGGGTCGACGGCGTGGTTGCCGACTTTGATGACTCAGCGGCGATCACTGCGGCGCTCGATGGTGCCGAACGCGCGTATCTCGTCACGCCGTCCTCTGAGTACGTGGAAGAGCAGCAGAAGCGGTTCGCAGAGCTGGCCACGGAAGCCGGCACACAGCACTTGGTCGTGTTGTCGCAACTCGGTGCCGAGGAGCATTCCCCAGACCGATTCCTGCGATACCACGGCGCGGTCGAGCAGCACATTCGCGAGCTCGGCATCGGCTACACGTTCCTGCGGCCTAACCTCTTTTTCCAGGGGCTGCTCACATTCGCCCGCTCAATATCCGCGGAAGGCACGTTCTACGCGCCAATCGGCGATGCCCCGGTGAGCGCTGTGGACGTGCGGGACATTGCCGCGGTAGCTGCACCGGTACTTACTGAGTCCGGCCACGAGGGTGCCACGTATACGCTGACCGGACCGGAATCCATCACGCACGCGCAGATTGCCGCAGCGCTGACGGCCGCTCTCCACCGTGAGGTCACGTTCACTGACGTACCGCCGGAAGCATTCGCTGCGAGCATCCAGAACCTGCTGCCGCCGTGGCAGGTGGACGGCCTGCTCGAGGACTATGCCCACTACCGGCGCGGCGAAGCAGCAGCGGTATCGCCAGCTGTCCAGGACATCACCGGCGCGGCGCCTCACAGTGTCGACCAGTTCGCTCGCGACTACGCCGCCGCCTTCGCCGGGAGGCACTGACGCTGACCATACTGCCAGCCGCCCAGAAAGACGACCGGCTCTCGCAGCCGGTCTGGACTGCGCCTCGCTTCGAGTGAATCGAGTGTCAGGAGAACACGTCAATGACACCGACGTCAACGCCCTCAACCCTCATCCGCCCATTCACCGTCGCAGTCCCGGACTCCGAAATTGCGGACTTGAAGCAGCGACTGGCCAGAACTCGATGGCCGAATCAGGAGACTGTCTCTGATTGGTCGCAGGGTGTTCGTTTGGACAACGCAAAATCGCTCATCAACTATTGGCAGCGAGAGTACGACTGGCGCCGGTTCGAGTCGGAGCTCAATCGTTTCCCGCAGTTCCTGACCACGATCGATGGGCTGGATATCCACTTCATCCATGTCACGTCCAAGAATCCGAATGCGATGCCCCTCATCTTGACGCATGGATGGCCCGGCTCGATCGTCGAATTCCTGAAACTGATTGACCCGCTAACTGATCCCGTTGCGTTCGGGGGGAGCGTCGAAGACTCATTTGACGTCGTCGTCCCATCGCTGCCCGGATTCGGTTTCTCCCAAAAGCCGGCCCTTCCCGGGTGGACTGTTTCACGGATTGCAGCCGCATGGGTGGAACTCATGAAGCGTCTTGGCTATAAGAGCTGGTCAGCTCAAGGCGGTGATTGGGGCGCCGTCGTAACCACTGCCCTCGGGGCCATGCAGCCGGAGGGTCTTCTCGGGATTCACCTGAACACTCAATATGCTTTCCCGGCGGAAATACCCGACACGCTGTCGGACGAAGAGCGTTACGCCGTGGACACCCTCGCGCTGTACAACGGCGACCTCGGCGGCGCGAACCACATTCAGGCAACAAAGCCAGAGACCGTGGGAATCGCTCTGGCCGACTCTCCCGCAGGCCAGGCAGCCTGGATCTACGACAAGTTTCAATCCAAGACCGACAATCACGGCCTCGCCGAGGACGCTCTCAGCACCGATACCATGCTCGACGCAATATCGCTCTACTGGTACACCAACAGTGCCGCATCCTCCGGCCGCATTTACTGGGAGAACAAATCGGGCAGCTTTGTCGGCCCAAAGCTGACCTCACCAGTCGCGGTGACAGTGTTTCCACGCGACATCCCACGCCTGCCACGAACCTGGATCGAAGACACCTACACCAACTTGATTCACTACGGCGAAGCCGACAAAGGCGGACACTTTGCGGCTCTCGAGCAGCCCGAGATCCTGGTTCGCGAAATCCGCACTGGTCTAAGGAGTCTTCGCTGACAAGACGAACGCGAAACGCGGTGAAGAAATCCCAGCGGGTCGGGGTATGCGCCTGGCGGACATGATCACTAGGTGGTCGGGTCGACCGGGCTCGTACTGGGCGTCTGCGCGCCTGGCTGCACCGTCACGAGGGTGCCATAGGACAGGTACTCCCAGGCGGTCTTGGCCGCGTTCCAGGGCAACTCGACGCAGCCCAGGCTTTGCGGGAAACCATACGATGCCCGCGGATACCAGTGCACCGCCAAGTTGCCGCGGAAGTAGGAGATGTAGTACACCGGGCTCGAGTAACGGGTTCCGTTCGGATTAGTCCCTTTCATGTCCTGGTAATAGTGCTTCAGGTAGACCGGCGAGGTGCCGATTGTCGTCGGCGAGGCCGGGATGCCGGTGTCGGCGTCCGCCTGCAGCACCTGGTGGCCGTTGTGCCAGATCGTCAGCGTCTCCGGGTTGCCCTCGCTGGCGACGGCGTAGGTATAACCGTTCTTGTTTGCGTCATGACCGGCCACGGCCGTGAGCAGGGCATCCCAGACCTTAGGCCCGGCGATGCCGTTGATTTTCAGGCCGTGCTGCTGCTCGAATGCCATGACTGCGCCCTGGAGCATCAGGCCATCGGTAGTACCGTCCCGCCAGAAGCGCCGCAGGTCGCTCGGGTAGCCGGCCTTCCAGGTGAAGCGGCCCCGCGGCGCCCGGTAGGCAGCGGCCAGCTGGCCGGCCGCATCAGTGGCGGCAGGGACCGTCTGCCCGGCTGACGGCGTCCAGGTCAGCGGCAGGTAGCCGAGCTGTGCGAGCAGTTCGTCGAGCCGGGTCGTCGAGTAGGCACGCGCGGGGCGCGCGACCGTTCGGGCACTGGTACTGGCGACTGCGGTCCAGATTCCGGCGACCAGGAGGAGCACTACGGCGCCTCCCGCGGCCATGATCCGCGTCCGGAGATGTATCTGTGAAAACAAAGCTGTTCCTCGGTCGACCCTGGTGGCAACGTGTGTAACGCGGCATTCCGTGCCGGATCATCCCGAGATACCCCACGGCGGTACAAAATTTGCCCACCGCGTGGTGGGATGAGGTTCACGCCGCCGAGGCACGCAGGTCTGGGTGGGCTCCGCCACTCAGCTCGACCCGCGGGCCCGTCGCCGCCGGCCACGCAGCCGATCGCTGAGCTCGCGGGCAATCTCCCGGCCGGCGTCCCGCTCGGCGATTGCCTGCCGCTTGTCAAAGGACCGCCGGCCGCGCGCAAGGGCGATCTCCACCTTCACCCAGCCGTCCCGGAAGTACATCGACAGCGGTACGAGCGTGACGCCAGCGTCGCCCAGCCTCCCCAGGATTTTGTCGATCTCGCTGCGGTGCATGAGCAGCTTGCGAGTACGCCGAGGCTGGTAGAGAGCGCGCGTGTCGTGGCGGCCGTCCGCGTGCTCGGGGATGTGCAGGCCGTGGAGCATGAGCTCGCCGTCGGCCTCCTGCACGAACGCCTCGGCCAGCGACGCGTGACCCGCCCGCAGCGACTTCACCTCAGAACCGACCAGGACTATCCCGGCCTCGTAGGTCTTGAGGATCGTGTATTCGTGCCGAGCTCGCCTGTTCGAGGCGATGACGCTGCGGCCCGTTTCCCTGGTCGCGGTGACCTCCTCGCATCCGGTCGATCTACCCTTCGGCACAAGGCACGCTCCGACCTGGCCGACTTACAAACGTACCGGTCGAGCGGCTCGGCACGCGCAGCGCGAACTGAGCTATGCCGGGCACCTAAGGTAAGCGTCATGCTCTCGTGGTGGCACCGCGACGTGATCGCAGCCGGAAAGCTGCCGCTTATGCTCTGCTTCGTTTCCTTCGTAGTTACGTTTGTGCTGACGCGGGCGATCACCCGGATGATCCGCGACGGGCGAGGCCCGTTCCGCAATATCACGGCCGGCGGGACCCATGTCCATCACTCTGTACCGGGCATCATCCTGCTGATGACCGGCGCCTTCACGGCCATCGGCGGGCCCGGCACACTGGGCTGGCTATCGTTCTCCGCGGTTGCGATCGGCATAGGGACATCGCTGGTGCTGGACGAATTCGCGCTGATCCTGCACTTGCAGGACGTCTACTGGAGCGGCGAGGGCCAGCTCTCTGTCGAAGCGGTCAGCCTGGTCGCTGCGTGCCTCGGGCTAGCGCTGGTCGGGTTCAGCCCGGTGCGCGTGGCGGACGTCGATAGCGCCGAACTCTCCCTGCGGTTCAGCGCGACCGGCGTTCTGGTCTTGGACGGCTGCCTGGCGCTGGTCTGCGTGCTGAAGGGCAAGTACCGGTCAGGGCTGTTCGGGTTGTTCCTGCCGCCGGCCGGGTTCATTGGCGCGGTGCGGCTGGCCCGGCCGAATTCGATCTGGGCACGGCACCGCTACCACGGCGAGCGGCTCCAGCGCGCCGCCCGCCGGGCCGCCGACTTCGACCGCCGCTGGAAGCCGGTGCAGGCGGACTGGGAGGACTTCATCGGCGGCCGGCCGTCGCTGCCGAACCCGGCGCCCAGCCCGGCACCGGAGGATCGCCATCGCTGAAGAGCCCGGAGCGATCGGGAGTGCACTCTAGAGATCCTCGCTGCTCAGCCAGCGCAGACACTCATCAGCAACCTCGCGCCAGCCGCCGTCGATGGTCAGGGAATGGCCGCGGTCGCCGAACTCGACCAGAGCCGTCAGCGCGGGGGAAGCTCGGTACTGCCTGGCCGTGGCCTTCGTGATGGCTTCAGGCACGGTATGGTCCTGTCCGCCCATGATCAGCAGCAGCGGGCCACGGTTCGCGTTGGCGGTGTTGACCTTGGCCGGAGAGTGCAGGCTGAAGTTGGCCTCGGCAGCCTCGAACAAGGGCTTGCCGGGAGCCGGGATGGACCAGCGTTCGTACAGGGCGTCTGACTCTTCCGCGGTCAGCGCGTTGCCGAAGCTGTAGTGGAACTGCTTGGCGGTTAGCGAGACGGCGCGGTTGATGTTGGCCGGGTTCTTGAACACGGGCAGAGTAGAGCGCAGGGACGACAAGGGCAGAGGCAGGACGCCCTTGATCTGAGCAGCGTCGATGCCGATCGCGCCCGCGCAGTAGTCGAGTCCGAGCAGCTTCTCGGCGATCATGCCACCGAATGAGTGCCCGATCACGATAGGCCTGGCCCTGAGCCCTTCGATGATCTTCATGTAGTGATTCGTCACGTCGTCGATGCCATGACCGGCGATGCTCTCGGGATTTGCGCGCGCGGCCTCGACCGTGTCCGGAATGCCGGGCCAGCCCGGCGCAGCCGGGTCGTATCCGGCCTCGGCGAAGAGATCCAGCCACGGCTGCCATGAGGAGGCGTGCAGCCAGAGGCCGTGAATGAAGAGGACAGGGGTCCCGGGACTGGTCATTACTTTCGCCTCCCGTGCTGCGACATGTGACTCTTGTCATCGTGCGCAGGCGGGCAGCCGCGGCGCTTCAGTCAGGTGACTGTACGGCCGTCGGCACGGCCGATTCCTGCAGGGCTTCCAGGCGTGCGCCCAGCTCCGAGCGCGAGGTGATGCCCAGCCGGGGAAAGATGCGGTACAGGTACGACCCGATGGTTCGCGGCGAGAGATAGAGCTGCTGGCCGATCTCCCTGTTGGAAAGGCCCCGGGCGGCCAGTTTCGCAATCTCCAGCTCCTGCGCGGATAGCGTGCCGAGCGCGACCGACCCTGCGCCCGCCGCCCGCTCACCCGACGCGCGAAGCCCGGCGCGGGCCTGCTCGGCCCAGCTGGACGCACCAATCCGGTCGAAGGTGGCCTGAGCGTGGCGCAGGTACCTGCGCGACTCCGCATCTCTGCGCTGGCGGCGCAACCAGGTGCCAAAGGCCAGCTCGAACCTCGCGCGCAACCAGGGCCACTCGAAGAGATTTTGTCCTGCCAGCGCCTCTCGGTAGAGGTCTTCTGCCTCGTCGTCGTGAGCAAGCACAGCGCGTGCGTAAGACAGCTGCCGGTGCAGGATCGCCGGGGCCGCGGCTCCTGGATCAACATCGAAAACAGCCATGATCTCTCGCGCCTCGCCAGCTCGTCCCGCCCGGAGCGCAGCGTCGGCCAGAAACGTCAAGCCACGGAAACGCTCAGTTTCGTGGAAGGCGGCATCGTCCGGATCGAACAGGCGTCGCAACTCCTCGTAGGCCTCGCTGTGCTTGCCCGCTGTTAGCAGGTCTACGCCCCTGGCCAGCTGAACCCAGCTCAGCACAGCGTTCAATCGGCGCCCGAGCGCTGCCCGTTCCCCCTCCGTCGCGGCGGCCTGAGCAGTTGCGCTATCGCTGCGCACGGCAGCCATCAAAGCCGTCAGCGCCGTAGCGCCGGCCGCCCAGTCGGCCTGGCCTGTCAGCCGTGCGAGGCCCCGGCCGTCCTGCAAGACTCTTCCGGCCCTGGCCCAGTCACCCAGCTCCAGGTTGGCCAGTACCTGCAGGATCAGTCCACGTGCCAGCACGCCGAGCCAGCCATCAGTGCGCAACCCCGGCTCGGCCCGGGCGAGGCAGTCTGCTGCCTGGACCGGCCGGCCAACAGCGTGCCAGGCCAGGCCGGCCAGCCACAAACCTCTCGGATGGGTGATGCTGTGAGACGCGGCCTCCAGGCAGGTAGCGATGTGGTCCCCCTGGCGCCAGGGCCCGGCCAGCCCGAGAGCGGCAAGGCGTCGCAGGTCGTCTTGCGGGCCTGCGGTCTCGCCGATGGCCTGGAGGAGCTGCGTCCGGGATTCTGCTCCGGGATCGGACCACCAGCACTGCTGGGCGACGCGAAGGAGCAGGTTCAGGGCAAGATCCGGGTCCGCTCCGCGCGAGGAGCGACCGGCCACGTCGCACAGCCTGGCGACACCGGGCCCAGGCTGCTGTGCAGTTCCGGCCGTCTCAAAGGTCTCCTGCAGAGATGCCATCCCGGCCAGGTCCAGCTCGGAAAGTGGCAGGCCGGAAGCCCGGCCGAGCAGGTCGCGGGCAAGGTCAGCTCGGCCGGCATCGGCGGCGTACTCGGCCGTCCTGATCAGCCTCCGGGCGCGCGCGCCGAGGTCGGTTGTCAGCTGGGCCGCCCGATCGAGCGCCCTGATGGCGTCGGTTGACGAGCCGGGCTCGCAATGTGTCAGGTGGCCCGCTTCGATCTCGCCCGCGAGGTCATCGTCGGCACCCGTGGCCGCCTCGGCCCGGTGCCAGGAACGGCGGACCGGATCATCGCCGACCGCGTCAGCCAGGGCGATGTGAGCGGCGTTACGACGGGCGGGTGTCTCGGCAGCGATGACGGCCGAACGAAGCATCGAGTTGCGGAACTGAATGTGGCGGTCATCGAAGCTCACGACACCGATGGCAGCTGCCGACTCGAAGGCGGCCAGGCTCATCGGCTGCCGGCTGAGCAGCGAGGCCGCGGCCAGGATCTCGTGCGGGTCGTCTGCAAAGCTCAGGGCAGCGACGAGCAGTGCGTCCCTGGCCGGCTGCGGCAGCTCGGGCAGGCGGGCGCCGAAGGCACGCTCCAGTCTCGCGCTGAGCGGCAGAGACGACTGTGCGCGCTCATCTCCCCTGGCGAGCGCGCGCCGGAGCGCGGCCGGCAGCTCAATGAGAGCCAGCGGGTTGCCCTGCGCTGCGGTAAGGACCCGCTCCTTGTCCGCCGCCCCGAGGTCGCTCGCATGCGCGGCGAGCAGGCGGCGGGCACTCTCGTCATCCAGCCCGCGGACCGGCAGCTCCGGCAGGCCAGCCGAAGTCAGCGGCCCGTCGTCGCCGGCCCGGGCGGCGCCGACAATAACGACAGCATCGGTGCTGATCCTGCGGGCCACGAACGCGAGTACCTGCTGCGTCGCCCGGTCGAGCCACTGCACGTCATCGACCACGACGAGCACAGGTCTTTCTTCCGCAGCGCCGACGATCAGGCTGAGCGCAGCCGTGGCGACGACCAGTGGCCCGGGCGCCGGCACTGGGCCACGACCAAGCACCGCACCCAGCGCCTGGCGCTGACCGTCAGGCAGGCCGACCAGCGAGCCCAGCACCGGCCGGAGAAGGTCCCGGAGACCGGCCAAGGGGCGATGGACCTGGGACTCGGATCGCGCGGCCGCCAGAACTCGCAGACCTGCAGCGCGACCGTGCTCAGACAGTGCCATCAGGAGCGCCGACTTTCCGGCGCCGGCATCTCCGAGCATGACGACGGAACGGCCGCCGGCGGCGATGTGGTCAACCATGCCCGTCAGGACGGCAAGCTCGCTGTCCCTTCCGACCAGCGTGGGAGTGACCATACTTCAGTGAAACATTGCCAGTGCGGAGGCGGAATCACCTGGCCTGGCTGGCTTCCTGCCTGACAGCGGGACGCCTCGGGCCCAGCGCCGCTGCAAGCTCGGCCCTGGAGACAATGCCGAGTTTGGGGAAGATGCGGTACAGGTGGCTGCTGACGGTCCGGTGCGACAGGTAGAGGCGCTGTGCGACTTCCCGGTTGCTCAGGCCGTCCGCAGCCAGCTGAGCGATCAGCAGTTCCTGCGGGCTCAGCCTCTCGGCCGCGCCGACCGCCCGCGGAGCGCTGCGCTCGCCGGTAGCAGTGAGTTCCTGACGTGCTCGTTCCGCCCACGGCAGCGCTTCGCAAGCGTCCATCATGTCCCGCGCGGCACGTAGTGGCTCACGAGACTCGGCGACCCGGTAACGGCGGCGCAGCCAGGCCCCGTAAGCGAACAGCAGCCGGGCCCGGTGCAGCGGCCAGGCGGTGAGGTCCGACGTCAGCGCCGCCTCGAAGAACGGTCCGGCAGCCTCGTCATCCGCCAGCCGCGGGGCACTGATGAGAAGTCCGACGGACAGCAGCGGCGAGTGGTTCTGAGTCGCGACAACGCTGAGCTCTCGGCACAGCTCGCGGGCCTGCGCGGCGTGGTCGCTCTGCAGAGCAGCCTCGACCAGATCGGCCAGCGCCCAGGCTCGAAGGTGCGGATGGTAGGCCGGATCCTGCGGATCGAAGATCGACGCCAGGTGCTCGTACGCCTCGGCGTTCCGGCCGTCGCCCAGTGCCGTGACGCCGCGGGCAAGGCAGACGAGCGCGAGCATGGGTGCAAGGCCCGCGAAGAGCATCGTCGGCTCAGCCGTCGCGGTCAGCGTCTCGGCTAGAGCGGCCTCGCCACGCCGTCCGGCGAGGGCAGCTTGCAGCAGCTGGGCCGACGCAACAAAGAGAGTCTGCCCGGTCTCGGAGAACAGCCGCCGCGCTTCCTCGGCTGCCGACACGGCGACCGCAGGGTTGCCGCAATGAAATCCGGCCCACGCCCAGTTATGCACCGCCTGGGCCAGGTGAAGAATTCGGCCCTCGGCCCTCAACCGCTCGATCGCGGACTCGAGGAAGGCGCCGCACATGTCGTAGGCGCCAACCGCCGTCGCCGCGGCCCCTAGGTAACCCTCGGATATCGGGTCGTTAGCGCCGGGACGGAGCGCTGACAGGCGTTCCAGGACAACGGCGCCACGCTCGACCGGCGCCGCCTGGGAGAGAACGCCGAGCAGACTCGGGTCATCTGCCGCTACTGGCATGTTCTCTGCTACGCGGACTACAAGCTCGCGAACCGAAGGCTCAGGGTTAGCGAAGTAACAGCGCATCGCGACAGTGCTGAGGGCTTCCATCCCGCGTTCGTGATCGCCGGCCAGCCGCAGGTCATCCGCGATGGTGGCCAGCGCGACGATTGGATCCGGCCCCGGCAGCCTGGCACCACCGCGCACAGCCGCCTTCAGATAGTCGGCCCTGGCTCGCTGACGAGCATCCAGCCCGGCTGTGTCAGCGGCCGTCAAGAGCTGATCTACCTGCTCAAACTGCTCGGCGTTCCAGCTGACCTCGGCCGCGCGCAGCCAGCGCTCGGCCCGGCGTTCGGCTTTCGCACCGACCTCGGCGGCCCGCCGGAGCGCTGCCGCCGCGACGTCGGTGGCATTCGCACCTTCGGCGCGATCCGCCAGCCGCTCCAGGTCGAGAGCCACGTCCTCGTCCGGGCCGGTCGCCGCGGCGGCTCGGTGCCACGCTCGGCGAGTCGGCTCGGACTGCAGCGCCTCCGCTAGCGCCCTGTGAGCCGCCAGCCGTTCGGCAATGCTGGCCGCCTGCCGCACGGCAGACCGCGTCAGCGGGTGCCGGAAGACAATCTCGTCCCCGGTCACGCGTAGCAACCCGGCCGCCGCGGCCGGCTCGACGTCCGCTCGTGAAACCTCAGATCCTGCTGTCAGCGTCGCGGCGGCAAGGATCTCGCTGAGATCAGCTTGGTCGGCCAGCGCAGCCACCAGAACAATTGTTCGTGTCTTGGGCGGCAGCTGCGGGAGCCGGGCGGCGAAGGCGCGCTCGATCCGCGCGCTCACCGGCATCGCGTCCGACTCGGCCGCCAGCAGGCCGCGGTCGCGGGCCGTGGCTGGCAGCTCGATGAGCGCCAGCGCGTTGCCCTGAGCCTCCGAGAGAATGCGCGCGCGGACCACCGGGTCGAGATCAGCCGCGTGCCTCGTCAGCAGCGCGGTCGCCGCTGTCCGCCCAAGGGGCTCAAGTCGCAGCTCAGCCAGGCCAGCCGCGGCCAGCGGATTGCCCTGCACGTCCTCGTCGCGGCACGTAGCCAGCAGCACGACGTCATCTGAGTCCAGCCGCCGGCTGGCGAAGGCAAGAACATCGCAGGTACGCGCGTCGAGCCAGTGCGTATCGTCGGCGATGAGCAGAACAGGACTGCGCTCAGCGACGGATCCGACTAGCTCCAGCAGCGCCATTCCGACCAGGGCGAACTCGGGGACTGACCCTTCCATGAGACAGAGGGCGGCATGCAGCGCCGCCGACGCGGCCGCCGACAGTTCGCCGGACTTGCTCTGGATCGGCCTGATCAGCTGATGCAGCCCGGCGTAGGGGAGCCGCGCTTCGCTCCTCACTCCCGTGCACGACAGCACGGTGAAGCCACGACTCAATGCCAATTCGCTCGACGCCTCGACGAGTGCAGTCTTGCCGATTCCTGGCGGCCCCAGCACCAGGACGCCCGCGGCTCCTCTCTTCGCTGTGCCGAGCAGCAGTCCAAGCTGTGCCAGCTCGGAATCGCGCCCGATGAGCGTCGCTGACATCAGCTCCTCAGTTCTTATGCCCCGGCCACCCCGTCCTTGCGAGGAGGCTGCGCCCCGGGAATTCCAAGGGCGCTAAGTGCCCGCCCGCGCCGCTGGTTTGCCCAGATTGTTCAGACGGCACATGCACTCAGTATTTCATCGTCGGACACCGGCGACCGTCGGCAATCGAGCGTGAACGACCCCCGGCATGGACTGGCTTCTTGCAGTCGAGTGACCGAAGCGTCCCACGGCCAGCCCCTCCTACCCTCGGCAACTAGGAGCTGAGCGGAGCTATCGGAGCCGCCGATCCGGGAAGGAATCCTGATCATGGAGCTGGACTTCACAGGCAGAACCGCTGTTGTCACCGGCGCCAGCAAAGGAATCGGACTAGCGATCGTCCAAGCGCTGGCCACAGCCGGCGCGCACGTTATCGCTGGAGCCAGGGACACCTCGCCGGAGCTGGACAAGCTGGGCCGCGCTGGGCAAGCAGAGGTCATCCTGGCGGACCTGGCCGACCCAGCCGGGCCGGCCAGGCTGGTATCGCGGGTCGGTGACCGGATCGACATTCTGGTCAACAACGTTGGGGCGGCCCCGGCCAGGACAGGCGGGTTCTTGAGCATCACTGACGATGACTGGTACGCCACCATGACGATCAACCTGATGACTGCGGTGCGCGCAACCCGGAGCGCACTACCTGTCATGATCGCCGCAGGACGCGGGGTGATCGTCAATACCTGCTCCGTCAACGCCCGGCTGCCTGACCCGGCAGTAATGGACTACAGCGCAGCCAAAGCGGCCCTGGCCAGCTTCTCCAAGGCACTGTCCAAGGAGGTCGGGTCGAACGGCATCCGGGTGAATACGGTCAGTCCCGGCCCGGTCGCCACCGACCTGTGGCTGGGCACCGGCGGAGTCGCAGCCACTGTCGGCGCGGCAACCGGCGCTGATCCGCAAGAGATAGCCAAGCAGGCCGCGCACCAGATGGTTACCGGACGGTTCACGCGGCCCGAAGAGGTTGCTGACCTGGTGGTCTTCCTCGCTAGCGATCGCGCTGCGAACATCACCGGCGCTGACTTTGCCGTTGACGGCGGCCTGATCCCGACTACGTAAAAGGCCCGCCACGAGATGTCGGCCATTTCCCGATGGAGTGCTGCGCATGGGTCATTCAGTCAGGTGACCGAAGTCGCCGCTCAGCGTCCGCGCCTACCTTGCCAAGATGGCTGACTCGATCATCCTCGCTGACCACGCCGGAGCGCCGCTGGTGCATGGCAAACCGAGGGTCAACGACGTGGCGATCCACTACGCAATCGGCGGCACCGGCGAGCCGGTGTTCCTGCTGCATGGCGTGCCGAAAACGATGTCGTACTGGCGCCACGTAGTGCCCCTGCTAACCCGGCACTACACGGTGGTGGCGGTGGACCTGCGCGGCTTCGGCGGCTCAGAGCGCCCTCCCTCGGGCTACGACACGCAGACGATGGCCGCGGACGTGGCGGGGCTGGCGAGTCACCTCGGCTTTGATCAGTTCCGCATCGCCGGGGAGGACTGGGGCGCCGCGATCGCATATGCCGTCGCGGCTTTTCACCGGAGGAGGGTGCGCCAGCTGGTATTCCAGGAGACACTGCTGCCCGGCCTGCCCCCGCCGAGCCAGCCAGACCCGTCGCTGCCTGCCGACGACGGGCGGACTGGCTGGCACTTCAGTTTCTTCGGCGTCCCGAATGTGCCGGAGCTGCTGCTGGCGGGGCGGGAACGGCAATTTTGGACGTATTTCGCCAGGCGCCAGATGTGGGATCCCAGCGCCCTGACCGAGACTGACATCGACGAGATGGTGCGCTCGCTCGAGCAGCCTGGCGGCACCAGGGCGATCCTGGAGATGTACCGCGCCCGCCAACTGGACGCGGAGCAGAATCGCCCGCACTATGCAAACCCGATCAGCTGCCCGGTCTTGGCGGTCGGAGCCGAGGCCTACCTCGCCGACCAGGTTGGCAGCCAGCTGGCGCAGGTGGCCTCCAACGTGCGCGGCGCGGTCATCACCGAGTCCGGCCACAACATCGCGCTGGAGAACCCAGTTGCCCTGGCACAGGCCTACCTCGGCTTCTTCGGCGGCCGCTCGGGCCAGCTGCAGACGCGGCGGGAGGCACGCTGAAGGCTACGCGGCGACGATGTGGTCGGGCAGGAAGCCAGTCTGCTTGAGGAAGGCAAACTGATCTTGCATGGTCCAGATTTCCGTGACCTTCCCGCCGCTGAAACGCCAGATAGCGGTGTCTCGCACCTCGACGGTTTTGCCCGTAGGCTCCACGCCGCCGTACTGGCCCGAGTGCGTTCCCCGCCATACGAGCCGGATGACCAGCTTGTCTCCGGCGGCGAACATGTCCTCGATGCTCGTCACGATGTCAGGGAACCCCTTCAGCCGCGCCAGGATCCTGTCCTTGGGGCCTGCGACGCCGACGAGCACGCCGTTGGTTCTGAGGGATTCACTGAAAAGTTCATCCGCGACGGCGAGATCTCCGGTCCAGCCGGCCGTAAACCATCTACTGGCAACGTCCATGTAATTGCTGGCGGTCTGGCCTGGCTGACTATTCATGGTTTCTCTCTTCCCAGCCGCCACGCACTAGGTGCGCGGCGGCCCTGGCAGCTCGTGGATGGTCAGCTGGTTGCGACCGCTGCGTCGATGATGACGCGCGTGACGACGGCGGGAGCAGAAATGAGTGAGAGGTGCCCCGCGTCAACATCAGTAATGCGCGCCCGGGCGCGAGTGGCCATGAACCGTAGCTCAGTCGGCGGAATGACCTTGTCGGTCGTGCCGATGACCGCCCATGACGGGATCGTCAGCCAGGCGGGTGGGCCGGAAGGCTCGGTGACGGCGCTGGCAGCCAGCGGCTGCTGGGTTGCAGCCAGCCGGGCAGCAAGCTCGGCGGGGAGGCCGCTTGCGAAACACCCGGGGAACAAGCTGGGCTTGATGTAGGTGTCGACGTCGCCAGCCGGTGCGCCGGGATAAGGCACGAGGTCGAAGACATCGGACGGGTTGCCGCTCAGGCAGGAGCCTGGCTGTGCGTTGAGCAGTTGGCCGATCGATTCGCCCTGAGCTGGGATGAACGCGTCCACGTACACCAGCGCCTTGACCTCAGGGTCGCCGACAGCCGCGTTGGTGATGACGGCCCCGCCGTATGAGTGCCCGACCAGAACGATGGGCTTGCCTTGCAGCGCAGCGTTCTCGGTGAGGAAGTCATGCAGGTACGCGGAATCGTAGGACAGCCCGCGCAGCGGGTCGGGCGGCGCGTACACCGTGAAGCCGTCGTGCTGAAGCAGCCGTATTTCGCCGCTCCAGCTGGAAGAGTCCGCCCACGCGCCATGCTCGAGGACGATGACGGGTCTGAGTCCGCCGCTCCACTTGAACACCTGCCCGCTGCTGGCTCGCGCAGAACCACCAGTCACGGCCGCTGCCGCCGCGGCTAGCGCCAGCAACATGGTGATGGCGACGAGCCGCGAGCGAGCGCTGTGCGCCGTTAGTGAAACCTTCATAACCGCTCCTGTCCTGACTAGGTGGATAAGACAGAAGCTAGGAGGACGGCTGGCTGCACGCTTGGGTCACCTGACTGATTCGAGCCGTCTTCCGGTGTCAGCGAGGACGCGGCGGACTCGCGGGCGGTGGCCAGCGCAGCCGAGCAGATTCAGTACTGACAAGCCCGTCTGGTGTCCGGTCCGGTCGCTGCGCTGGCGCTAGACCAGCGCAACGACCGGGGCCGAACCTGCAATGCCTGCCGGCGCGCCGCCGTCAGCAGGTCAGCAGGTCTTGCTGCTGCACGTCCAGAACTCCGGGTAGAACCCGAGCAGCGGGTTCTGCGTCACATTGTGCAGATTGACGCTGACGGCCTGCGTTCCGACAGCAAACGGCAGCCAGAGCGACGGCACATTTGTGGCCGTGTAGTCGGCGTAAGCGTCGAAGGCGGCCAGACTGTTGCTGGTATGCGTAGCGTTGATCAGCTTGTCCATCTCCGGGCTCGTGTAGCTGCCCGAGTTGTCGGGCACGCCGGTCTGGTACAGCGGCTCGCCCGTCGGCTCGTAGCCCGGGCCGTCGAACAGCCAGCTGCCCAGGAACAGGAAGTCCCAGCTGCACCGCGATTCGGTCGGTGTACAGGGCACGGTATCGGCGAGCAGGGTGTCGAAGGTCTGCGCGGTGGGGGTGAGCTGGATGCCCGCCAGCCCGAACCCAGACTTCAGGACGTCGACGTTATCTGCCTGGACCGAGTTGCCCGAGGTGTACAGCATCGTGAACTTGGCCTGCGTGCCCTTGGCGACGCCCGCCCCGCACTCGCCGGGGCCGCTGCCGGCGGTCTCGCACGTCAGCACTCCGCCGACCTTCTGCCAGCCATGGGCTGCCAGCAGCGCCTCGGCCTTGGCCGGATCGTAAGGATACGGGCCCTGGCCGCCGTTCTCCTTCATGACCGGGGTTACCCACTGGCTGGCCGGCTCCGACGGCACGCCCGACGACGTCGGATACCAGTACCCGCGACCCACCGCGGTGTCAAAGCCCTTCTGGTTGTTCAGCTCCATCAGCGCCTGCCGGAAGTACAGCTGCCGGAACGCCGGCCCGACCGTCGGGTTATTGAAGTTGATGTAGGAGTAGGCGATGCCGAACTCGTACTCGGGCTGCAGCACGTAGCCAGCTGAGGCCAGCGGATTAGTGGGTGGCAGGAAGCCCTTGCCGGCCGGCGCCAGGTCAGTCGACTGGACCCCGGTCCCGCCGTTGGTCACCGCGCCGCCTGTGCTGAGCGCGCCGGTCTTCAGCGCGGTGTAGACGGCGGTGTCGGAGGTATAGGTGACGAATTTCAGCTTGGCGATCGACGCCTTCGGGCTGCCCGAGTACTTCGGGTTCGGCGCGAAGGTGTAGTTGCCGTCTACGTTGTAAGACGTCAGCCGGAACGGCCCGTCGACTACCTGCCACAGCGGGTTCGTCGCGTATGTGGCGGTGTCAGAGTTCTGGGCGTTCAGGAACTTCCAGACGGCCTTGCACCGGGCCCATCCGTCCGCCGCGCTGTCGGTGAGGCAGCCGCCGCTGCCCGCAGCGGCGCCGGCCGTAGTGACGTCCCACGCCGTCGGGAGCGGTGTCAGGATCGCCAGCTGGTTGTAGGTGAACCAGATGTTGGAATAGCCCTGCTTGAGCTGCAGGGTCACCTGATCCGATCCCGTCGCCGAATATGAGGCCATGTTGTCCGGCAGCAAACCGGGGGTGTAGGCGGCGTCGTTCGCTTTCTCCGCCTCCAGCATGTTCAGGAAGAAGACCAGGTCCTTGGCGTCCACGGTCTCTCCGTCGGACCACTTCCAGCCCTTCAGGTTGATCACCACGGTCTTGCCGCCGTTGCGGTAGACCGGCGCGTCAGCCGGCGACAGCGAGTAGTTGACAGAGACCGAGGTGTTGCTGTTGCCGCCGAACAAGTACAGCGGCCGGACCATCAGGTACTCGAAGTCCTGGTAGTTGGTCCCGCTGTAGCACTGGGAGCCCTCGAGCGGGAAGATGCAGTTCGCGCCGGCGCCGGAGATGTTGGCCAGCGTCGCCACCGCGCCCTTAACCGAGCTGGTGGAAGCGGGCTTGGCGGACGTCGAACTGGCGCAGCCTGCGGCCAGCAGCGCTGCGGCGGCCACGGTCGCGATTCCCGCAACGCGCACTTTGCGTCTGCGTTCAACCATTGCGTACTCCTTCGTTGCGAGGCAAACGGCACGCCCGAGGGAGCCTTGGTGATGTGGTCGTGCCGACCTCAGAGTGCCCGTGGCGACTTGGCACCGACTTGGAGCGGGCTTGGCACGCAGAAATCAGCAACTAAGGAGCACGCCACTCCGGACGACCCATCGGCCAGCGGATCAGGGCAGCTGATACCGCCGTCACTGACCTTTCGCCGGAGCCGCATCGCGTCAGGATGATGCAGCTCGTCGAGGATTGCCAGGCCCTGGCGCCATGACTCATGAGCGCCGCGAGTGTCGCCAGCTGCTATGCGGGCATCGCCGAGGTGGTCGAGAATGATCGCGTCGTTGAGGCGCCTGCCGAGATCAGCCGACAGCTCAAGCGCGCGGAGATAGCAGGTCTCGGCTTGAGCGTAATCGCCGCGGTGATGGTGCACGTAGCCAAGGCTGTCCCAGGTAGCGGCCTCGCCATTCCGGTCGCCGAGCTCGCGGTATACGTCGAGTCCCAGGCGGCAGTGCGAGAGGGCACGCGGGTAGTCTCCAAGCTGGGCGTACAGCCATCCGATCGTGCTCAGCGCGTTTGCCTCCTGTACCGCGTGACCTGAGGCTCGCGCCAGAGTGAGAACTTGCCGGGCATGCCCGAGCGCCTTGTCGGGGCGTCGCTGGAAATCGAACGCAATCGCGAAACACAAGTGGATCCACGACAGGCCGACATTGTCACCCAGCTTCCGGTACAGGCTGAGCGCTCGGGCCAGGTGCGCGCGTCCGACCCTGCCGGCGCTGGACGTGGACTGCGCGCAGCCCAGGCCCTGGTGGGCTCGGGCTTGCGCAGCCAGGTCGCCCAGGCGCCGCGCCGCTGCGAGCGCAATGCGCTGAGTGGTGATCTCGTCCTGCCAGTTCCCCCGTCTGGAGAAGTATTCGCCCAGAGCCCACGGCAGCTGCCAGGCATGGACATCGAAGCCGGCTGCCGCTGCGTGGCTGATCACCGCCAGCAGTACCCGATGCTCGGCATCGAACCACGCCAGCGCATGACCTCCGTCGATGATGTCCTCCGGCTCGGTTCCCGATCCGGCCGCGGCGAGGACGAAAGCGGGGTCCCGGCCCGGCGACAACGCCATGACGCCTGACCAGGCAGTGTGCAGATAATGGTCGAGCATCCGGCGGGTTGCCTCGTGCTGCTCCGCTCTGTCCTCTTCACGCTGAGCCTCCTCCCTGGCGTAGGCACGCAGCAGGTCGTGGAAGGCGAACCGGCCTCGTTCGTCCTCAGTAAGCACGTGCATGCGAGTCAGCTCGGTCAGCAGCGCGCGCGCCCGGGTCCACGGGACACCGGCCAGGCTGGCCGCGGCTGGCAGTGAAATGTCCGGCCCCGGGTGCATGCCCAGCAGCCGGAACATCCGTGCCGCCGGGCCGCTGAGATTGCGGTACGACCACGAGAACACCGCCCGGACGCTGCTCGCTGGATCCTCGGCTTCCAGCACGTCCAGCCGGCCGCGCATATCCCGGAGCTGCTCCGTCAGCGAGGCCAGGGCCAGGCCCGGGCTGGAGGCAGCTCGTACGGCGGCCACGGCCAGCGCCAGCGGCAGCCGCGCACACAGCACTGCCAGCTCGCTGACCGCTCCAGGTTCGGCGGCGACCCGCGCTACGCCGAGCCGGGCGGCCAGGAGCTCGCCGGCCTCCGCCTCGGACATCAGGTCCAGGGAAATTCGGAGTGCGCCCTCGGCTGCGGCGAGGCCGGGCAGCGGGCGGCGGCTGGTGACCACTGCAAGGCATCCCGGCGAACCGGGCAGCAGGGGCCGCACCTGCGCTTCGTCGGCAGCGTTATCGAGCACCAGCAGTATGCGTCTGCCCGCCAGCATGCTGCGGTACAACCCAGCCTGCGCATCCGTGCCGGCCGGGATCCGGTCCTGGGGAACACCCAGCGAGTCGAGGAACCCGCGCAAGGCCTCTGCAGCTGTTATCGGCGGACCGGACGGGCCGAACGCCCGCAAGTTCACATAGAGCTGCCCGTCCGGGAACCGGTCCGCTACCTGGTGGGCCCAGTGCACCGCCAGCGCGGTCTTGCCGACTCCGGCAGTCCCGCCGATCGCCGAGATCACCACCGTGCCGTCGGTGCGTCCCAGCCGATCGAGCAAGCCGGACAGCATCCTGAGTTCTTCGGCCCTGCCGGTGAAATGCGCCACCGCCGCCGGCAGCTGCCGCGGCACCACCAGGAGACCGTTGTCCTCCGCAGCCGGCTCCTCGTGGTCGTCCAGCGTCCGGCCGGTCCGTGCCACGCTGTCGGCCTGCGCTTCAAGTTCCGGATCACCCGCCAGGATCCGCCGCCGCAAGTCCTGCAGCTCCGGCCCGGGCTCGACCGCCAGCTCAGCCGAGAGCCTCGCGCGCATGACTCGGAAGACCTGGAGCGCGTCGGCCTTCCGTCCGCTGCGGGCCAGCGCGACCATCAGCATGCCGGTAAGCCGCTCCTCCAGCGGATTTGCGGCCAGCAAGCCTGCCAGATCCTCCGCCGCGTCGCGGTTCCTGCCGAGATCCAGCATGGCGCTAACACGATCCTGCATTGCGGATAGCCGCTCCGCCGTCAGGCCGACCCGAATCGCCTCGATCTTCGCCGTCGCCGGTACGTCAGCCAGCGCGGGTCCCCGCCACACGGCCAGCGCCCGATCAAACTCGGCCAGTGCCGTGCTGCTGTCGTCTGCTGCACGCGCGGCCCGCACGAGCGAGCGGAAGCGCCAGACGTCTACCTCACCTGGTGCGATGGTGAGCTGGTAGCCGTCCCCGCGCCGCTCCACGCCAGCTCCCGGCACAGCTGTCAGAACGCGCCGCAATCCGGTGACCAGAGCCTGCAGCGATACCTGCGCCGAGCGGGGCGGCTCTTCCTCCCAGACCGCATCGACAAGCTGGCCGACCGGCACGACCTGGCCAGCCTGGAGTGCCAGCACTGCCAGTATCAGACGCTGCTGAGGCGGGCCGGCCAGCCAACCGTCTGCCGCGCGCACTTCGACAGGTCCCAGCACCCTAACGACGACGTCGTCTTTCACCCCGCCTCCCCGTGACCAGGCATCCCCTCCACGGAACCAGCCTGCGGCGCAGGCCGGAAGCCTGCGCTCTCGATCGTGACGCGCCTGTCGCGCATTCGTTGCCCAAGCGGACTTGCCCCCGTTTACACCTCGACGTGGCGGGGCGTCTCCGCGGCGGCGAGAATGCAGGTATGGCTTGCGCCGCGGATGCCGGTGGCGGCGCCTCGGGTGGATGTCCTCCTGCGGTGCGCTACGGCTGCGTTCTGTTGTCGATACAGGCAAGCTTGTGGGCGCTGGCATCGCTTGGCGCTGTAGCAGTTTGCGCAGATAGAGCCAACTGGCAACCGGCTGCCGCGCGCGTCACGGGACAACTGGCCTGGTATGTCGCGGCCAGCTTTGCGGCGGTAACTCTGGCCGTCGGCCTGTCGGGTTCGTCCCTCCTGCTGGCCTTCCGCCTTGAGCGTGGGAGGAACGGGGCTCGCGCCATCGCCGTCGTGCTGGAAGTCGCCATGACCTTCTTCGGCGTGCTGGTCGC
>Ga0335074_10002631_pt1 | contig 24513 bp, 17 predicted proteins | sample Lox_Sample_23_FD_206715 | JGI IMG/M metagenome (GOLD analysis project Ga0335074, IMG submission 206715) | Soil microbial communities from Loxahatchee National Wildlife Refuge, Florida, United States - Lox_Sample_2.3 | ecosystem: Environmental > Terrestrial > Soil > Wetlands | place: USA... | reverse complement strand
TGCGGGCGCGGCGGCCGCGACCGCGCCTCCGGGCTACACCCCGGCGAACCTGCAGTCGGCCTACGGGCTGCAGTCCAACTCGGAGGGGATGCGGCAGACCGTGGCCGTCGTGGTGCCCTACGACGACCCGACGGCCGCGCCGGACCTGGGCATCTACCGGTCGCAGTACGGCCTGCCGCCGTGCACGACCGCCGATGGGTGCTTCACAAAGGTGGACCTGGCCGCCGCGCCGACCAATAACGCGGGCTGGACGCAGGAGGCGCAGATCGACATGGACATGGTGTCGGCCGTGTGCCCGATGTGCCACATCATGCTCGTCGAAGCGCCGGCAGCGGACATGCCCGACCTCGGCACCGCGGTACAGACCGCGGTGGCCGACGGCGCGCGGGTGGTTGACTTCACCCCAAGCACGCCGGAGTTCTCCGGTGAGAGCAGCGACGACACCTACTTCGACGAGCCGGGCGTGGCGGTTGTCACCTCGGCAGGGGACAGCGGCTACGGCGTCAGCTACCCGGCGGCGTCGCCCTATGTGACCGCCGTCGGCGGGACGGTGCTGACGGCAAATTCCGGCGTCGCCCGGGGCTGGACCGAGACGGCGTGGTCGGGCACCGGCTCGGGATGCTCGGCGTATGAGCCTGCGCCGTCCTTCCAGGCCAACCTGAGCACCGGGTGCTCCGGGCGGATGGACAATGACGTCGCCGCCGTCGCGGCATCGGCTTCGTCGCCCACCCCCATGGCCTTCTACGACAGCTTCGACTCGACGGGCTGGGGTGAGGCCGGCGGCACGCCGGTGGCCGCGTCCGTCGTTGCCGGGATCTACGCGCTGGCCGGGACCCCGGCGTCCGGCAGCACCCCGGCCTCTTATCCGTACAGCCACCCGACCCTGCTCAACGACATCACCAGTGGCAGCGACGGCACCTGCTCGGTCACTTCCTGGTGCACCGCCGGCACCGGGTATGACGGGCCGACCGGCGAGGGCACGCCGGCGGCGGTGATCCCGTTCACCTCCACCGGGACGGTCAGCGGCGCGATCTACAACGGCACTGTCGGCAAGTGCATGGACAACGCCAACAACTCCACGACGAGCGGCAACAAGGTCCAGATCTGGAGCTGCCTTGGTGATGCCGCCCAGCACTGGACCTGGGAGCCCAGCGGCAAGATCGAGACCGGCAACGGTATGTGCCTGGGCATCGATGGCGGAAGCGGCGCGGCGCCCGGGTCGAAAATATGGGTGTGGAACTGCAGCTCCGGCGGCCAGGAGTGGCTGGCGAACTACCCGCAGCGGCTCACCGACCGTGTCCTGAACGACTGTGTGGGCATCACCAGCTCGGGCGACGGCGCCAACGGCACCCAATTGTGGATCAACACGTGTGACACCGACGCCGCGCAGCAGTGGACGATGCCCTATCCGGTGCCCACCTCCACCGGTGCGATCACCTCCCAGGCCATCAGCCTGTGCGTCGGGGTGATCACCGGAAGTTCCACCAACGGGCTATGGATCACCACCTGCAACGGCGGAGCCAGCCAGACCTGGGCAGTCCAGGCCAACGGCACCATCACCAATTCGGCCAACGGCGACTGCATGGATGTCCATGATTCGGGGACGGCCAACGGCACCGAGGTGGACATCACCGGCTGCAACTCGGGCGCTTCGCAGCAGTGGCGCGTCCAGTCGGACGGCACACTGCTGAATCCCGAATCCGGCAAGTGCCTGAACACCGAGAGCAACGACACGACCCCCGCCACCCCGCTGGTGCTCGAGCCCTGCTCTTACATCGCCACTCAGGAATGGAACCTGCCCGCGCTGACCTCCTGACCGGCGATCCTGGTGCTGCGACCGCCGGCGCGCGCTAAGAGCTCGCCGGCGGTCGCAGCCTGGCTCGTACCTGCTCGGCGTCCGGGTGGTGCAGGTTGTCGAGGATGGCGAGTGCCTGCGTCCAGCTCTCCCTGGCGGCGGCTAGCTCGCCGGTGGCGTGGTGGTTGTCGCCTAGGTGGATGTGGATCCAGGCCTCTTCGAAGAGGTCCCCGAGCTGCTGGAAGATATCGAGAGCCTGCCGGTAGCAGTCCGCGGCCTCCGCCAGGCGGCCGAGCCGATGGTTGGCGAAGCCGACGCTATCCCAGCTATGTCCTTCCCCGGCGCGGTCGCCGAGCTCGCGGTGCAGGTCCACGGCCTGCCGACAGTAGGTGAGGCCCCGTAGCGGGTCCCCGAGCTGGACGTGGGTCCAGCCGATGCTGTTGTGCAGGCGCGCCTCCCCCGCGCGGTGGCCGGCCGCCTCGAAAACGCTGAGGGCAGACTCGTCGTGGCTCAGCGCCTCGGCGAGGCGTCCTTGGCCGTTGGCGAGGATGCCGAGTGCCTGATGGCTGCGCGCCTCACCAATGCGATCGCCGATCTGCTGGTACAACCGGAGGGCCGCCTCGGTGTGCGCCCGTGCCCGGTCGCGATCGGCCAGCCTGTAATAGCCATTGGCGGCGAGACGATGGGTAACGGCTTGCCCGGCGGTATCGCCGAGGCGGGTAACCGCCTTCAGGGCATTCTGCTGGAGGGCGACCATTTCGGACCAGTGCCCGCGCCGGTCCAGGAAGTCGGTCATGGTCCACGGGAGCTGCCAGGCGTGGCTGTCGAACTCCATGTCGGTGGCGAGGCGGGCGGAAGCCAGCATGACCTCATGCTCGGACTCCATCCAGGACATTGCCTCCTGGTCGCTCCCGAGAGGCTCGGGTGCGACATCGGGCTGCGGTGGCGTGATGGTGATCGGGTCACGCGACGGGTTGAGCAGGAGCGCGGCGCCGTAGGCCGTGTGCAGGTAGTGGTCAAGCATCCGGTGCACGGCCGCCCGCCGTTCGGCTTCATCGTCGGTGGCCTCGGCTTGTTCGGCGGCATAGGCGCGGAGCAGGTCGTGCAGGGCGTACCGGCCGGGGCGGTGCTCGGTGACCAGATGGGCGCGGGCGAGCCCGGCCAGATGCCGGCTGACCTGACCGGCCGGGATCGCGGCCAGGCTGGCGGCGGCCGGAAGCGAGATGCTGGGGCCGGGGTGCAGGCCCAGGACCCGGAAGATCCTGGCCGTGGCGGGGGCGAGCTGTGCGTGAGACCAGGAGAACGCCGCGCGTACGCCGACCGCCGGGTCGCCGGTGTCCAGCGCGGCGAGCCGGCCGTGGGCATCCCGCAGTTCCGCGGCCAGCGCCGCCAGGGTGAACGTGGGGCGAGCTGCGGCCCGCGCCGCGGTGATGGCCAGGGCGAGGGGCAGGCGCCCGCACAGGGCTGCGATCTCGGTGACCGCGCCGGGGTCGGCTGCGGCCCGCTCGGCGCCTAGCCGTGCGGTCAGCAGCGTGCGGGCGTCGCTCGCGGTAAGGAGGTCAAGGGTGAGCAGGTGGGCGCCCTCGGCGGCGGACAGCCCGGTGAGCTCATGCCGGCTGGTGACGACCACCAGGCTGCCGGGCGTGCTGGGCAGCAGCGGGCGGACCTGCTGTTCGTTTCTGGCGTTGTCCAACACGATCAGCAGCCGTTTGCCGGCGGTCGCACTGCGGTACAGCGCTGCCCGGGCGTCCAGCTCGGCCGGAACCTGGGCCGGCATCACGCCAAGGGCGTCCAGGAATCCGTGCAGCACCTCGCCGGGCGCGGCCGGCCTGCCCGAGAGGCCGAAACCGCGCAGGTCGGCGTACAGCTGGCCGTCGGGAAACGACGTCGCGGACCGGTGCGCCCAGTGCACCGCCAGGGTTGTCTTGCCGATTCCCGCCATCCCGCCGATCGCCGAGATCACCACCGTGCCCGCGGTCCCGGCGGCCTGATCGGCCAGCCTGGATAGCATCGCGAGCTCACTGGCCCGCCCGGTGAACTGCGGCACGACCGCCGGGAGCTGGCGCGGCCCGGCCGGCGACGCGGGTGTGCCCGGCGCGGCCCGGTCCGGCGGCTGGCCGGCCGCCACGCCGTGACGTACATGCTGGCGAGGCGGCGGCAGCCGGACGGCGCCGCCCGCATCGGCGCCGGGGGAGCGCAGCTCGCCGCGCAGGATGCGCAGATGCGCGGCCATGAGCCCGGCGCCAGGGATGACCCCCAGCTCGTCGTTGAGCCGCTGCCGGACCTGTTCGAACACCGACAGCGCGGCGGCTTGCTGCCCCGAGGCGGCCAGCGTGAGCATGAGCCGGGCGTGAACCCGCTCGTCGAGTGCGTGATCCGCGGCCAGCGCCTGCAGTTGCGGCAGTGCCTGCTCCGGGCAGCCCGCCGCGGCGGCGGCCGCCGCGTGTTCCAGGATCACTACAGCCCGCTGCCTGGCCAGGTTCATGGCGGCCGGATGTCCGCGCATCGCGGTCACGTCGGCCAGCGGCTCTCCCCGCCATAGCCCGAGCGCCCGTTCATACCACCGGCACGCCGCGGCGGGGTTTCCCGCCGTGGCGGCCTGGCCGGCCCGGTCGGACAGCATCGCGAACTCGAGGGCGTCGAGCTGATCGACGGTGACCACCAGCCGGTAGCTGGTGCCGTCCGAGACCAGCAGGTCATCGCCGAGCACGCGGCGCAGCCGGCTCGCGTACGTCTGCACCATCGGCACCACGCTGGCCGGCGGCCGGGCGCCCCAGACAGCATCGATGATCATTTCCCGGTGGACCGCGGTGCCCGGGTACATGGCCAGCAGGCCCAGCACCGCCCGCTGACGGCCCGCGCCAGGGTCGGCCGCCACGCCATCGCGCCACAGCGCCAGCGACCCGAGCACCCCGAGCCGGATGCCCTGCGCGGCGACCAGGTCGGCGTGGGCGGGCGCAGGACCGTACCCGATAGCGGTCGGCCAGCCCGCGGCGTCGCTCACCAAGGCCGGATCCATTCCGAGTGCTCGCGCCAGCCTCTCGATCGTGTCGCCGCGTGGCCGCGTTGTCCGTCCTTGCTCCAGGTCTCGCACCAGACCGACGCTGACCCCCGCCCGGTCAGCAAGCTGCTGCTGGGTCAGCCCGGCCGCCTGCCGCGACTCGGCGATCAGCCTCCCCGGCCGGGCGGCCAGCCCAGCAGCCTGGTGGTCGTTGCGTAACATCAAAAACATATATAGCGGGATCTAGCGGGATTGGCTATATCTAGTCGGCCGCCGCGCTGGCGGGCACGCCCGGACTGCGGAGTGCGGCAACCGCGCGGGGCCGGCTCAGCCGACGGGCGCGGTCCCGGCGGGCCAGGGGCGGGCGCCGATCGCGTCGAGGGCGTCGTGCGCCATCGCGAGCTTCTCGTACAGGAACAGCACCGGCCCGCCGGCCGCCATCGCGACCGCGGCCTGCAGGGCCGGCCGCGGGCCGTTGGCCGCGATGCAGCTGATCCGCGGCCGGACCCGGCGCATGGCCGCGATGATCAGCTCGGTCATCTCGCCCGGCTCGCGGCCGCGCTGGTCGGCGTCCTCGTAGACGACGACCCGGCCGAACCAGGCGGCGATCGCCTCGGCCGTCGCGGCGACCAGGTCGTCGCGACGGTTGCCGGGCAGGGTGATCGCGGCCACGGGCTCGCCGCCCCAGACGTCGCTGATCATGCGCCCGGTGGCGTGCAGCGCCGCGGCGTTGTGCCCGTAGTCCACGATCACCGGGCCCCGCCCGGCGAGGTAGAGGTTGCCCCGGCCGGGGTTGGACTCGCCCGGGGTGAACGTGGCCAGGGCGCGCCTGACGTCCTTGGCGCTTACCCCGACGGCGCGGCAGGCCGCCGCGGCCGCGAGCGCGTTCGCGACCAGATGGCGGGCGCGTCCGCCGAACGCGCCGGGCAGGTCGGCCACGGTGAGCAGGGTCCGCGCCCGGCCGGCCTCGAACTCGACCAGCTGCCCGTCGCGCAGCTCGCAGGTGATCCCGCCGGCCCGCCGGTGGCGCCCGGCGACCGGATTGTCGTCCGACAGGCTGAAGAACCTGATCGCCGGGTTGTTCCTGAGCACCCGCGGCCGCTCGGCGATGGCGGCGACGGCCGGGTCGTCCGCGTTCAGCACCACGGCGGCGCCGTCGCGGATCTCCTCGGCGATCAGCGCCTTCACGCCAACCAGCTCGTCGAGGTCGTCCACCCCGTCCGCGCCCAGGTGATCGGCGGTGACGTTGGTGATAACGGCCACGTCGGCCTGGTCGTAGCCGAGGCCGCCGCGGATGATCCCGCCCCGGGCCGTCTCCAGCACGGCGGCCTCGACGCTCGTGTCGTCCAGCACCATCTCGGCCGAACGCGGCCCGGACGCGTCGGCGTCGTAGATCAGCCGGTCGCCGGAGTACACGCCGTCGGTGGTCGCCATGCCGACGCGCAGCCCGGCCTGGCGCAGGATGTGGCCGATCATCCGGACCGTGGTGGTCTTCCCGTTCGTGCCGGTCACCGCGATGACCGGCACCCGTGATGGCGCGCCGGGCGGGTACAGGGTGTCGATGATCGCGCCGGCCACGTCGCGCGGCTTTCCCTCGGCCGGGGACAGGTGCATCCGCAGGCCCGGGCTGGCGTTGATCTCGATGACCGCTCCGTCGGCTGACGAGGCGATGTCGGCCAGGCGGAGGTCGACGCCGCATACGTCGAGGCCGGCCACCGCGGCGGCGCGACAGCACAGGGCGGCCACGTCGTCGTTTATCAGGTCGGTGACGTCCCGGCTGGTCCCGCCGGTGGACAGGTTCGCGTTGCGCCGCAGCGTAACGACCTGGCCGTCGGCGGGCACGCTGGCGGGGTCGAGCCCCTGACCGGCTAGGTGGGCCAGCGTGTCGTCGTCCAGCCGGATCTTCGTCAGCGGGCGTGAGTGGCCGTCGCCGCGCCGCGGGTCCTGGTTGACCCGGGCGACCAGCTCGCCGATCTCGGTGCGGCCGTCCCCGGTCACCGCGGCCGGGCACAGTTGCGCCGCGGCCATCACCTGCCCGTCCACCACCAGCACCCGATAGTCGGTGCCCGGGACGAAGCGCTCCACGATCGCGGTGCCGTGCCCGCCGGTCGCCTGCGCGTACGCCGCCGCCGCGTCTTGCGCGGTGGCCACCCCGACGGTCACGTTGACGCCGTGGCTGCCGGCCCGCGGCTTGACCACCACCGGCCCGCCGAGTGCGGCCAGGGCCTGAGCCGCCTCCTGCGCGCTCGAGGCCACGATCCCCTCGGGCACCGGGATGCCCGCGTCCGCCAGCAGCTGTTTGGCCAGCATCTTGTCGGCCGCGATGTCCACGCCGATCACCGAGGTCTGCTGGGTGAGCGCCGCGCAGACCAGGCGCCGGTGGCGGCCGTAGCCCAGCCGCAGCATGCTCCGGCCGCCGATCCGGCGGACCGGTATGCCGCGGCCGCGGGCCGCCTCCGCCAGGGCGGCCGTGCTCACGCCGAGCCGCTCCCGCTCGACCACCGCCGAGATCCTGGCCAGCTCGCCGGCCAGGTCGGGCGTCCGCCAGGCCAGCACCGCGCCAACCGCCTGGATGGCCAGCGTGAGCAGGTCGCGCGGGACGTCGGACTGGGCCGGCTCGTCGCGCGGGCACTCCATCATGATGTCGTAGCGGCCTTCGGCGCCCGCCCACATCGTCCGGCCCAGGTGGACGTCGCGGCCGGCCAGGGCGGACAGTTCCAGGGCCACGTGCTCGATGACGTGGCCGAAATAGGTCCCGCGCGCCATCTTCTCGGTGAAGCCGCCTGGGCGCCCGGCGGCACAGTGATGCCCGGCCAGGCCCGGCAGCGCCGCGGTGAGCCGCTCGGCGAAGCCCGGGTAGTCGGAGGTCTCCCGGCCGGTCAGCTCGTCCAGTTCAATGCGCGCGCAGCAGGCCGGCCGGTCGGTGAAGACGTTCGGCCCGCACAGATGACGCAGGTCTTCCAGGCGCACGTGACGCTCCCTACGTGGGTGAGTGGGCGGCGATGACGCCAGTCAGTACCGGTCGTGCGCGGGCCCGATCGTGGCCTCGCGCGTGGCGAAGTCGAAGATGCAGCCCGCGGGCAGCAGGTGCAGCCGGACGCCGAACAGGGTGATCGGGTCGTCGTCTCCGGCGGCGTGCACCACCGTGGCCTGCTCGGCGTCGACGACCGTGGCCACGCCGGTGCCCAGCACCTCGAAGCTGCCGCCCCCGACCAGGATCCCGGTGTTCTCGTCGATGCCCACGCCCAGGTGATCCGGGTCCAGCGCGACCGCGCTCAGCAGCCGCGGCAGCCGCCCGCGCTCGCCGACGTGCATGTCGATGAGCACCTTCGGGATCAGCCCCAGCCCGGGACCGGTTCGCACCGTGGCGGCGGACACGTCGGCGCCCTCGCCGCCGAGGATCATCGTCCGGCCCATCGCGGTGGCGCCCGCGCTGGTCCCGGCGACCACCAGGCCGTCGGCGGTCAGCCGGTCCCGCAGGATCTCGTTGATCCGGGAGCCCGCCAGCGTCCGCAGCCGGGACTGGTCACCTCCGGCGACGAACACCCCGGTGGCGTCCTCCAGCACCTTGGCCGCGTCGGAGCCGTCGGCGTCGGAGCGACCGCGCACCCGCAGCGGCACGGTGCGGTCGGCGCCGAGCCTGCGGAACACCTGTTCGTAGTCGGCATGTACCTGGTCGGGCACCCCGGTGGCCGTCGTGATCAGCACGATTCTGGCGCAGGCCCCGCCGCTCAGGTCGACGAAGCGCTCGAGCAGCGCGGCGCCGTGGCACCGGTCCTCCGCGCCCCCGATGATGAGCAGGCGGCCGGGATCGCCGCCGGGCCCGCCGTCGACGTCCTCCACGCCCCCTCCTCGAGAGGTTGTTACCCCTCGTGGTCAGGCATGAACCTAGCGTTAATGACCGCCGGGTCGAACAGCTATTCGGAGCGCAGCACGCGCCGCGGATTCCGGGCCGCGTGACGCGGGGCGGACCGCTGCCGGGAGAGCTCCTCCGGCAGCTGCAGCAGCGGGTTCGACGCGCTGGCGACCACGTCGGTCGCGATGTCGATCACCTTGCGGCCGCGGTTGCGCGCGGCGGTCCTGAGCTGCTCGAAGGCCTGGCGGGGACGAATGCGATGCCGCTCGGCCAGCACGCCGATCGCCTGCTCGATGCGGATTCTGGCGGTCAGGGCGTGCTCGAGCTGGCCGATGGTCGTGCGGAGGCGGCGTGCCTCCTCGGCCACCGGCTCATCCCGGGCCGCCGCGGCCGGGGCGGTCGGCACGGCGGGCTGGATCTCGGTGGGCAGCTCGGCGGCCAGCAGGTCGGCCAGCACCATGGCGCAGGTCAGGTCGGGCAGCTCGTCGTCGCCAACCCGCCAGCCATCCGCGGTCCGGCGCACCACGGCCTCCTCGACCGGCGCCGACGGCGCTCCAGCCGGGGCGGGCCCCGACGGGTCACCGGCGAACTCGGCCGGCGTACCTGCGGCCTCGGCCTGGCTGGCAGCGGGAACCTGGCCGACCTCCGGAGCGACCGGATCCGGCCCGCTGCCGGGCGTTCTATGACGTTTTTTGGACATCAGGAGGCAGCCAGTTCATGCATCCGTTCCTTCACGGTGGCGGCCGACGGGTTGGTCAGCACGCTGCCGTCAGGAAACACAACGGTCGGCACGGTCTGGAAGCCGCCATTCACCGACATCACGTACTCAGCGGCGGCGGGGTCCTGCTCGATGTCGATCTCGGCCATCTCGATGCCATCGGCGGCCAGCTGGCGCTTGAGCCGCTTGCAGAACCCGCACCACGGGGTGGTGTACATGGTCAGCGGCTGGGACATGGCCGTCCTCCCGTCGGGGGGTGTTCAAGACGAACATTACTAACTCGATATCGCTTCGGAGGCTTCCCGAGCGTCGTTGTGCCTGGTGTCGGCGGTATGAGGAAGGATAGGCGCCCGCGGGTGTATTCGTGACCGGCGGGAAGGGGCGCGCCCATGGACAGCGCGGAGGCGGTGCTGGCCGCGCTCGACCCCGAGCAGCGGGAGGTCGTGCTGGCCACCCGCGGGCCGGTCTGCGTGCTGGCCGGGGCGGGCACCGGCAAGACCCGCGCGGTGGCCCACCGCATCGCCTACGCGGTGGCGACCGGCGCGGTGGACCCGGCCCGGGTCCTGGCCGTCGCGTTCACGACGCGGGCGGCGGGCGAGCTGCGCGGCCGGCTGCGGTTGCTGGGCAGCCAGGCCATGCCGGGCGGCGGGATGGAGCGCGTGCAGGCGCGGACGTTCCACTCGGCGGCGCTGCGCCAGCTCACCCACTTCTGGCCGCTGACCGTCGGCGGCCCGCCGCCGCGCGTGCTCGACTCCAAGGTCAGCCTGGTGGCCGAGGCCGCCCGGCGGGCGCGGGTCCAGCTGAGCCCGCCCGACCTGCGGGACGCGGCGGGCGAGATCGAATGGGCGAAGGTGACCGGGGTGCGGCCCGAGGAATACGGGCCGGAAAGCGCGAAGGCCGGGCGGACGCCGCCGGCCGGGCCGCCCGAGCTGTCCCGGGTGTACGCCGCCTACCAGGAGCTGCTGCGGGAGCGGCACCTCGTCGACTTCGAGTCGGTGCTCGAGCTCACCGCGGCCATCCTGGCCGAGCATCCCGGCGCGGCCGCGGCGGTGCGGGACCGGTACGGCTACTTCGTCGTCGACGAGTACCAGGACGTGAACCCGCTGCAGAAGCTGCTGCTCGACGCCTGGCTGGGCGACCGCGACGACCTCTGCGTGGTCGGCGACCCGAGGCAGACGATCTTCTCGTTCACCGGGGCCACGCCGTCCTACCTGACCGGCTTCGCGGCAGAGTTCCCTGACGCGGCCGTGATCCGCCTGGTGCGCAACTACCGGTCCACGCCGCAGGTGCTCGCCCTGGCCAACCGGCTCGGCGGCCGGATGCGGCGGCGCGACGGCGCGCCGCTGGTGGCGCAGCGGCCGCGCGGTCGCAAGCCCGAGTTTGCCGAGTACGCCGACGAGGAGCAGGAGGCGGCGGCGGTGGCACGGCGGGCGGCGGCCCTGATCCGGGCCGGAACCGCGGCCAGGGACATCGCCGTGCTGGTGCGGACCAACGCCCAGACGCCCGCCTTCGAGCAGGCCCTGGGCCAGGCCGGGGTTCCGTTCCTGCTCCGCGGGGCGGAGCGCTTCTTCGACCGGGCCGAGGTCCGCCAGGGCGTGGGCCTGCTGCGGGCCGCGTCGCGCTCGGTGTCGGCGTCCGAGGAGGCCGGTGAGCCGGCCGGCCAGGTCAGGGCGGTGCTGTCCGGGATCGGGCTGACCCCGCAGCCGCCATCGAGCCGGGGCCAGGCGCGGGAACGCTGGGAGTCGCTCCAGGCGCTGGCCCAGCTGGCCGACGACTTCTTCGCCGGCTCGCCGCGGGCCTCGCTGGCCGATCTGGCCGCCGAGCTCGCCGCCCGCAGCGCCATCGGGCACGCCCCGGTGATGGACGGGGTCACGCTGGCCTCGCTGCACGCCGCCAAGGGCCTGGAATGGGATGTAGTCTTCCTGGCCGGGCTCAGCGACGGAACGCTGCCCATCGTGTACGCGCAGAGCGACGACGCGATCGAGGAAGAGCGGAGGCTGCTCTACGTGGGCGTGACCAGGGCCCGGGACATGCTCTGCCTGTCGTGGGCGCTGGCCAGGTCCGCCGCTGCCGGGTCGGACCGGCCGGCCCGGCCGGCCCGCAAGCGGTCGAGGTTCGTCGAGGAGATTTCATGACCAAGGCCCTCGACCAGGTGGTCGACCTGCTGGACCTCGAGCAAATCGAGGTCGACATCTTCCGCGGGCGCAGCCCCGAGGGAGAACGGCGCCAGCGCGTGTTCGGCGGCCAGGTCGCGGGGCAGGCGCTGGTGGCGGCCGGCCGCACGGTGCCCGAGGACCGGCCGGTGCATTCGCTGCACGCGTACTTCATCCGGCCCGGCGACCCCACCGTGCCGCTGATCTACCTGGTCGAGCGGGTCCGTGACGGCCGTTCGTTCACCACCCGCCGGGTGTCGGCCATCCAGCACGGCAAGACGATCTTCACGCTCTCCGCCTCGTTCCAGCGTTACGAGCCCGGCGTCGAGCACTCCGAGCCGATGCCGATGGTTCCGCCGCCGGAGGAGATACCGACGACGGCCGAGCGGATGGAGAAGCTGTTCGGGCCGAGCGTCCGCGACTGGTTCAGCAACCCGATCGACATCCGGCACGTCGGGCCGCTCACCTATGAGGCCGAGCGCGACCCCGCGCTGCGGACCACCCGCAACCTGGTGTGGCTGCGGGCGGACGGTGAGCTGCCGGACGACCCGCTGCTGCACGTGTGCCTGGTGACCTACGCATCCGACATGACGCTGCTGGACTCGGTGCTGCTGGCGAACGGCCTGTCCTGGATGGACGGCAGCACGACCGGCGCGAGCCTCGACCACGCGATGTGGTTCCACCGCCCGTTCCGTGCCGACCGGTGGCTGCTATACGCGCAGGACTCCCCGGTGTCCAGCGGGGCCCGCGGGCTGGCCCGCGGCGAGATGTACACCAGCGAGGGCGAACTCGTGGTCTCGGTGGTGCAGGAGGGGCTCATTCGTACCTCGCGCGAGCCCCGCTGATAAGTCCCGGCGAATCCGCGAGAAAAACCAGTTGCCCCGCCGCGGAGGGGCTACGTAGGCTTCTCCCATGTCCGCGGGTCTACCGACGACGCCTTGTGGAAGGGGGTGCCCGGAATGCTGAACATGCTCTCGGATCTCGAGACTGCTGCCGCTGAGACGCGCATGCCGTTCGGCTCGGACGCCTGCCTGCCGTCGGACGTCGCGGCGACCACTCAGATGCGCGGGGGCGTTGTCATTTACAAGCGCCCGCGTGGCTTCTGGGCCGCCGACGTGTCCGGGCAGCGGCGTCTGGCCGCTGGCCTGGCCGCCCTGGCGCTCGGGCAGCCCAACCCCAGCAAGCAGTACCCGCACACGACCCTTATCGCCGTCAGCGGCGGTACCAAGGGTCCGCATCCGTGGAGGGAACCGGAACCGGCCTAGAGATAGGCCGGCCAGAACCCCTCAAGGCCGCGGACCCGGAATCGGGTCCGCGGCCTTCGTCATGCGAGGCCACCGTTTTGTCAGACGCGTGAGAGACCTTAGACGAGTAGATGAGAGGGGTTGGCTCCGATGCATCGGCCCGGCACCACCGCCGTCCTGCAGGACCAGGCGGGGTTCGAGGCACAGTCCGAGCAGGCAGCGGTACTCGCAAGGCCGGTCACCGCGGCTGGGGTCCCGGCAGGACAGCCGGGCGCCGGCTTCCCGGTGACGATGGCCGGGGTGCCGGGCGGGCGATACCTGCCGTGCACGGATGACCCGGACCTGTTCTTCGCCGAGTCCCCGGGCGACGTGGAGTACGCCAAGGACCTGTGCCGGGGCTGCCCGGCGCGGATGGCGTGCCTCACCGGGGCGCTCGAGCGGCGGGAGCCCTGGGGAGTCTGGGGCGGCGAGCTGTTCCTGCGCGGCGAGATCGTGCCGCGCAAGCGGCCGCGCGGACGGCCCAGGAAGCACGAGGTAGCGGCCTGACCAGTGACCACAGCGGCGGGCACAGCGGCGACGGCGGCCGGATCAGCCGCGACGTAGGACGTGAGAACACGAAGGATGGTGGAGCAGATGTATCCGGCCCATGACCTGGCCCGGGAACGACAGCGATCGATGCTGACGACAGCGGCGACGGAGCGGCAGGCGCAGCGCGTGCTGGCGCTTGACCGGGCCGCCCGCCGGGCCGAGCGCGCCCGGCGCCAGCTCGTCCGATCGGGAAACGAGACCCTGAGGCTGCGCGGCGAACTCGCCGCCGAGCAGGGCTCGTAACCCACGACAGACGCCCGGGGCGGGCGCGGTTCAGCTACTGGCCGCGCCCGCCCTGGCGCCGTCCTGGTCCTCGCGGCCCGGGCCCGGCTCGTCGTCCGCGCCAGGATCCGGGTCGTTGTAGCCGGGCATCCACTTGATCACCTCGGCCCGGAACCGGCCCTCGCACTCGAGCTGGCACAGCACCCCGATGCCGGCTGTCGAGACCCTGTGGATCAGTACGTAGGTGGGGGGCAGGTTGAGACGCCGGCCGACGGCGGCCGATCGCATATCGGTGACCCGGGAGGCCTCCGCCCGCAGCCACTCGCGGGTGAACTGGAACGTCTCTACCCGCGACGGATCGGCCAGCGGCGCAAGGTAGGCGTGCAGGGCATCGAGGTCGACGGTGACGTCGTCCTTCAGGAAGCCGTGCGCCCGGAGTTCCGCCTCAACGGTCTCGATGTCCCGGTCCTCGTGCATCAGGCGCAGCAGTTTGCCGAAGAAGCGCGGGAACCCGTCGGGCAGCCGGTCCACCGCACCGAAATCCAGCACGCCCAGGCGGCCGTCGTCCATCAGCCGGAAATTCCCCGGGTGCGGGTCGGCGTGCAGGAGCCCGGCCCGCGACGGGCCGGCGAACAGGAACCGGGTGAGCAGGATGCCGGCCCGGTTCCGCTCCTCGGTGCTCCCCTCGGCGATGATCTTCGCGAGCGGGGTGCCATCCACCCACTCGCTGACCAGGACATGGTCGGTCGCCGCGACCACGTGCGGGATGAGGTACTCGGGGTCGTCCGCGTATGCGGTCGCGAACTTTTCCTGTGAGGCCGCCTCGAGCTGGTAGTCGAGTTCCTCGGAGACGCGCTTGCGCAGCTCGTCGAGCAGCGGCCTGACCTCCAGGCCGGGCATGAGCACGCCGAAGAGCCGGCCGAGCCGGCTGAGCTGGGTGAAGTCGTTGATCAGGGCCTTCCCGGCGCCCGGGTACTGGATTTTCACCGCGACCGGGCGGCCGTCGCGCCAGGTGGCGCGGTGCACCTGGCCGATGGATGCCGCGGCGGACGGGCTGTCGTCGAAATCGGCGAAATTGTCCCGCCACTCGGGGCCCAGGTCGGCGACCAGCACCTTGTGCACGGCGCTGGCCGGCAGCGGCGGCGCGGACTCCTGGAGCCGGGTCAGCGTGGCCCGGTAGGGCCCGGCAATCTCGGGCGGCAGCGCCGCCTCGAAGATCGACAGAGCCTGTCCCAGCTTCAGCGCGCCGCCCTTGAGCTCGCCGAGGACCCGGAAGATCTGCTCGGCGGTCCGCTGCTGGATCTCCTGCGCCACGACCTCGGCGGGACGCCCGCCGATGCGTTTGCCGAGCCCAAGCGCGGTCCGCCCGGCCAGCCCGACCGGGAGGGTGGCGAGTTTCGCCGTTCGCGTCACGGCACGGCGCGGGAGGTCGCTCACTGAGACTGGTACTCCCTTCTGCCCGCTTATGCGTGGCACGTCCGGGCCTTTCGGGCCCGTCGCAGCCACGGGGGGACGTCAAGATCTATTCTCCGCTACGGGTATGTATAACTCCCACACGAGCAGTCGTTATGCCGCGGCCACGTCCGGCGGCGCCATTGCCAGCCAGGGAGGACCAGTTCCAGGGTGCCGTCGGCGACGGGTCCGGCCCGGGCCTCCCGGTCGATGAAGGCTAACGCCTGAGCGGCGGCCTGGGCCGCCACCGCCGCCGCCAGCGGCGCGTCGCAGGCCGGTGGATCCGGATGGCGACCCTCCAGCTGGGCCAGGATCAGCGGCCAGGCCGGGTCCCGGTCGGCCCGGGTTAAGTCCAGGCAGGTCAGGCACGCGGTCAGGCCGGGGATCACGAGCGGCCCGACGATGCCGATGGCCTCGTCGGCGGAGGCGGCCAGATGCGGGATCTGGGCGCGCATCAGCCGGGCGCGTCGCTCCAGCGAGTGGCGGCCGATCAGTATGGCCAGGTCGGGACGCGAGCCCGGTCCGGCGGCGCCTTCTGCTGCCGCCGCTGCTGTCTTGGCGGCCCGGCCCGGTCCGGCGGCGCGACGTCTGGCTGGGGCGCGACCCGTGGTTGCTGCGCGCTGCGCGCCCGCGGCGCTTTGGGTGCCGGCGGCGCGGGAGGAGCCGGCGGCACCGGAGGTGCGGCCGGCGTGAGGGGTGCGGCCGGCCGACGGGTCTTTCGCGGCCTTGCGCACTGTCTTGGCGGCTGGGTTCATGCCGGCGGCTGGGTTCATGCCCGAGGCCGCGTCCGTCCTGGTGGCGGGCTTGGGAGCCCGCACTGGGCCGCCCTCGGGCAGCACAGAGCCGACGCCCGCCGCGACCAGCAGCCCGGCTATGCCGTCGGCGACCCGGCCGCCGCCGTACAACCGGACCTGCGCCGCGATCCTGCGCGCCAAGGTGCGCGCGCCTCCGTCGCTGTCTCCGTTGGCCAAGGACGCCGTGGCCAGTTCGGCCGCGAGCCTGGCCCGCAGCGGGGCCGGCAGCACTCGTAACGTCCCGGCCGGGAAGTCGTTCAGCGCGCCCGACGCGGCCAGCAGCGCCAGAACCCGCTCGGCGACGTCCGCCGGGATGCCCTGATCGACAGCGCCCCGGATCACCTGGGCTCGATCGCGGCTGCCGTCTAGCAGCCTGATCACCGCCGCCGCGCCGGCCATCCCGGTCAGTGCCACGGCGCGCCGCGAGTCGATCCCGATCTGCAGCGTGTCGCGGTCGCGCCATACCGGCAGCAACCCGGGCTTCAGTGCTGGCCTCACATGTCCCAGCGTGACAGGCAATGCCGACAATCACGATCCGGCGACTGTAACGACCACGGAATGCGGCGCCGACGTTGAGGCGGCCGCTTGGCGTCGGACGGGGCGCGCGGGGGAGGCGAGGCTGGCGGGACTGGCCCGCGACGGAATGCAAGCGGCATGGCCGGGGTCCCCGGGCGCGGGAACGGCCGGCCACCTGCCCGCCGCTCCGACACCGGGCCGTTCGCCCCCCTTCCCCAGAAGCGACGTGCGGCCCGGAGCCCGGGGACTCCTGCCTGGTGAAGCTAGGCGCGCCGTGCGGGGCGGTCAATACCGCGTTGTGGACAACTATGTGGGCAACCTGGGGATAACCCGGAGTGTCCCTGTGGACGGGGGTGGATACACCTGTGCACTTCCCGTCCACTCGCCGGGCGGCGGCGGTCGTAGCAGCGAGAACGCCGTCCACCGGCTGTGGATACGAGATTGCATGCCCGGGGGCAGCTACGTCTGCTCAGGGCCGTCCTGCCCTGGCGGCGGTGCACCGCCGGGCGGGGTGTCTCCCGGTGCAGCCTCCCCCGGCGGGGTGTCGCCCGGCGGGGTGTCCGACTCCAGGTCCGAGATGTCAAATTCGGGACGGCCGCGGACAAAGGCGTCGGGGTCGTCGAAGTCGTCCGCCGTTGGCAGCAGATCGGGATGGGCCCAGACCGCGTCCCGGCCATCGATCCCGCGGGCCTCGGTCAGCCCGTGCCAGATGGCCGCCGCCTCGCGTAGCCGGCGCGGGCGCAACTCCAGGCCGACCAGGGTCGCGAACGTCCGCTCGGCCGGCCCGCCGCTGGCGCGCCGCCGCCTGATCGCCTCGGCTAGCGCGCCGGCCTGGGGCAGTCGGTCCGCGGATGCCGTCTCCACGACCGTGGCGACCCACCCTTCGACGAGCGCCAGCACGGTCTCCAGCCGCGCGAGCGCGGCCTTCTGCTGCTCGGTGTCCTCCGGCTGGAACAGCGCGGCGCCCGATAGCGCCTCGTTCAGTGCCTCCGGGTTGGACGGGTCGATCTGCGGCATGGCCTCGCGCAAGGCGTTGGCGTCCACCGTGATCCCGCGGGCGTAGTCCTCCACGGCCCCGAGCAGGCGAGCCCGCAGCCAGGGCACGTGCGCGAACAGCCGGTGGTGCGCCGCCTCCCGCATGGCCAGGAACAGCCGCACCTCGTCGTCGCTGACCGACAACCCCTCGCCGAACGCGGCGACCCCGGCCGGCAGCAGCGCCGCCGTGCCCGCCGGCCCGAGCGGCAGGCCGACGTCGGTGGAGCTGACCACCTCCTCGGCCAGGGCGCCGACCGCGGCGCCGGTCTGCCCGCCGACCATCATCCCGCCGATCCGGCGCATCATCTGCCCGAGCCCGCCGAGCGCACCGAGGCCGCCGGTCAGGGCGGTCATCGCCGAGCGCATATCGGGCGGGAGCTCCTCAGCCAGATCGCCCGGGTCCTCGGCCAGCATCCCGCCCATGGCGTCGACCGCGCGGGCGGCGATCGGATCACAGAGCTTCGACCACACCGGCAGGGTCGCCTCGACCCACTCCGACCGGCTCCACGCCTGAGCGATGCGGATGCCGGTGGGCAGCGTCGTGGCGTCCTCCAGCCACAGGTCGGCGGTCCGGATCGCCTCGACTATCTTGCGGCGGTCGATCTCGAGCACGCTCGGGTCGCCCTTGGCCGCGACCGTCTGCCGCGCCACGTTCTTGGCCAGATCCCAGTTCACGGGGCCGCCCTGCCAGGACATCAGGTCGGCGAACTGACGCAGGGCGTCGGCGAACTGCTGCGGATCGCCCAGCGGCCCCATTCCTCCCGGCGGCATGCCGGGACCGCCCGGGCCGCCGGGACCGCCCGGGCCGCCGGGACCGCCCGGGCCACCGGAACCGCCAGAACCGCCTACGCCGCCCGAGCCGCCGCCGGGGACGTTCGGGGTCCGACCCGGATCATCGGGATCGCGGTCACGATCGCCAGGCAAACCAAAGCCAAAGGGAGGGTCAGTCATCTCCGCTGCCTCTCGGGCAGGATGGAAGGGTCCACGTCCGCCACGTTATCCCGGGAGCACACCGTGGTGAGCATTCGAGATACCAGGTTCGCCTACGGCGCAGCCTGGATGGCCCGCGGCCGGGCCATGGACCACCGGTGAGCCGCCGCGAACGACGCGAGGGCCCGGCCGCCGACGGCGGCCAGAACGGGCAGGGCCCGGGCGGTCGTGATCGCGGCCGCGGCCCGGTCGTGGCCGTTACCGGGGCGGCCAGCGGCCTCGGGCATGCGCTCACGGTCAGGCTCGCCGCCTCGACCAGGATCGGCCGAGTGGTCGCGATCGACGGGCACCGCGGCGATGCCACGGGCGTGACCTGGCGCGTTGTCGATGTCCGCGACCCGGCCCTGGCGGGCCGGCTGGCCGGGGTGGACGTGGTGGTGCACACCGACATCAACCTGGCAGCCGGGGCGGACCAGCGGGCGCGGCGGGCGTTCAACGTCCGCGGCGCCCAGACCGTGCTGACAGCGGCGGCCGCCGGCCGGGTGGGCCGGGTGGTGCTGGTAACCAGCGCGATGGTGTACGGCGCCCGGCCGGACAACCCGGTCCCGCTGGCCGAGTCGGCCCCGCTGGGCGCCGACCCGGACGGCAGCGTGGTCGGCGACCTCCTGGAGATCGAGCACCTGGCCCAGCGCTCGCCGCAGGCCAACCGCGGCATGGCGATCACGGTGGTGCGGCCGGCCGCGCTGGTCGGCGAGGGCGTGGACACCCTCATCACCCGCCACTTCGAGGCCCCGAGGCTGCTGGCCGTCAAGGGCTGCGCCCCCCGCTGGCAGTTCTGCCACGTCGATGACCTGGTTTCCGCCCTGGAGCTCGCCGCGACGGGCGAGGTGACCGGAGAGTTCGCCGTCGGCAGCGACGGGTGGCTGGAGCAGGAACGGGTCGAGGAGCTCTCCGGGCTGCGCCAGATCGAGTTGCCGCGCGGGCTGACCTTCGGAACGGCCCAGCGGCTGCACCGGGCGGGCATCACCCCAGCCCTGGTCACCGACCTGCACTTTGTCGTCTATCCGTGGGTCGTGGATTGCGCCACGCTGCGGGAGGCCGGCTGGAAGCCGGCGTTCGATAACGAGACCGCGCTCGAGGTGCTGCTCGAGCAGCGCGCCGGCCACCACGCGGTGGCGGGCCGCCGGCTGGACAAGAAGGACGCGACGATCACGGCGGCCGGCGCCACGGTGGCCGTGATCGGGACCGCGGCCATCGTGCGCGAGGTCCGGCGGCGGCGCAGGAGCACCTGACGCAGAGCAGCGCGGCGGTCACGATAACTTGGCATCGTGGACATCGTGAGGCTGGCCGAGCTCCGGGACGCCCCGCTATCGGTGGACGAGGTGCTGAGCGCGGTCTCCGACCCCGCCGCCGGGGGTGTGGCCCTGTTCGTCGGCACGGTCCGTGAGCAAGATCACGACCGCCCGGTGGTCCGGCTCGGCTACAGCGCGCACCCGTCGGCCGTGGTACAGCTACGCCGGGTGGCCGAGAAGGTCGCGGAACGCCACGGAGCCATCGCTGTGGCAGCCGTGCACCGGGTTGGCGACCTGGCCGTCGGCGACCTCGCAGTGGTCGTGGCCGTGTCCTGCCCGCACCGCGCCGAGGCGTTCGACGCCTGCCGGGCGCTCATCGACGACCTGAAGCTCACCGTGCCGATCTGGAAGAACCAGGTGTACGCCAGCGGCGACAGTGAGTGGGTCAACAGCGCGTAGTCTTCCCCCATGTCCCGCCGAGCCGCGACGCTGCTGGTGGCAGCCGCCGGAGTCCTGATAGCGATCATCGTTGCCGTGGTCGCGCCGGTGCCCTACGTGGCGCTGATGCCGGGGCCGACCCTGAACACGCTGGGCTCCCTGAGCGGCAAGCCGCTGATCCAGGTCAACCACCATCAGACCTATCCGACCAAGGGCAACCTCAACATGGTCACGGTGTCCCTGGCCGGCGGCCCGGGAACCAAGTTCAACATCTTCACGGCGCTGCACGCGTGGCTGAGCCCGCACGACGCGGTCGTGCCCGAGTCCGAGATCTTCACCCCGGGCCAGTCATCGCAGCAGGTGGCCAGGGAAGACACCGAGGAGATGGCCAGCTCGCAGGAGACGGCCACGGCAGCGGCGCTCTGCCAGCTCAAGATCAACTTCAAGACGGTGGACACCGTTGAGTCGACGGTGTCCGGCATGCCGGCCGCGGGCGTGCTGCACTCCGGCGACGTGATCGCCGCCGTCGGTGGCACGCCCGTCACCTGCCGGTCCGACGCCGGGGCGCTGATCAAGGCGCGCAAGCCCGGCGCGCCGGTCGAGCTGACCGTTACCAGGCACGGCACGACCCGGCACGTGCGCCTGGTCACGGCCAATTCGCAGGGCGTGCCGGAGATCGGCGTACAGATCGTGGAGAGCTACGTCTTCCCGTTCAACGTGTCGATCAGCGTCGGGAACATCGGCGGCCCCAGCGCGGGCATGATGTTCGCGCTCGGCATCATCGACAAGATCACCCCGGACAACCTGACCGGCGGCCGGTTCATCGCGGGCACCGGGGAAATCGAGGCGAACGGCACCGTGGACCCGATCGGCGGGATCCAGCAGAAGATGGCCGGGGCCCGCGCGGCCGGGGCCACCGTCTTCCTGACCCCGGCGGCGAACTGCCCGAACACCACCGGGTCCGTGCCCGCCGGGCTTCGCCTGATCAAGGTAAGCTCCCTGGCCGGTGCCATCGCCGACCTGAACGCGCTGAAGGCGGGCCGGGCGGTCCCCTCCTGCTAGCTGCCGTGCGCGGCCCGGCCGGATGGCCGTGCGCCGAGGCCGCGCCGGCCGGCGACCCGGAACCCCTACGGGAACCAGGCCGGGTGCCGGTAAGTTGCCGTCAGTGAATATGCGGATTCGCGTGTGGTGCCGGGGCGGCGCGAGCCCGGCGCGCCCGCGCCCCGTAAGCCCCGGACGCGTCGAGCCCGCTGCCGGGTACCCGACGAGGTAAGGGGGAGGCGTGGCCTTCCGACCCGCCGGTCCTGCCCGGCCGGCCGCCAGCCGGCCCATCGCGCTGCCCCGGTGGACGAGGTACGTGCTGCCGGCCGCGCTCGTCGCGGTGGCGTTCATCGTGATCATCGCCGTGGCGGCGGGGATCTGGACGGACTTCCTCTGGTTCCGCTCGGTCCGCTACACGTCGGTCTTCGACACCACCTACGGCGTGAAGTGGGCGCTGTTCGGCGTCACCGCGATCTTCATGATGGCCGTGATCGGCCTCAACATCTGGCTCGCCTACCGGCTGCGCCCGGAGCGGCGGCCTCCGTCCGCGGAGCAGCAGGGCCTCGAGGCGTACCGGCTGGTGATCGACCCGCGCCGCAGGCTGGTGGCCGGGACGATCGTCGGGCTGATCGGGCTGATCTCGGGGCTCGCCGCGGCCGGGAGCTGGCGTACCTGGCTGCTGTTCGCCAACCGGACCGCGTTCGGGGTCCGGGACCCGCAGTTCCACATGGATCTCTCGTTCTTCATCTTCGACTACCCGTTCATCCGGATGGTGCTCAGCTTCCTCTTCGCCGCGGTCCTGCTGTCGCTGCTGCTCGCGGCCGCCGTGCACTACCTGTACGGCGGCGTGCGCATACAGCTGCACGGCGAGCGGGCCACTCCGCGCGCCCGTGCCCACCTGTTCATCCTGGTGGGCACGTTCATGCTGCTGAAGGCCGTCGCCTACTGGGTGGACCGGTACGGCATCGACTTCTCGCAGCGGGGCGTGGTGCAGACCGGCGCGTCCTACACCGACGTGAACGCCGTGCTGCCGGCCAAGACCGTGCTGGCCGTGATCGCGGTGATCTGCGCCGCCCTGTTCTTCGCCGGCGCGATCCGGCGCAACGTCATGCTCCCGGCGGTGGGGTTCGGCCTGCTGGTGCTGTCAGCGGTGATCATCGGCGGGGTTTACCCAGCCATCGTGCAGCAGTTCGTGGTCAAGCCCAATGAGCTGGTCAAGGAGGGGCCGTACCTGAGCAGGGAGATCAGCAGCACCCGCCTCGCGTACGGCCTCACCCACGTCAAGGTGACGCCGTATTCAGCGGTGTCGCCCGAGCCGACCACGCAGCTGGCCCAGCAGGCGGCCGCGCTGCCCGACGTCCGCCAGCTCGACCCGGGCGTGGTCTCCGCGTCGTTCCAGCAGCTGCAGCAGGTCAAGGGGTACTACACGTTCCCGGGCGTGCTGTCGGTTGACCGGTACCAGGTCCCGGGCAGCTCGGTCCCGCAGGACATGATCGTGGGCGTCCGGGACATGTCCGGCCCGCCGGCCGGCCAGAACAACTGGATCAACGCCCACCTGGTGTACACGCACGGGTTCGGCTTCGTCGCCGCGTCCGCTGACGCGGCCGCGAGCGGCGGCAACCCGTCGTTCACCGAGTTCGACATCCCGCCCTTGGGGGAGCTCAACGTGGCCCAGCCCCGGGTCTACTTCGGCCAGGGCGAGACCAGCTACGCGATCGTCGGCGGGCGCCAGCAAGAGCTCGACTACCCCAACCAGAGCGCGAGCGGGCAGGCCAACACCACCTACCGCGGCAGCGGCGGCGTCCCGGTCGGCTCGGTGCTGAACCGGCTGCTGTACGCGGTCAAGTTCCGCGAGCTCAACATCCTGCTGTCCGGCGCCATCGACGGCAACTCGAAGATCATGTACGTCAGGGACCCGCTGTCGCGGGTGGAGAAGGTCGCCCCGTTCCTCACCCTGGACGGGAACACCTACCCGGTGGTGGTCGGCGGCCAGATCGAGTGGGTGGTGGACGCGTACACGACCACCGACAACTACCCGTACTCCCAGCGGATCAGCCTGCAGCAGGCCAGCTCGAACAGCTACAGCCCCGGCGGCTCGACCGTCGGCCCGGCGGGCCAGGTCAACTACATCCGCAACTCGGTCAAGGCCGTGGTGAACGCCTACACCGGGGCGGTCACGCTGTATCAGTGGGGCAGCAACGATCCGGTGCTCGACGCCTGGAAGAAGGCGTTTCCCGGCGTGATCAAGCCGCAGAGCGCCATTCCCGCCGACCTGCTGCCGCACCTGCGCTACCCGCCGGTGCTGTTCGAGGCCCAGCGGCAGATCCTGGCCCAGTTTCACGTGACGCAGGCCCCCGACTTCTATGGCGGCCAGAACTTCTGGACGGTTCCCACCGACCCCAGCGGCACCGCGCCGAACGCGTCCAGCCAGCCGCCGTACTACCTCACGATGACGATGCCCGGCCAGCCGCAACCGGAGTTCTCGCTCACCACCTCGCTCACGCCGAGAGGCCGGGCCAACATGGCCGCGTTCATGGAGGTCAACAGCAACCCGAAGAGCGCGGGCTACGGCACGATCCGGGTGCTGCAACTGCCCCAGGACACGACGATCCGCGGGCCGCAGCAGGTGCAGAACGATTTCGAGTCGGACGCGCCCGTCGCCTCCGCGCTCAGCTTGCTGCGGCAGCAGGGATCCCGCGTGACCGAGGGGAACCTGATCACGCTGCCGGTAGGCGGGGGCCTGGTGTACTTCGAGCCCGTGTACGTGTCACAGTCGGTGGCGGGCAGTTCCGGGGCCTACCCGACCCTGCAGGACATGCTCGTCTACTACAACGGCCAGATCGGGTTCGCGAAAACGCTCGCCGGGGCGCTGTCCCAGGTGTTCGGCACCTCGCCCCCGCCGGGCACCGGCGGGACCAGCCCGCCGGGCAGCCATGGCACGCCGCAGAACGCGCTGGTGCTCAAGTACCTGCAGCAGGCCGAGGCCGACTACACCGCGGCGCAGGCGGCGCTGCGCAGCGACAACCTCGCCGCCTACGGCAGCGACCTGGCCCAGATGAAGGCGGCGCTGGACAACGCGAAGACCGCGGCGCAGGGCAGCACGTCCGCCCCGGCGACCTCCTCGCCCGGCTCTTCGCCGTCTCCCGCGCCCGCGCCCACGCCGACCCCGTAGTGTCGAATCCCGCCCGGCGGCCCGGCCGCGCGGACACGTCGCCGCCGAAGAGGGCGTACGCTCGGTGCTGACGGGACCATCCAGAGCAAAGCTCGCCTGCCGGGGGTTTCGTGCGCCCCGGCGGGCCTGGCGAAAGGAGCCGGACCGGTCGTGCCCCGTGTGCTTGTTGACGCGACCGCTGTGCCCGCGGATCGTGGCGCGGTCGGCCGTTACGTTGACGGACTAGTCAGCGCCCTAGGCGCGGCGGGGGCCGATCTGGCCGTGGC
>Ga0335074_10002630_pt1 | contig 24516 bp, 19 predicted proteins | sample Lox_Sample_23_FD_206715 | JGI IMG/M metagenome (GOLD analysis project Ga0335074, IMG submission 206715) | Soil microbial communities from Loxahatchee National Wildlife Refuge, Florida, United States - Lox_Sample_2.3 | ecosystem: Environmental > Terrestrial > Soil > Wetlands | place: USA... | reverse complement strand
CGCGGGCATGCATCACGTGAACGGCATAACCGCTCTCGAGTTCGCCCGTGACCGGCATTCGTTCCCCACCTCCGACCTGGCCCGGATTCAGGATCAGCAGCAGCTGGTTTCGACGGCGCTCAGCGAAGGGATCAGCTCCGGCATGCTGGCCAACCCGGTCCGGCTGGAGAGCTTCCTGTCGGCCACGGCCGCCGCGATCAAGGTGGACCAGGGGTTCAACGTCGCGCGGCTGGCCGACGAGCTGCGCGGGCTCTCGCCCAGAGACGTGACGTTCACCACCGTGCCGCTTTCGAACGTCAACTACATCACCCCGACGGGCGAGTCCGCGGTGCAGTGGAACAGCAGCGCCGCAGCGGCACTGTTCAACGAGCTGAAGACGGACCAGCCGCCGGCCACACAGGCACCCGCGCCGAACTCTCACCCACAGAAGAAGCGTGCCGCGCCGACGCTGCGCCGCAGCCAGGTTTCGCTGGACGTCTACAACGGAACCACGATCGGCGGGCTGTCCGCCGACACCGGAACTAAGCTGACCGCCCTTGGCTTCCGGGTCCATCGATCAGGCATCGACTGGCCGAGCCAGAACATCACGCAGACGGTCATCCAGTACCCGGCCGGGCAGCAAGCAGCGGCGCAGCTGGTCGGGACGGTGCTACCCGGCGCGTCACTCCAGCAGGTGAAAGGCCTGGCCAGGGTGCGGATCCTGCTCGGCAGCAGCGACCACACGGTCAGCTCAGCCGCGTCCGGCGCATCGAGCACGCCGAGCGCACCGAGCAGCACGTCAAGCCAGGGTCCCTCGGCCGGCCAGCCGGCCGGCCAGCGGACCGCAGCGCAAGACGCCTGCCATTAGACGGCCCAGCCGTCTCGCGCCGGGTCTGGCTAGACCTGCGTGGTGGTACCCGCTTCGGGCGGGAAGCTGGTCGAGCTCCCCGACGGCGGGAAGCCCTCGCCAGCCGGGCCAGCCTGCGGGGGAACGCCTCCCGTCGGGCCAGACTGCGGCGGGCCACCTCCCGGCTGGCCGGCGTGCGGATCCGTCGGCTCGGCCGACAGGTTGATGCCGTTCGCTGCCTCGTGCGCCGAGATGTCGGCAATCAGCTTGTCGATTTGTGCCTGCGTGTCGGAAGTGCCACGGCCAGTGCGGTCTGCGTACACCAGGGCGCCGAGGTTGCGGAGCATGGCGTCGGCACGCCGGGTGGCCTGGACCTGGTCGAACTTAGCCTTGCCCTCGCGCGCTGTTTCCTGGGTCTTCTGCGCCAGCACGGTAGCCTGCGCCTTGACCTTGTCCATCAGTCCCATGCTTGCCTCCGGAGGTCTACGACTCTCGGCCCGGAGCGGCGGAGCGGGACGATTCGCGCCGCCGCTTATCCATCCAGTCTAGGCCCGGGTAAGGGCATGATGCAGGACGGCTTCACGCTCCCCGGGCCACCGCCAGCTCGCTGGCGGCCGTGCGCGTCACGGCCACCGCATCGATGGCTACGGTGATCAGCTGGCAGCCGTTCTCCCGGTACAGCCGGGCGGTCTCACCTTCCGAGGCGTGGACTCCGACTGGCTTCCCAGCCGCGGCGCAGGCCGCCCAGATCCGCTCAAGCTCCTTCCTGAGCACTGGGTCGTTCGGGTCCAGGGCGCAGCCGAGCGCGTACGACAGGTCCCTGGGACCGACGTAGACACCGTCGACTCCGTCGACGGCCAGGGTCGCGCCGAGCTCGGCGACGGCGGCGGGCGACTCGACCATCACGAAACAGAGCGGCTCCGCGAACGCCATGCTGCCGCCGGCTGACCGGTAGCCCACCGGCGGGTACCGGCACGCTCCGGCGACCGCCGCGGCCTGCTCGGCCGACTCGACGTTCGGGACGATGACCCCTTCGCAGCCGAGGTCGAGCGGCCGGCCGATGTCGGCCGGGTGCGCGAACCGGACCCGGCCAAGAGGGGTAGCTCCCGCCTGCTTGATGGCCGTGGTGATCGCAGGCAGGTCGCGTTCGGTGGCCCCGCCGTGCTGCAGGTCCACAACCACGTAGTCGAGACCGGCTGCCGCCAGGAGCCTGGCGCTCAGGGCGTCAGTGATGGTCGTCCAGCCGCCGTACACGGCCTCGCCACCGCTGAGGCGATCACGCAGGGAGCCAAGAGAGGGGTTTGTCATGGCATAAGCCAAGCACAACGGCCGGCGGCGAGTTCTGCGGCGGGTAGCCCTGCGGCTCGGCCCGCGGCGAGTTCCGCGGCGGGCAGCCCAGCCGCTCGGCCCGCGACGAGTTCCGTGGCGGGCAGCCCGGCCGGGCGCCCCACCCATCCGGGCTGGCGCGCTGGCGCCCGCACGCCGTGCCGGTCGCTCCGGCAGCCCGGCCTAACTATCACCGTCGGCTTGAGCGGTGACATCCCGAGGTGAGTGGGGTGGTGCAGCAGGCCGGGCGCCGCGACCACGAGGCCAGCGGCCACGGCCAGTCCCGCGGTGATGCCGAGATTCCGCCTGGCCCGGATGAGCTTGCCGTTCCGGAGGGCGGCGCCGACCGGGGCGGCCGACGGCGTGATCGCATCGAGGACGCCGCTGAGCTGCTCGCTCAGGTCCCGCTCGTCCGCGACGCTCATCTGCGCGCCTCCGGCACTGCTCGTCTGCGCGCCTCCGGCACGACGCTGCTCATAACAAGATCTCCTCGGCCAGGTTCTCGCTGGCCCGGAGCTTGGCCAGCGCCCGGGATGCCTGGCTCTTGACCCTGCCGACCGAGCAGCCGAGGGCCTCCGCGACTTCTGCCTCCGTCATCTCCATCCAGTACCGGAGCACCACCACCGAGCGCTGCCCGGCTGGCAGCCGCAGCAACGCCGTCATCAGCGCCGACCGGTCATCCGGCCCGCTGGTCTCCGGCCCGCGCGCTCGGCGCCTGCGGAATCGGCCGTGGCTCGCGTTGAGCATGGTCCGACGTACGTAGACGTCCGGCCCGCCCGCCCGGATTACCCGGGGCCAGGACGCGTACGCCTTGGCCAGCGCACCCCGCGCAAGATTCTCGGCGAGCCGCTGGTCCCCGGTCAGGCCATAGCCGAGCCGCACAAGCGCGGACCAGCGGCCGCGCACGAACTCGGTGAACGCGGCTTCAGTCCGAGAGTCCATGGCACCTCCGCTCCCAACGGACCACGCACACCCGGAAAGCTCGTTCTACCGAGGATGGCACGGTTGGCCACCGCGATGGACGCATACACGCCAGAACGGCCGATCCGGCCACGATGCCCGAATGCTGCTTCATGCCGGGACCTGGTGCCGGCATGGGCAACATGACCAGGCAGCCGGGTCCGCGCCGATCACCCGATGAGGGGCAGCCGGGTGTCCTCGAACTCCGCCCGGCCCGATGCCGCCAGGATCCACTCCAGGTTGTTCGACAGCTCAGGCGGACGGCGGCCCACGGTGCGGCGGGCGAGCAAGTCGTCCAGGATCGCCGCGGTCTCGATGATCCCGTCGGTGGTCGCGATGTAGTCGCGGTCAAGTGCCTGGGTAAGGTCGATTCCATGCACGACAGCCTCGACTATGCGGCTGGCGACGAACTCGTCCGCGCGCATCGGGGCGAAGTACCCGGGGCCCACCGTGCCCGCGGGAACCGCCCGCGCCTGGGAGATGGCATCCGAGAAGGTCTGGTGCAGCACCCGGAGCATGTCGGCAGGCGTTTTTCCCTGCACCACGGTGAAGGCGTAGTCGTACACCACGGGAGCAGTCTCGGAGCGGGGGTTGATGAAGAAGCTGGCCCGGTCGCGCGCTGGCTGGAGGTCATCCCGCCCGTCGATCAGCATGCTGGTCAGCCTGATCGAGATGTCGAAGTGCCCGGCCAGTTCGAAGACCGTCCACCGCTTCAGGCTCGGGTCGACCGGAACGAGCCTCGTCGGAGTCTGCCACTCCTCCGGCGACAGACCACGAAACACCTGCTCTACCCGTTCAAGTTCCTCGGCCAGTATGCCGATGGTGGCCTCATAAGTTCCCATGCCGGGCCTCCTTGCCCGACAGTCTCCCAGATTGTCAGCCGCCTCAGTCTGGCGAACGTCGCGATGCCGCCCGGGGCCGGCCGCCAGGTTCGACCTCTTTGCGATACCGTGAGGCAGCTTGCCCCGGTATGCGGCATGCTGGGCTGATGAGCATGGGCACTCAGGGCTGGGTCTGGCGGTCGCCTCCGGGGTGGCCAGAGCCGCCGCCGGGCTGGGTGCCGCCAGCCGGCTGGCAGGCCCCGCCGGAGTGGCCGCGCCCCCCGGACGACTGGGTCTACTGGGTCCCAGCCGACGCGCCCACCGCCTCCTATCACCCCGCTATGCCGCAGGCCGCGCGCCAGCAGCCACCCTGGCGACGGCATCCGCCACCGGCGCGGCAGCCACCTCCACCGCCGCTGGCGCGAGTGGAAGGGCCGGCCAGGCGCGGGCTGATACTTGAGACCTGGTTCGTCCAGATCGCGTTCCTCGCCCCCGGCGTGCTCAGCGCCATTGACCTTCTGGCCGCCCACTTCGGCGGAGCTCCCGGGGTCGACCCGTTCGCCAGCATCATTCCCGGCCACCCGTTGGCGAACGTCATCTTCGGGGCGCTCACCTATCTCCAGGTCGGCGCGGTCGTGCCGCTTGCCCTGCTCCTGCTCAGCCGGACCGGTCAGGATCCGGCCTCCCTCGGGTTCACCAGGCCACAGTGGCGCCGGGACGTATGGCCCGGCGCCGGCCTCGCGGCCAGCGGATACGGCGTCGCCTTGGTCGCGAGCATCGTGGTGGTGACCGCGGTCGCAACCGTGATCGGCCGGCACGACGCGTCCGAGCTGTTCAACCAGGTCAAGATCGGGCACGTGCCCGCTTACTACATCCTCTACGGGATCACGATCTCAGCGGTCACGGCGATAACCGAGGAGACCCTGGTCAACGGCTACCTGCTCACCCGGCTGGAGCAGCTGGGCTGGAATCCCCGCTGGGCGCTGGTGTTCAGCCTGACCCTGCGCACCAGCTACCACGTGTACTACGGCTTGGGCTTCCTGTTCACGATCCCGCTCGGGTATTTCAACACCCGGTCCTTCCAGAAGCACCGGAGCCTGATGCGGCCCATCGTGGCCCACTTCCTCTACGACGCGGTGCTGTTCACGATCAGCGTGCTGACTGGATGACGCTTGCCCAAATCCGGGCCGGGTACGAACGGCAACAGAGTGTAATCGCCTGGGCCGGAAAGGCCATTAGACCACCCAACCCGGCGCTCAATTACTTACAGCCGATTATGTCTTTACTTTCAGGGGACCTTCGGATGACGCTGGCTTAGGAACGGCGCGCATACCTTGACTCCTGCAGCTATCCCCAGGGCGAACGGAGGCCGGTGGTGAGCGTCATCCGGTCGGCGGTCGAGCCACCTCCGGTTGCCGAGCGTCCGCTAGCACGCCGCCGGTCCTGGGTGCCATGGCTGATCTTGCTCTGTTACCTGGCCGGCGCGGTCGCGGTGACCTGGCGGCTCTGGGCGGATCCCGCGTCGCTCGCGCAGACCGGTGACACCGCCGACGTCGACCTGTTCGCCTGGTTCATGCGTTACGACGGGACCGCGATCGCGCACGGCCACCTGCCGGCCCTGGTCACGGTGGCGATGAACGCGCCGCGCGGCATCAACCTGATGTGGAACACGTCTTTCCTGTTCCCCGGTGTGGTGCTGGCCCCGGTGACGGTGCTGGCCGGCGCGCAGACCAGTCTCACGATCATGCTCACGCTCGGCATGGCCGGCTCGGCGGCCAGCCTGTTCTGGGTGCTGCGCCGGTGGGGGGCCAGCATCCTGGCCGCCGCCCTGGGCGGCGCGGTATACGGGTTCTCTCCGGCCATCGTGAACTCCGGCATCGGCCATTACCACCTGCAGTTCGCCGTGCTGCCGCCGCTGATCATCGATGCGCTGCTGCGGATCGTCACCGGCCGCGGCCACCCGGTTCGCACCGGGATCTGGCTCGGCGTGCTGACGGCCGCCCAGGTCTTCACCGGGGAAGAGTTGCTGGCCGACACGGCCATGACCAGCCTCGTGCTGATCGTGGTGATCGCGGCCGGGCACCGGCGTGAGGTTCGCGCCAAGGTCCGTAATGCCGCGTTCGGGCTGGCCACCGCGCTCGCCGCAGTGCTGCTGATCTGCGGCCACGCCCTCTGGGTCCAGTTCCACGGCCCGCTGACCCAGCACAACCACCCGATCGGGGCCGACCCATTCACCAACCGGGCCGCCTTCTTCGTGAACCCGTCCGGTGCCCTGCTGTTTCACACCAGTGCCAGCGCGGGCTCTGCGGCCGCCTACAGCAGGGGGCTCGCGGAATACCTCGCCTACCTGGGCTGGCCGCTGCTGGTCGTGCTCGTGGCCGCGTCGATCCGCTACTTCAAGGACCCGAAGGTTCGCGCCGTCGCGGTGGCCTGGGTGGCGCTCGAGGTCCTGTCGTTCGGCGGCGGCACCATGACCAGCGGTAGCTGGTTCTACATCCCCGGGTGGGTGCTGCCGTTCCACTGGCTGCAGGGCTCGCCGGTCCTCAGCCAGGTACTGCCCGACCGGCTGTCCATTCTCGCGGACGGCGCGGCGGCCGCCGTCCTCGCGTTCTCGCTGGACCTGGCGCGCTCGTCGCCCCGTCCAGCCTGGAACTGGCGATGGGGCAGCGTTCCGGTCGCGATCGCGGTCATCGCGATCCTGCCCCTGATCCCGCTGCCGTACAACGTCGCACCGACCACGCCCCTGCCAGCCGGCTGGGACATGGCCTTCACCAGGCTCCGGCTCGCGCCCGACGCCCGCGTGCTGGTCGTCCCGGTTGCGTCCGGCCGGCGGCCGGAGGTGCTGCGCTGGGAGGCGGACACCGGCAATCCCGCCTCGATGATCGGCGGCTACTTTGTCGGGCCCAACAAGTACGGGCAGCAGATGGTCTACATCCCGGGCCCGACCACGACCGCGAGCCTCTATCTGGACAGTCTTTGGAACGGGCGGCGAGAATCCCATCGGCCCTCCCACCGGCTGATCAAGTCCGATCTCGCTTACTGGCGGCCCGCCGCCGTGGTCGCGGTGACCAGCCCGGGCTCGCGGCTCGGCCACTACCTGATCGGGCTGTTCGGCCAGCCCACGTTCAGAGCCGGCCAAATCCTCGCGTGGCGGCTGCCCTCGGACGGCGGGCGCGGCTCCGACGGCTGAACGCGGCCCCCGGCCCGCAGCACCGGAGTCGGCCAGCCCCCGGGCGTCCCGTTCCAGAAAATTCGCCAGAACGGGCAGCGACCGACCCGCCTGGGCGGCTCAGCTCTGGGCCAGGGCGTCCCTGACCAGGTCGCCAAGGTGGGAAGGCCAGACGGCTTCGGCCGTCGAATCCAGTTCGGCCAGCGTCCACCAGCGCCAGGCGGCGATGCCGTCGGCCGCGTGCATGGCCTCGACGCCGCGGATCTCGCGGCCGGCCTGATCGGTGCGGGCCAGGTAGAGGCGCTCCTGCTGGCGGACCAGCCGGCCGCCGTAGTCCATCTCGAAGCTGCGCCTGTCCACCTCATCGAGGAGAGTCACGTCGCCCCATCCGGTCTCTTCCTCGAGCTCACGGAGGGCAGCCACACGGTAGTCCTCGCCGTCGCCCAGGCCCCCGCCGGGCGTGGTCCAGTGGTGGCCGTTGGGTGGCCCGTCGTCGTAGCGCATCAGCAGCACGCGGTCGCGCGGATCCAGCAGGAGAACCCGGGCGGCTCGGCGCACGGGGAGCGGGTCGGCCACCCGCCCAGCCTAGCCCGGGGCCGGCCGGGAAGCGCCGGCGAGTTCGGGACCGGGCCGGCCGCTGACTGGAGTCAATGCTCGCCCATCGCGGCACGATGGCGGCCCGCGCGCACGGGGCTCTTGCGGACGGCCGGCCGGTCGACCGGGTCGATGGTGTAGTCAGCGCGCCGGGTCTCGTCGTACCCGTCCGGCAGCCGGGCCAGACGGAACAGGAGGGTGAGCACGACCGTGACCACCAGGTTGATGACGAGCGCGGCGATCGCGATATACGTCACGTGACCCAGGATCGGGGCCGTGGAGGCACCGAAGTGGGCCTGGCCGTTCCCCGGCGTCCGCCACGCCTCGATCGTGCCGTACGCCATCCCCGCTGCCCAGCCGATGACCAGCGCGAAGCGGTGGAACCAGCGCGTGTACAGGCCGATCACGATGGCCGGGAAGGTCTGCACGATCCAGACCCCGCCGAGCAACTGCAGGTTGATCGAGAACGTCCGGTTCAGCTCGAGCGCGAAGCCCAGCGCACCCAGCTTCATCAGCAGCGAGGCCAGCCGCGCCACTCGTGTTTCCTGGGCCGGGGTGGCATTGGGCCGCAGAAACTCCTTGTAGATGTTGCGGGTAAACAGGTTGGCCGCGGCGATCGACATGATGGCCGCGGGCACCAGCGCCCCGATGACGATCGTCGAGTAGCCAATCCCCGCGAACCAGCTCGGGAACACGTGCTCGAACAGCAGCGGCACGGACAGCTGGGTGTTATCGCCATTGGCTTTGACACCCGCGTTCACGGCCGGCACCGCCCGGGCCATGTAGCCGAACAGCGCGATAAAGCCGAGCACCAGCGTGTAGGCGGGCAGGGCGGCCAGGTTGCGGCGGATCACATCACGCCGCTTAGCGGCGAGCACCCCGGTGACGATGTGCGGGTACATGAACAGGGCCAGGGCGGAACCGAGGGCCAGGGTGGCGTAGGCCCATTCGCCGGCCGGGAGCACGACGAGGCTGCCGTACGGTTTGCCGGTACTCGGGTTCACCGTCTTCAGGTGGGCCGACGCGGCGCCGAAGATGTGCCCCCAGCCGCCCAGCTTGCTCGGGATGTACAGGACCGCCACGATCACGGTCACGTAGACCAGGGTGTCCTTCACGAACGCGATCAGGGCCGGGGCGCGCAGCCCGGCCAGATACGTATAAGCGGCGAGAACGATGAACGCGATGATCAGCGGCAGGTCCTTGACGACAGCGTTAGTCGAGTCGCCGCCGACGCCCATGACGGTCAGCACCGACTCGATGCCGACCAGCTGCAGCGCGATGTAGGGCATGGAGGCCAGAATCCCGGTCAGCGTCACCGCGAGCCCGAGGCCCTGCGAGCCGAACCGGCCCCGGGCGAATTCGGCCGGGGTGACGTAGCCGTGCGCCCGGGCGACCGACCAGAGCCGCGGGGCGAAGATGAACACGATCGGGAAAACCATGATCGAGTAGGACAGCGCGTAGAAGCCCGCGGCGCCGGTGGCGTACACCAGCGCGGGCACGGCGATCAGCGTGTAGGCGGTGTAGATGTCGCCGCCGAGCAGGAACCAGCTGACGAACGTTCCGAACCCGCGGCCGCCGAGCCCCCACTCGTTCAGGTGCATCGGGTCCTCGGCCGGGCGCCATCGCGCTGCGCCGAAGCCGACCAAGGTCACGGTCAGGAATGAGACGACGAGAATGGTGAACGCGACGATGTTTACATGACTCACTGCTGCCCCCCGCGCCCTGTTACTGGGCCTGGCGTCCGAAGAGAACCCAGCTGGGTTCTGCATAGAGCGCGCGCGGATGCGTGCCCCGCGAGGTGCTGCCAGCCGCAACGAGCGGCCGCGCCGTCACCGCGCCGCATCCGTCACGACCGCTGCCCCTGGGGGCGTGATCGGCCATCGCATCCTCGCTGCAGGTGTGATGCGTGCCGCGGCTCGGCCCCGCCCGGGCCACAGCTTGCAAAGGATTGCACTAACAGCGGTAATTGTGCACCGTAACTGGCCAGATATTGGCTTTTTTGGCGTAATCACCGATGGCCGCCGGACGATCCGCCGGGCGGGCGAGGGGGTCAGCTCGGGCGGTTTTCCTGGCGCCGCGTCACTGCTGCGGCGCCCAGGCGCGCTGCAGGGCCTCGGGAAGACCCCACGCGCCCAGCGGCGTGAGCCGGTCAGCGTCATCGATGGCGCCGAGAACCCGCCACAGCGCGACGGCGTGCAGGAACATCCCGGCCGCCGCGTCAGCCTGATCATCAAAGTCGTCGGGGTCGTACTCGCTCACGTAGCGGCCCAGGTCGTCTTCAGATGCCGGCGTGCCCGGACCTCCGCGGGCCAGCGCTGTCATGGCGGCCAGCCAGTCGTTGTGGTCGAGGGCGCAGAGGGCAACCAGCGCCTCCTCGTCCCCGCTCAGTTCGCCGCCCGGCTCGTCTTCGTCGTCGTCATCGCCATCGTCGTCCGTGAGGTCATTCTGGGGCGTCACGATGCCAGCCGCGAGCGTGAGCCACAGCTCCGCGTCGCCGCTCGGCAGGTTTTGCGCATCCACTCCGCCGCAGGCGGCCAGCAGCTCGCCCGGCCACCCCGGCTCCGTCATGACGGCACGGATGCGGCCGCACGCCCCGCGCAGATCTGCCTCCGGCAGAGGCCGGTCAGGAAGCTCAGCGAGAACGGCCCGCAGGTCGGACAGCGCCTCGGCCTCGGCCGCATCCCACTCGGCGAGGAACTTATCGTCCTCCTCGTCGCTGACGGCCCACATCGGCACCCGTCCGTCCGGCAGCTCCGACGTCATCCACTCTTCCTGCAGCCGGCGATGTTCCCGCAGCACCGCGGCGTCTCCGGCGCAGAGCCGGTCCGGATCTATCTCCCCGCCCGCGAGCAACTCCTCAAGATGCGCGACCAGCAGCCCGTGCATCTCCGCCTGCAGCGGGCTGCGTTCATCTTCGTCATCCCAGACGTGCAGCCCGATGATCGGCGACGGCTCGGTGCCGGTCGCCTCGAGCCAGCCCTGCACGTCACCCACGGTGGCCGAGCCGTCCGCAATCTTCTGCATCGTCGCGGCGGCGCCATCCCAGAACGCCGCCGACAGCGGGTTGCCGACGGCCAGCAACTGCCGGCGCAGGACCGGCAACGCGGTCAGTGCATCCGCCGCGGGCCCGGCGAGCATGCCGCGAGCCACATCCCGGCGGGTCAGTGCCTGAACCGGACGGTCAGCCAGCACGGCGATCCGCTCTGCGTCTAGTGCCACGGCTCGACAGCCTATGCGCCGTCAGCCGGGCAGGCGCAGGATTCCGCGCCCCGGGCTGGCTTACGGCCGTTCCGGGCCCGGACCTTCGGCCGCCGAACTCCCGGTCGCCGACTGGTTCCCGCTGGGCACGTCACGAGCGTCGGCGCTGGCGGCGGAGGCAGCGGCGGCCGAGGCGGCCGCCGCGGCTGCGGTGGCTTCGGCGGCCAGGCGCTCGCCCCGGCGCTTCTGGTACCGGCCGTAGCCGATCGTCCAGAGGACCAGCACGCCGGCCACCGCGTACGGCATCACCTTCGAGATGGCCAGCGCCGTCCCGGCCGAGGTGTTCTGCACGATGACGACCCGGGCCGCGGCTTCGACCAGGTAAGCGGCGCCCCAGACCGTGGTCATGATCCGGAACACGTGCCGGAATTCCTGGTACTGCCACAGGTCGGTGAACTCGCGGCCTTGCTGGCTGTCCGGGCCGACGAACTCCATGGCCAGCCGGTATATCAGCGGCTTCGGCGTGGCCAGCGAGCCCAGGCAGATCAGCCCGAACACCGCGGTGGGCACCGATCCCTCGTCCAGCACCAGCTTTGCGTTGTGGCTGACCAGCCCGAGGATGGCACCGACCGCTATGCCCGCCAGGACCAGGACGCCGACCGCATCCACCCGGCGGTGCTGGATGATGCCGATGATCACCCCAACGGCCGGCAACACGCCGCTCAGCACGAGCGCGCTCACCGTGCTGAAGCCGGCCGAGCGGAGCAGGTTGTAGGCGACCAGCGGGCCGGCGATATCGAAGACCGCGATCATCACGAGCCGGCGCAGTCGCGTGGAGTTCACGGCGACATCCTATAGGTCGATTCGACCTATAGGAAGGTCTTTAGCCTAGACCTCCCGTCGGACTAACGCCCGTTCGCCGTTGGCTGGCTAGGGCAGCACGCCGGAATGGCACACAATGGCCGAACTGCCTCTGGCCGGGCCGGTCTCCCCTCGGTAGGCTCGTTGATCATGACCACCTGAGCCGTGCAAGGGAGAGGCAGAGGCGATGGAGTACCAGGTTGTCAACCCGGCCACGGGCCAGGTGGAGAAGGAGTACCCGACGGCCACCGACGCCGAGATCGCCGACGTCCTGGACCGGGCCGGGCGCGCCTACCCGGCGTGGCGACGGACGGCCATGTCCGAGCGCGCGGACATCCTGCGCAAGGTTGCCAAGATCTACAAGGAGAGGTCCCCCGAGCTGGGCGCGATCATCACGCGCGAGATGGGCAAGACCACGGCCGAGGCCCAGGGCGAGCTGGCGTTCACCCGCGCGATCTACCGCTACTACGCCGACAACGGGGCCGACCTGCTCAAGGACGAACCACTGCAGTCCAACACGCCGGGCACGGCCTGGGTCCGCAAGTCCCCGGTCGGGGCGTTGCTCGGCATCATGCCGTGGAACTACCCGTATTACCAGGTAGCCCGGTTTGCCGCGCCTAACCTGATGATCGGCAACACGATCGTGCTCAAGCACGCGCCGCAGTGCCCGGAGTCGGCCACGGCCATGGAGCAGATCTTCCACGACGCCGGGCTGCCCGCTGACGCCTATATCAACGTGTTCGCCACCAACGAGCAGGTGGCCGAGATGATCGCCGACCCGCGGATCGCCGGGGTGTCGGTGACCGGCAGCGAGCGGGCTGGCTCGGCCGTGGCCGCGACGGCCGGCCAGAACCTGAAGAAGGTCGTGCTGGAACTGGGCGGCTCGGATCCGTTCATCGTGCTGGACGGGGCCGACCTGCCCAGCGTGGCCAAGGCGGCGGCCGCCGCCCGGATGGAGAACGGCGGCCAGGCGTGCAACGCCTCCAAGCGGATGATCGTGGCCGAAGGCGTGTACGACGAGTTCATCTCCGAGTTCACCGCCGCGATGTCCGGCTACACCACGGGTGACCCCACCGACCCGGCCACCGCCTACGGGCCGCTGTCGTCGGAGCGGGCGGCCGAGATCCTGATGGAGCAGATCGACGACGCAGTCAGCAAGGGCGCGACCGTGCACCTGGGCGGGCACCGGCTGGACCGGCCGGGCGCGTTCGTCGAGGCCACCGTGCTGTCCGGCGTGACCCCCGAGATGCGGGCCTACCGCGAGGAACTGTTCGGGCCGGCCGCGGTGGTCTACAAGGTGTCGAACGCCGACGAGGCCGTCGATCTGGCCAACAGCAGCTCCTACGGGCTTGGCGGCGCGGTGTTCTCCAGCGACGAGGCGCTGGCTCTGGACGTGGCCGACCGGCTCGATGTCGGAATGGTCTGGATCAACCAGGCCGAGGGAGGCGGCCCGGAACTGCCCTTCGGCGGGACGAAGCGCTCGGGCGTCGGCCGGGAACTCGGTCCGCTGGGCATTGACGAGTTCGTCAACAAGAAACTCATCCACACCAGGCCCGACGGCGACTAGGCGGGTATACGAGACCCGTTTCCCGCCCGGTGAATGCCGATAGCGAGCAGACCGCAAGTAGCGGACGCGTTAATGTCCGGTGAATGCCGATAGCGGACCGCGAGCGACGACGCCGAAAGCGGCAATGACGCGCGAGCCACGAGCTTGACGGTCACCGCCAAAACGGCAAAACCTGCCGTTTTTCGTTGCCGTAAATTGCTCCGTTCCTCCGGGGCAGAAAGTCACCGTTCAGTACAGTTGGCGCCGGGAATGTGGCAGCCCGGCCCGGTCATGATCGGCCTTGTCCGGCATTGGGGCCGGGTCGCAGCTGCGAGACCTGACTCCCAAAGGAGAGCGGTTATGGCAGGTGTGCTGGCGGCCCTGGCGCGGGCGGACTCCGCCGGAGTTGGTCACAGGCGGCGGGGTTGGTATGCGGGGCTTGTCATAGCCACGGCCTTCGCCGTGACCGGGCTGGGTGTCACCGGGGCGTCGGCGCAGGCGGCGTGGTCGGTCGTGCCGAGCCCGAGCGTGCAACAGCAGACGAACGGCCAGTTCAACAGCGTGTCATGCGTGTCGGCCAGCTTCTGCATGGGAGTCGGCGACTACGAGTTCGACGGTGGGAACGTCACCGGGAGCCTCGCCGAGAAGTGGAACGGCAGTACCTGGTCGATCCTGGACAGCGGCAATGCGGACAATGCGTATCTCAGCAGTGTTCTTTACGGGGTGTCGTGCGTGTCGGCCAGCTTCTGCGCCGCCGTCGGCGCCTGGGTCCGGGGGGGAGGGCTTAACCGGTCCCTGGTGGAGACGTGGAACGGCAGCAGCTGGACAGGGGTTACGTTTGCCGCGGGCGACAGGCTGAGCGGGGTGTCCTGCGTCTCGGCCACCTCCTGCATCGCCGTCGGTTACACGCAGATCCTCTCCGCTGGCTCGCCCGTGAAGCAGACGCTGGTCGAGTCGTGGAACGGCACCACCTGGACGGGTGTGACCGGCCCGGACACCGGCGCCGGTGACAATGTCCTGGCCGGGGTGTCGTGCCTGTCGGCCACCTCGTGCATCGCGGTGGGCAGCGAGAGAACCAGCAATCCGGGGAACCTGCAGACGCTGGTCGAGTCGTGGAACGGCACGGCTTGGTCGATCGTGCCCAGTCCTAGCCGTCCCGGGACCAGTGACCTGTACGGGGTGTCGTGCGTGTCGGCCAGTTCCTGCACAGCGGTGGGCAGCAGCACAGCGACCGCGAAGGCGGTCAAAAAGACGCTGACCGAGTCCTGGAACGGCACCACCTGGTCGATCGCGACCAGCCCGAACAACCCCACTGGGCATCCCAGTTACCTCAGCTCGGTGTCGTGCCCGACGGCCACTTTCTGCGTGGCGGGGGGCAGCCAGGCCCAGGTGTGGAACGGCAGTACCTGGTCGATCGTGTACAGCCTGGGCCGGTACACCAGCGGCGCGGGCCTGGCCGGGGTGTCGTGCCTGTCGGCGAGTGAGTGCTTGGCCGCTGGGTGGTCGCGGGACAGCAGCCTGATCGATCACCCGCTGTCCTACGCGTGGAACGGCGCCGCCTGGGCAGCCGCGCCCGCGCCCGGGCATCCGGTATTCGAAGACACCCTGAGCGGCGTGGCCTGCGTGTCAGCCAGCTTCTGCACCGCCGTCGGCACGCACACGTCGGGACCCTTCAGGCCATTCGCAACTCAGACGCTGGCCGAGTCGTGGAACGGCAGCACCTGGTCTGTGGTGCCCAGCCCTAACCATTTCCAGAACGGCGCCGAGAACAACAGCGAGCTGAGCGCGGTGTCGTGCTTGTCGGCGAGCTCGTGCACCGCGGTCGGCAGCTGGACAGCAGACAGCGCGGATAACCACGCCCAGCAGACCCTGATCGAGTCGTGGAACGGCAGCACCTGGTCGCTGGTGCCCAGCCCGGACAGGATTCAGTTCACCGACAGCAACGAGCTGAGCGGCGTGTCGTGTATATCGGCCAGCTTCTGCACGGCGGTCGGCTCCTATTTCCCCAACACGGCCAGCAATCAGCCGAAGACCCTGGTCGAGTCGTGGGACGGCACTAAGTGGTCTATAGTGCCGAGCCCGGTCGAGGGAATGGCCAGCAGCCTGGCCTCGGTGTCGTGCGTCTCGGCAAGTTCCTGCACTGCCGCTGGCTCCTTCGTAGCCAGCACCGGAGGCCAGGAGCCGGGGACCCTGGTCGAGTCGTGGAACGGGAGCACCTGGTCGGCCGTGCCTGGCACCCTGAACAGCGTCAGCATCCTGTCCGGCGTGTCCTGCGTGTCGGCAAGTTCCTGCATCGCCGTCGGCAACACCGGCGAAGAACACACTCTGGTCGAGTCGTGGAACGGCAGCACCTGGTCAACCGTGTCCAGCCCCGACGGCGGGTCGGGGCCGGGCATCAACGAACTGAACAGCGTGTCCTGCGCCTCGGCCACGTCCTGCACCGCCGTCGGCACTTGGGCGTCCTTCAGCGATGAAAGAGTGTCCAACACCCTGGTCGAGTCCTGGGACGGCACCACATGGTCGGTCGTGACCAGCCCGGACGGTCCCCTCCCGCCCGGCATCCGGGCCGGGCTCAACGACCTGCTGGGAGTGTCGTGCCTGGCTGCTTCCTGCACGGCTGCGGGCGACTACTCAACCGCCGCCCCCGACGAGAATCAGTCCACGTTGATTGAGAGCAACGCATAGGCGGTGCCGGGGCGGTGGTCCAGACTGATGTCATGGACCGGCAGACGATGCTGACATTGCGCCCGTTCACCCCCGCTGACCCAGTTGCTGGTTGTCGTGTCTGACGATGACCCGGCGACCGGACGCCGGTTCCTTACGCGGTCGGCGTACGCCGACGACCGGAAGATCCGTTCGCGCATGGCCATCTATTCGTATGCCGAGACGGCGGCGGACCCGCGGTGGCGCACCTCGGTGATCCCGTGGGACGGGACGCAGATCGTGGCTGATGTGGGATGCGGCAACGGATTCGATCTGCGCCAGATCGTGCCGCAAGGCCGGTGCCGTCACGCCATCGGCGTTGACCTGTCGGCCGGGATGCTGCGCTCGCTGGAGGACCTGCGCCCGTCCGGCAGCCTGTCGCTGGTCCAGGGCGACGCGCAACACCTGCCACTGCCCGACGGGACCGTGGACGTGGCCCTGGCCATGCACATGCTTTATCACGTGCCCGATATCCCGGCCGCGATCCGCGAACTGCGCCGCATCACCAAACGGGACGGAACCGTGCTGGCGTCGACCAACAGCCCCGCCCACCTGGCCGAGATTGATGGCCTGCTGACCGCGGCGATCTCCAGCCAGCTGAGCCGGCCGGTCAGCGCGATGCCGGCCCTCAGTTTCACCACGCAGACGGGTGCGGCCATGCTGGGCCGGGAATTCTCCAGCGTCACCCTGCACACCCTTGAAATGCCGCTCGCGATCCCGAGCGCGCAGCCGGTCATCTCCTATGTCGCCAGCCTCCGCGAGCCCTGCCTCGCCTGGATCGGCGAGCCGCTGGAGTTCGACGCGGTGCTCGACGACATCGCTATGCAGGTCGAACAGGTCATCCGGGCCCAGGGCAGTTTCCGGGCCACCAGCCACATGGGCGTATTCGTCTGCCGCTAAGCCCGCCGGTGCCCAGCACAGCAAGCTCAGGTTCGGGGAGGTGTGTCCTCAGTCCGGGACCAGCCGCGGCTCTCAGGTGCTATAGCCATTGCGGAATGACTGCGCAAGGTGACCTGGACGTGAAAAAATGTGATAGAGCCGAGGAACACGTAGATAGTTCGCACATCTACTGCAAATCGAGTGGTGCCCGGGGGGGTTCTGAACATGGTGTGCAGTTTTGTTTCGGTTTGCGCTGCTGGCCCAGGGGCTACAGAGCGCGCGTTCGGCTGTCGGCTTCCTAGCTGCGGGAGCGACCAGTGACGCGTACTGACGTGTCCTCGGCCCCCGGGCCCTATCCCGGATCCCCTGCGTACGATTCGGACTCGCACCGGACGCCAGCTGACAGCGAGCGAGAGCTTAGCGAGCCTGGGCGGCCTGCGGGGCATCGTGCCAGTGTGAACGCCCGCCGCGGCCGGCGCGACCGCGGCCGAGGCACTGCACGCGGGGGCGTTCACGCTCGGGGGCGCGCTCAACGTGACACCAGGGCGACCGGCAACGGCGGCATGACCAGCGATGCCGGGCCGAACGCGGCTGGCGGGCCGGTCCTGACGGAAGCCGGTGGCCTGAGCAGGCCGTTAGCCGAGCGGGCTGCGGCGCTCCGGTCGCATGGGGTGTCCCGCAGGCCGTTGCCGGGCAGTTGGCCGCTGCTGCCGGTGCTTGCGGTGCAGGCGCTGCTCACGCTGCGGCTGGTGCACGCTGACACCGCGTCCCAGGATGAGGCCTTGGACTTGTGGGCGGGGCACATTCAATGGGCGCACTGGCTGCACGGCACCTCCATGCCACCGTTCCCCTACTACTTCTCTGGTGCGCCCGTGATCTACCCACCGCTGGGCGCGCTCGCCGACAGCGCCGGGGGGCTGGCCGCCGCCCGGGTCTTGTCGCTGGTCTTCATGCTGGCGTCCACCGCGCTGTGCTGGAGCGCCACCCGGCACCTGTTCGGGCGGCATGCGGCATTTTTCGCCGCCGCCCTGTTCGCCATGCTCGGCCTGACGCTGCACCTGGGTGCCTTTGCTACCAACGACGCGCTCGGCGTACTCCTGATCGCGCTCGCCGCTTGGTGCGTGCTGACTGCCGGACCACGTGGCCGGGCCGTCGGCCGGATGGTGGCGGGGGGCGCCGCGCTGGCACTGGCTACTGCCGCGGACTATTCCCTGATCCCGTATGACGCGGCGATACCAGTGATCGCGGTGCTGGCAGCGACCCCGCTCGTGGGCGTCCGAGCCGCGTTGCACCGGCTCACGTTCTTGCTCCAAACGCTCGCCGTGCTGCTGGCGGCAGCGGCAGTGATCGCCGGAAGGGCTTATTTCGCCGGATTCCAGCGGACCATCCTGGCGCCCGCCGCGCATACCAGTTCTCCGCTGGCCGTGCTGGCCGGCACCTGGCACTGGGGAGGGCTGCTCGTGGTCCTCGCGGTCGGTGGCGTGGCCCTCAGCTGGGGCAGTCGGCAGGGGCGCGCCCAGACCTGGCTGCTCGCCGTTTTCATTTGTGCCGCGCTGGTCGGGCCGGCCGAGCAGGCGTGGCTGCAGACGCAGGCGGTGCTGAACCAGAATGTGGGCATGGGAGCCTGGTTCGCGGCCATTGCCGCGGGCTATGGCGTGGCCCGGTTCATCGCGTTCACCCGTCCAGGCCGTGACGAAACGCTCACCGCCATTGCCTGCGTCGTCGCGCTGGTCTTTCCCCTCTTCCTGGGGGCCGCTCAATCGTGGCGCCTGGCCACCAGCTGGCCCAACGCGACTAGCTTCATCGCTGTCCTCCGGCCGCTCGCCGCTCACGGGAACGGCCGCCTGCTGGTCGAGGACCCCTCAGTCGCCCGGTACTACCTGCCGTCGGGAACCGAGTGGTGGCGCTGGTCGTCCACCCGGAACATCGTCTTGCCGTCGGGGGCCAGCATTGGCACCCCTACCGACCAGGGCATCGTCGCCCCCGGCGACGCCGCCATCCTCCACAAGTACATCGCCCAGGGTTACTTCTCTTATGTGGCCTTGAATTTCGCTGACACCACCGCATTGGACAACGGCCTGGCTTCCGAGATCCGCCACAATCCCCGCTACCACCTCATCAGCGTCGTCCCATATGACGCCGGGACCACGGCCACCGACCGAGGCGTATACATCATCTGGCGGTACTCGTCACCTCGCCACGGGAGTTGAGAGCGAATGATGGGCACGTCAAATGGCTTGGCGGCAGGAATGTGCTGGGGAACGGCCGATGGGGGACGTTAGCCCAGGCGCCACGCTGGCGGTCGGCTCGCGGGTGGCCAGGTACCGGCTCGAGGGGCAGGTCGGCGCGGGCGGCATGGCGGTGGTATTTCGCGCGCGAGATGAACTACTGGGTCGACAGGTCGCCCTGAAGATCATGGCACCAGCGCTGGCCGCTGATGACCGGTTCCGGCGGCGGTTCATCCGGGAGTGGCGGGCGGCTGCGGCGGTGGACGACCCGCACATCATCCCCGTCTATGAAGCCGGCGAGGCAGATGGAGTGCTCTTTCTCGCAATGCGGCTAGTGGCCGGCGGCGACGTGCGGACCCTGCTGCAGCAGCGAGGGCCGCTGCAACCGATCCACACTGCGGCGATCATCTCCCCGGTGGCCTCGGCACTAGACGCTGCGCACGGCGCGGGCCTGGTCCACCGGGATGTCAAGCCGGCGAACATGCTGCTGGACCAGCGGCCGGGGCGGCCTGATCACGTGTATCTGTCAGATTTCGGGCTGAGCAGCGACGCTCTGTCCGCGGGCGGGCTGACCGGGGGCCAGTTCCTGGGCACGCCGAACTACGCTGCGCCCGAGCAGATCCAGGGCCGGTCGGCCAACGGGCGAGCCGATCAGTACTCGCTGGCGTGCGCAGCGTTCGAAATGCTCACCGGCGCACCGCCGTTCCAGCGCGACCATGGAATGGGGGTGATGTGGGCGCAGTTGCGCGAACCTCCTCCGCGGCTGAGCTCATGCCAGCCCGGTCTGCCCACCGCCGCGGACCAGGTGCTCGCCACCGCACTGGCCAAACGACCAGAGGACCGGTACGCAAGCTGCCGGGACTTCGCCGAAGCACTGCGGGCCGCGCTCGGCCTGGCCCCCTACCATTTCAGTCCGGCTGCCGCTGATGTCGTGCCGACTGAGCCTCGCCCCGCGAGCGCAGCCATCTCCCCCGCCGGCCCCGCGGGCCGATATGCCAGCACTGAGGCGTGGACGGCGGATGCCGCTGGCGCCCTGGCCGTAACCACCGGCGGTCAGGCCCCCGGCCCCGCCGTCCAGCCCGGCCAGGCGCGCCGAAGACTGGGTCTGCGGGGGCGACGCGTCCCGCTGGCCGCTAGCCTCGGCGGAGGTGCGGAAAATGACCTGGCAGCCGTCGTGCTCAGTCAGGCCGAGGTGCAAAGATCCAGGCTGATCGGCATTGAGGAAGCCAGCGATGAGGCCGCGGATGTGCGATTCGTGAAACGCACGGACGCTTTCCGTTCATCTGGCGGCCTAAGTGAGGGCAACTTGGCCGCGGTTGCTCAGTACTACCAGTCATTGTCCCCCGGACGGCTAGTAATACTGGGCGATCCGGGCGCTGGGAAAACTGTCCTGGCGCTGGAACTAGTTATCCAGCTGCTGGAACAACGTCGGCCCGGTCGTGAGATTCCCGTCCCGGTCTTGGTGAGCGCCGCCGCCTGCGATACAAACATGCCATGGGACACCTGGCTAACTAAGCACCTGGCCCGGCGATTCAGCATGGCCACGCACGTCATGGGCACTCTCGTACGCGACGGGCGGATCTTGCCGATAATCGATGGGCTGGATGAGATGGACCTTCCAGGCGCGCCCCGCCGGGCGAACGCACTGGTATCCATGCTGAACTCTTATATACAGGGCCGGGAACGTGCTGCAGTTGTGGTTACGTGCCGCCGTGCCGAATATCAGACCCTCGCCAGGAAACTGGATAGGGCCACCCATATTGAAATGCTCCCATTCACTTCCTACGAGGCAGCGGCATACCTGAGCAACGAATTCCTGAGCGAGATCGAGCGAAGCTCGTGGGAACCGGTACTGGCTCACCTGCGGGACAACCCGAAAGGCTTGCTGGCATCGCAGTTGGCCACGCCGTGGCGCCTGACGCTGGCCCTTGCTGCTTTTCGCGCCCAAGGCGACCCAGCCGAACTCGTCCCGGGGCCAGCAGCTCAGTCCGACCCAGCCGCAGCGCAGTACGCTCAGCGGGTCGACGCGCTGCTTCTCGGCCGTTACATCCCGGCGAGGGTATATCTGCACGGTCAAGACCTCGGCTACGCTCCGCAGATGGTCGAGCGCTGGCTCGCAGCTCTGGCGGCCGGGCTCGATTGGCAGAGGCGCCACGACCGATCGGCCACCGACATCCACCTCGATCAATGGTGGCGTCCTGCTGGGCCACGGATGGTGGTGGTTGCTCACATGGCGGTCGTCACCATCATCGCCCTGTCTTGGGCTGCCTTTGCCGTCGTAAGAAGCCAGCCGGGCCTGGCTGCGTTGGGTGCCACCGTACTGCCCCTCATCGCCCTCGCCGCACGCTCTCCAGCATCACATCGGCTCGAGACCGATCAGCTGAGTGGTCACCTCGGTTTCCTCCGGCTGTCGCTGCGGTTCACGGCCGGGTTCGCCGCCGGGCTCGCGCTCGGCCTGGCCGGCAGGTTCGCCGACGGCGTTGCCGCCGGACTCGCGCTCCTGCTGGCGCTTGGGCTAACCGGCGGGCTAGTGCTGGAGATCGACAGCGATTCACCACGTGCTATCGGTCCTCAAGACGTCATCCGGGCGGACCGGAACTTCGGGCTCGCCGCTGGCCTCGCCTTCGGACTGGGTGGCGGGCTCGCGGGTGGTCTGGCCGGCGGGCTCGCGAGCTGGCTTGCTGCCCGGCTGGGAGTTGGGCTGCTTCCTGAGCAAGGGGGACTGGCTCTTGGGGTGGCCGAAGGGCTCGCCCTCGGGCTCGCGTTCGGCCTCGCCTTCGGCGGTGCATCATCGACTCGCTACTACCTCGGTGTAGCAGCCGGGGCCCTCCGCGGCGCCCGCCCCATGAGATTCAGTGCGTTTCTGGATTGGTGCTGTCAGGCCGGACTGCTACGTGTGTCTGGCATCACCTACCAATTTCGGCACCGTCAGCTTCAAGACTGGCTGGTGTCTACGGACATTTGGCACCGATAAGTTACCCTTGTCCTGCCAGGTCAGAGCAGCAGGACGAACGGCCTAAGGAGGAATTCGGGCCTGAAAGGTGTTACGGCAATGGTGCAGTTGATCATCTGGTCCCCCCGGCGGCGCGAATTGCTGAATTGCCCGCTCGATGAGACGACATGGCTCGATAGGAGCGTGCTCAGCGCTGGGGACGACCCGACGTTGCACCGGTCCTCGCGTTGCCCCGGTATCCGGTATATCGATCATGAATGGGGCTTGATCAGCCGGGATCCCAGCCATGAGGTGTTCGTGGCGCCCTACGTTGCCGGGACGGGATTGCAGGCCGAGGTTGTCGAGAAGTCAGCGCAGCACGTGCTCCCAAGAGCGCTGGATGGTTTTGAGCGCTATCCAGTGTTCTTGGAGACCGGGGTGTGGCTGCTCTCTGTGGGCAAGTGGTCGTTGCAGTTGTTTGTCAACGTGCGTGCCTACAAGGGTGCCGATCTTGACGCCCCTGACCTGGGAAATGGGCTTTCTACTGTGACAGGCAGCGCCCTTACTCAGGACTTTCCGGGCCTCCAGCATCACAACTCACCCCGCGCGGAGGCAGTTGACCGGGCGCGTGCCTACCTTGACCGCAGCAGGTATGGCCGTCTGGCCCTGGCCTACTACTACCAGCGCTATATTCTCGCGGATCTCGCTCCTCAGCCGGTACGGATGAGCGACGTGGCGGCCGCGCTGGATCTGGCTGGTGAGGCAACGGTCTCCGAGTACAAGAAAGAACTCCAGCGCCTGATCTGGGATGAGCAAGGCCACCAGTTTGAGCTTGCGCAATTTCTCATCGCTCACGGCCTGATCGACCGGGCAGACCTTGATCGTGCTCGCCAAATCGCAGCGGAAAACCGGCGCGAAGGGAAAGTTGCGCGGGCACGGGAACGACTGCGGTACCAGGCATCGCCCCGAAGCTAGGGAAGTCTTGGGCACTCCCTGGGCGCACCTGCTCACGAGCTGGGAGGGCGCTGCTGGGTACTCCCGCGGACGCCACCAGCCGACAGCGGGCGCAGTGAGACTTGAGCGCGTTCGAGCAGGCGCGCCACCGCGTGCCTGCTCAGTCCCATGATGCTGGCGATTTGCTCCTCGGGCAGCTCGGAATAGTAGCGGAGCAGCACCGCCTCGCGCTGCCGGGCGGGGAGCCGGTGGATGGCCGAGACCATGCCGGAGTAAGCCTGCGTTGCTGCAGTGAGGTGCTGGCCGCCTGTCACTCGGCCCAGCACGGACTGCGATGCATCAGCGCGCGGGGTCGCTCGCTGCCTGACGGAGCGCGAACGGCGGATCACCGCCCGGCGCAGATAGAACAGTGCATGATCACTGTCCTGCCGCCACCGAGTGTGGTACAGGGCAACGAACGCGTCCTGTACCACCCTTTCCGCCACCGCAGCATCCCCAATCGGCAGCGCAGCGAGCCGGACCAAGGCCTCGTAATGGGCACCATGGAGCGCGGTCGCCCAGGCATCCGGGCTGGTCTCGGCACGGCGGCGAACAGCTTCAGTTCTCGTCCGCGCGCCGCTGCGGCCAAATAGAGCCCGTCGAACTCGCCGCCAGGCTGATCGGTCAGAGCCGGCTCGGGACATGACCGATACGCCTGCCGATGGCGTCAGCAGCGCGTGGCGGCCGGCGATGTCGCGCGCACTGAGGACCCGGCTATCTTTTCGCCCGGCACCACCGCTCACCGGCCCGTCAAGGACCATGCCGTGCGCCCCTGTGCCACAGCTAGCCATAACGAATCGTTCTCCTCGTTTCACGACGGCGCGGTGCCAGCGCTCTGCCGATGACGATGCTGGAATCGGGCTCAGCGGATCAATCAATCCGGCGCAGCCCCTAGAAATCTGGGGCGCTTCCCCAGAAATCTGGGGATGGCTACCGATCGGCCTCCAGGCTGACGACGCCACCTCGGCGCCACTACTACGATCACCTGACGTCCGCGCCGAGTTGAGGCGGGCAGCCAGTGGGGGAATCCGAAGGAGGGGTCATGGGTCAACCGGTCCGCGGTGCGGTGGCGAGATCCGTGGTGGTTTTAGCAGCGCTCCTGGCCGTGCTGGGGACGGTGGGCGGCGTAGCCTTGGCGGCGTCGGCTTCGCCGCCGGTGCGCGGGGCTGCTGTTCGGGTCCCGAAGCGCGCCGGGCTGGCGGCCGCGCCTGCTTCCCTTCAGGCGGCGGTCCGCAAGGCGCTGGGCGCCCCAGCGTCGGCGGCGGGCTATGCCCAGCAGGGTGAGCTGAACGCCTCCGGCGGGCCGCCGGGCAGCGAGTCCGGTAGGTGACGCGGGCGTGTCCACGTGCCCGTACATCATCGTCGACCCTGGTGGGCGCCTAGCCACTCGCCGCCCGGCCCAAGGACGTCGCTCCCGCTGGTGGGCGCCTAGCCACTCGCCGCCCGGCCCTGCCACCCGCCACCGCCGCCGCCGCGCGGG
>Ga0335074_10002629_pt1 | contig 24517 bp, 29 predicted proteins | sample Lox_Sample_23_FD_206715 | JGI IMG/M metagenome (GOLD analysis project Ga0335074, IMG submission 206715) | Soil microbial communities from Loxahatchee National Wildlife Refuge, Florida, United States - Lox_Sample_2.3 | ecosystem: Environmental > Terrestrial > Soil > Wetlands | place: USA... | reverse complement strand
GATCAGTAGGCTCGTGCGGCGCAGGAGAAGGCGCCGTTCGGGATCCCTGCAGAGGCAGTCGGGCATAGTGATCTCCCTTTTCGCTCGGCTCGGGTCTCGGGTCTCGGGTATCTTCTCCGCATTCCTATGCGAGCATGAATGCCGTGGTAGCGCAAGAGCGGCTCCTGCCGCGCCTCATTCCCCCGGGGTCGCTCCGCACACACTCAGCGTGTTTTTCCACCGCATCAGCAAGAAGCGTCGGCACCAGGTCGCGGCGCACCGACGGCTCGCTCGGTAGCACCGTCGGCGTGCTCACCTTCACCGGCAGCATCGAGGCGCACTCTACGGAAACATCGGCCCCCTCGCCGCTGAGACACCCCGTCTCATTTCACGCTCAAGGGGGGGGCCTGCCGCTGAAGTCAGCCCGTGAGTTAATCTGGGCACTTGAACAAACTGCCGCCGTCCGGGGTCACGGACCGGAGTAAAGAAGATGAAACCGATCGCTCTGCTAGCGCTGTCGCTGATCGCAACTCGGGTCTCGCCACTTATTGCACAGGTGCAGACCGAGACGCCGCCCATCGTTGCCGGAGCAAAGCCGGTGGCGCTGGAGCACATCAAGGTCCACGGGGCATCCCTTGAGGGTAATCTCGAGCAGGAGCCAGCCGATCGCGACGTGATCGTGTTCCTCCCGCCGAGCTATTCCCAGGACACGCAGCGGCGCTATCCCGTCGTCTACGCGCTGCACGGCTACTCCATCGGGGCGGAGCAGTGGACGCACGAGATCCACGTCCCGCAGACCATTGAAGGCGCTTTCGCTCGAGGGGCGAAGGAAATGATCGTGGTGCTACCGGACTCCAAGACTGTCTACGGGGGCTCGATCTATTCCTCCTCGATCACCACCGGTGATTTCGAGAACTTCATCGCTCACGATTTGCCCGCGTATATCGATGCGCACTACCGCACTCTGCCTGGGCGCACGAGTCGCGGCCTCGTCGGTCACTCGATGGGCGGCTACGGCGCGGTGCGTATCGCAATGAAGCATCCCGAGGTGTTCGCGAGCGTGTACATCATGAGTCCGGGACTGCTGGCACCGCATCCGGCGGAACTGCCCCGAATGGGTCCTGATCTCAAGACGCAGGACGCACAGAAAGCCTTCGATGCCGCCGTAGCGCGTATGCGCTCGCCCCAGGACGCTGCCGGCTTGCCGCTACCCGAGCGTGCGCAGCTGGCGGTCGCCGCCGCCTGGTCTCCGAACCCGAAAAAGCCGCCCTTGTACCTGGACCTGCCGATCGCCGGGGGTGTCATTCAGCCAGCGATTCTCGCCAAGTGGACGGCCAACGCCCCGTTGGCCTTCATGGATCAGTACATAGGCAATCTGCGCCGTTACCGCGCGATCGCCATGGATGTGGGAGACCAGGATCCAGGACGTGCCGATGCCAAGCAGTTGGCGATGGACTTGGAGAGCTACGGCTTCGCCCTGCGCTTTGAGGTCTACCACGGAACCCACACCAGCGCGGTCGCGGAACGCTTCCAGAATCACGTGCTGCCGTTCTTCTCCGAAACTCTTTGCCACACCACCGATTGCCGCTAGGGCGCGCGTGAAAGCCACGGTCGTCGCTCTGGTCCTATGCGTGTGCCTGACAGGAGCGCAGGCGACGCCCGCCTTCGAGGGTTACGCGGTCACACCCTCCTGCGATGCCCGGTGCCTCGAGGAATTTGCAAACCGCTACCTGGACGCGCTGCCCACGCACGACGTTTCGCGCCTGCCCTGGGCCGACAAGGTAAAATTCAGCGAGAACAATGTCTGGTTGCATCCCGGCGACGGTCTCTGGGGCACCGCCACCGCCCGCCCAACGATGATGCTGCTGTTCACCGACCCACAGAGCGGCCAGGTTGGGGGACTGGGGCTGGTGGAGCAGCGCGGCCAGCCCGCCTACTTCGCTCTGCGTCTGAGAATCATCCAGGGCCGAATCGCCGAGGTGGAGACACTGACAAATCAGCCTGACCCCGCCAGGCCGCCCTCACCCGCAGCGGGCGATCCGAGATTGCTGGCTCACTATCCAGTGATGGGCCAGGTGCTTGCGCCGGCGCAGCGCACGCCTCGGCTGCGGATGATCGATCTGGCGAATGGCTACTTCAGCACGCTACAGCTCAACGACGGCAAGATCTTTACGGCCTTCAGTGCGGACTGCAGGCGTCAGGAGAACGGGTTCGAGTCTGCCGGGAATCCGCACTTCGACCGGCCAGAAGGCAAGCTCTCATGCGGCGAGCAATTCAAGACTGGCACATTCATCTTCGATACCGCGGTACGCGATCGCGAATACCTGATGGTCGACGAAGTGCATGGCCTGGTGCTCGCCCGTGCCTTCATCGATCACAACGCTGCAGCTGCGGAAGACCATCTGGCAGACGGCTCGGTGGTCAAGTCGTACATCAAGTCTCCCAACAGCCTGTCAATGTTGGAGCTGTTTCACATCACCGCCGGAAGTATTGACCGAATCGAGGTCGTGCACATCGCTGTGCCCTATGGCATGCCCAGCGTGTGGCGCCGCGACAGCGACTGACAGCGCCAGAGCGGCGCGGCTCGCCCCGCATCCAGCCTGAGCGATGGATGACTCAGCGGCAGGAGATGGTTGGTCTGCGGACAGAGTCACCGCCAGGGTCGTGTCCGCGCGCGCCGAGTTGTCGGGAGCCGGGTTGGACCCTCTCGGTCTGGGTCGTGTCCGCGGAACCATGATCCGGGCGTCGTTCCGAGCTGCCTGCGGAACATCCAGATGAACGCGCTCGGAGTGGCATAGCCCGCCTCCAGGGCGGCATGCGTTACCTTCGATCCCGCTGCCAGCAAGCGCATGGCATGCATCAGGCGCAGTTGCTGGCGCCACCGTCCGACGCTCATGCCCACCTGTTCCACGAACAGCCGCTCGATCGTGCGCTTGCTGGCGCCGGAGATGCGACACAGCCGCTCGAGCGGACGGTCATCACCGGGGTCCGCCACCAGCGCCTGCGCGATGCGGGCGGCTCGCGGGTCGCGGGGATTCGGCAGCCGCAGTGGAAGCAGCTCCAGGCTCCGCAGCTGATCGAGGATCGTATCGGCGAGGTGACGCTGCCAGGGAATCCTTCGTTCCAGGCTGCCTGCGCGGCAGGCGGCTAAGATGAGCTCCCTTAGCAGGGCGGAGACAACCACGACACAGCACACCTGGGGCAGGGTCTTGGCCGTCCGGGGGCGCAGGTAGAGCGTGCGCATCTGCACGGAGCCGGACATCGCGACGGAATGCGCTACCCCCGCCGGGATCCACACTGCCCTGTGCGTGGGCACTATCCACGACCCCTCGCGCGTCGTCACCGTCATGACACCCCGAGTGGCGTACACGAGCTGATCGCGATCGTGGGCGTGCGGCGCGATGACGTGGCCCGGCGAATAGTCTTTCATCAGCCCGACGATGGCCGCTCCCGAGCGGGCGGGCATGCTCCGTCTAGGCTGACGCATTCTCGACACTCCTTGCCACAATAGCGAAAGTACGCAGCTCTCTCAAATGCCAGGCTTCTATGCGAAGGACCACGCCGCACTGGATGCAATCGGACGGGGAGAGCCTCTCGTGATTCGAGAAGAGCTGACACGATGGTTCGGGTTGGTGCGCTGGCCGACGGCCAGGGCTTCGCTATCGGCCATTGCATTGGGTCTGGCAGTGGTCTCGCCCGTGTACGCCGCTCGGAATGGAAGCGGATCCCCAGCAGCGACGATCGCTCCAATTGTCGTGGTGGACTCGGGCGCGCTCCAAGGCACCCGGCTCGCGGGGTCCGATGCGGCGGCGGAGTTTCTCGGGATTCCTTATGCCGCGGCACCGGTGGCACGGTTGCGCTGGCAGCCGCCGCAACGGACGGCACACTGGAGCGGCATTCGAGAAGCCTCGAGTTACGGCCCTCCGTGTTCGCAGGCGCCTGCCACCAATTGGCTCCCCTACATCCCCCCAAGCGAGGACTGTCTCTTCCTCAACGTGTGGACGCCCGAGGCCCGGCTGGGGGCCGGTCGGGCCGTGCTGGTCTACTTCCATGGCGGCGGCAACGAGGTGGGTTATGCCCAGAGCACTCCGCTCGGACGTCCTCTTGCACGCCGCGGAATCGTTGTCGTGAGTGCCAACTACCGGCTTGGCCCCTTTGGGTTTCTCGCCCATCCGGGGCTCACGGCTGAGTCCGAGCACCATTCTTCGGGCAATTACGGACTGCTGGATCAACTAGCCGTGCTCGAATGGGTGCAGCGAAACATCCAGAAATTCGGTGGTGATCCAAGGCATGTGACGGTGATGGGTCAGTCGGCGGGCGGGGTGGACGCCTGTCTGCTCATGGCCTCGCCGCTGGCCCGCGGGTTGTTCACGGGCGCTATCGTGCAGAGCGGCGATTGTCAGGGCACGCTCAACGCTGACATCCGCCGTGTCATCGGCATCAACGACATCGACACCACAGGTGAGGAGAGCGGCCTGCGCCTCCAGCGGGACCTCGGGATTCCCTCCGATCCCGATGCAGTCCACCGACTGCGTGCGGTAGCTGCGGGCGAGCTTCTGCGCGTCTGGAAGAAAGACTCGGGGCTTAGCTTCCCGGCCATCGTCGACGGTTGGATCGTGCCCGAACAGCCGGCAGTGATCTTTGCACAGGGCAGGCAGCTGCGTATTCCCGTCCTGGTCGGGAGTAATGCGGATGAGGCAACGGTCTTCGGTCTGGATCTGACCAAGGTTGCCGACTACCGACGCCATTTGCGTGCAGGCATGGGGAAGTACGATCAGGATGTATTCCGCGCCTATCCAGTCACGGCCGACGCCCAGGTGCCGGCGCGTGCGATGGAGCTGGAGAGTGATGAGTTCGCGGCGGAGGCGTGGTCGCTCGCGCGCAGCACCGCAAAGCAGGGCGCTCCGGCTTACCTATACCGTTTAACCTATGTTGACCCGGGTCCGCGACGGGTCCTCGGTGCGCATCATGGCGAGGAGCTGTTCCTTCTCGCCGATGACTATCCCAAGGACTGGGTATCGAGCGCCAGGAGTCGAGAGCTCAGCGCGCTGCTCCAGGGGTATTGGGTGAGCTTCGTGCAGACGGGTAACCCGAACTTCGCCGGTGCGCCGCATTGGGATGCCTACGACGGTGCGGCGCCCGATTTCATGGAACTGGGGGAGCGCGTTGGTGCCATCGCCATTCCAGCTCGCATCCGCACGCTGGACGGGATCCTGCAGGCAACAGTTGCCGACGCCATTACAAATAGTGTCGCTCCGAATGCCGTCGCTCGGCACTGAACACAGATCCAGCTTCCTGAACGCAACCACCATCTCGCCGATGCGGCTGCGTCGATCAGTCTGACGAGCCAGGGGGGCTTGCCGGCGCACAATCGGAGGGCGCAGGCTCCAGGGCACCCGGGCCGGTCTTGAGCCCGCGCTTGACACGCCCCCGGGTCGCGCCACACAGTGAGCGCATGACCGCACCAGGCTCGACGAATCTGGCCGAAATCGACCAACGCATCGCGGTGGTTCGTGACAACATACGCGAGTTGATCGAGCAGGCCGCTGCGTACTCCGGCGCCTCCGATGAGCAATTGATCTCGCAGCGAATCGCCGAGCAGGAGGCCCTGCTCGCCAACCTGACTCAGCAGCGCGACACGCTCTCACGAACCGGCCGCTCCTGAGCGTCGGCGGCTACGCGCCTCTAGAATAGGCGCTTCAGGCCGCGCCCGCCGGGCAGCGCTCACGGCCAACGCATGCGAACCGGATGTGTCGCGGCATTCGGCGAAGGCTCGCCGATACGACGGACTGTCTCGATATTCGTTGGCCTTACCAGGAGCATTGCGCAGCTCCGACGTCGGGCGGCGAGGGGCTCGTGCCCTTCTCGGAGGCCCGCGCTAGGGCTTGTGTGTCGATATACTCCCGGATCTTCGCGAGTTTGCCGTTTCGCACGGTGATGGCGAAGACCCAGTCGTCTCGGAACGTCTTATTCGTGGCCTTGACCTTCCCCGTAGCGAAGCCGATGACCATTACCCGGTCGCCCTGAGCCACGTATTCGGGGGGCTCGGGGAACGAAGTTTCCATTTCGGACGCCTTCTGAAACAGTTCCGTTAATCCAGCGTGCCCGCGATGAGTGCCGGCCAGCGGCCAACCCTCGCCCGGAATGATCCACTCAATATCCTCGGCAAGCAGCGACAGGAGACGGTCTCTGTCGCCGCTTCCCAATACTGCAAAGAAATTCTTCACGGTTTGGATATTCTCTTCCGTGCTCATTACGCTTCCTCCATCGCTCTGAATTCAGACTGCGTCGGCCCACCTAAGGCAACTTCACTAACGTGGGTTGACGTGGGAACGCGCAGCTCATGTGGGTTCCAGCGCCCGAATTGCTCGCCAAGAAACTCGTAGATTCCAGGGACAACGACCGACCCCCCCGCTGCAGGCGCGACTCTCCTCGCCGAACCAGCACGCATGTCGCCGATGGCGAAGATACCTTGTCGGGAGGTCTCGAATGGCCTGTCCACGCCGACGGGGCAGCCGGTTTGGACTTCGGGCGCGACCAGTCCGAACAACCGGCGCGCATCCGTCCAGACCTTGGCCACGTCCCCCCTCACAATCTGGCCATTCTCTTTAGCGCTCATAAGCCGGGATCAGACCTGGGCTAGACCTCCATCGACGGCGAGATCCACGCCGGTGACGAAAGAGCTCTCGTCTGAGGCAAGGAACGTGACACTCGCCGCTATCTCTTCTGGCTCCCCCCTCCGACCCATCGGGATCTGCGAAGCGAATTGGGCGGCCGCTTGTTCTGCTTGCTCTGGTGTGAGGCCCGTCGTTGTTGCCAACGCCGGAGTATCGATGGGCCCGGGGCTCAGCGAATTCACGCGGATTTTGCGATCCTTCAGTTCCAGTGTCCAAGAGCGCGCGAAGCTTCGCACCGCGGCCTTACTCGCCGCATAGGCGCTGAATCCTGGAAGCCCCATTACGTTGGAGACCGAGGAGGTCAGGATGATCGAACCGCCGTCTTTGAAGAGCGGAAGCGCCTTTTGTACCGTAAAGAACAGCCCCTTCACGTTCACGTCGAAGGTCTGGTCGAAATGGACCTCAGTTGCCGCTGCGAGCGGTGCGATCGTTCCCGCGCCTGCGTTCGCGAAGAGAATGTCGATTTGACCATGTTTCTGTTTCACGACGGCATAGAGCCGGTCCAGATCCTCCAAGCGCGACACGTCGCCTACGACGGTCGTCACGTTCGTCTTGATCGAGCCTGCGGCCTCCTTCAACTCTTTCTCTCGTCGCCCAGTGATCACGACGTGGGCGCCCTCCTGCACGAAGCGCTTGGCGGTGGCCAAGCCAATTCCGCTGCTTCCACCAGTGATGACTGCGACCTTACCTTCAAGCTTTCGCATAACTGTTTCCTCTCATGTTGCGCAGCGCCACTGTGCTCATTTGCACAGAGGGGGCTTGTACCTTTGATATTTATAGCGTGTTCGCTTTCATCGGATGCGATATAAGCTAGCCGTCGAACACAACGATGTCAAGCTAGCCGATTTAATCGCATCCGATCTATACTTCGCCGTGCAACCAACTACGAGGCGCCATGATTCGTTCCCAGAAAGCCCAAGACACGGTCCAGGCCAAAGGTTCAAAACTCTCGAATTACCTGTGCTTTGCGGTCTATTCGGCCAATCTGGCCTTCGGCCGCGCCTACAAGCCGATCCTAGACGCGGTTGGACTCACCTACACGCAGTACATCGCGCTGGTGGCGCTGTCGGACGCGGACGAGCAGACCGTCGGCGAACTGGGCGAAAAGCTGTTCCTGGAATCCAACACGCTAACGCCGATCCTCAAGAAGCTGGAGCAGTCTGGCTTTATCAGCCGCATCCGCAATCCCGCGGACGAGCGGCAGGTGAGGGTAAGCTTGACCGCGGCGGGTCGCCGCCTTCTCAAGAACGATCCCGGCACGGCGCTGGTCAAGGCCTGCGGGCTAGGCGACGAGTTCTCCGTCGTACAAAAGAACGTCGTCAGACTGCGCGACAATCTGCTGCGCAACACCGGGGGCAAGCGGGATGAGACGTGAGGCGGCGACGGCTGGCCTTACGACGACAGCCCGGAGCGTACACGCCGCCCGGCGGAAGGCGCTGCATCAGAAGCGCAAGACGATAGCGAGCTCAGGATTCGTCGTGGTGGTCCTTAGGGCGTTTCTCGAGGGAATTCGTCTGGGCCGTCGAGACCGAGCTCCTGGCCGGCAGCAAGATGAGCCGCTGGATCCGCTCCAAAATACGGGATGGCGCTCCAGCGAGGGCGTGCTGGAAAGCGAGCTAGTGGAATTTGGTTATTTGCGGCCCGGGCGTTCAAGTGCGGACTTGGGCGCGTAATCACGCTGCTGTACCGACGCCATGTAGGCCGGGTCTCGGTGCTACTTAATTCGTAGATCGGTTCCTCCATTGGGGACCGGTGCTTTTTCGTGGCGCGCTGACTCTAGTCAGATTGGCAAGACCTCTGGATTGCCGAGGAGCACGACCAGCCGCGTCTCGGATTCGGAAAACGAGTACCCGCGCCGCCGCGAGATCACGAAGGTAAGCGGTCGCATGTGCCACGCGCGCCGTTGGATCTCCACGAGTGTTCCGTTCGTGAGGTCTTCCGCAACCATATGACGCGGCATGTGGCCCCAGCACAAGCTTCCCCTGAGCAGATCGTGCTTTGCGCCGAGGTCATTTACCCGCCACTGGCGTTCGCCGGCGACCCCCTGTTGGGTCTCTTCCGCATCGGGCTGATTGTCGGTCACGACGAGCTGGATGTGCCGGGCCAATTCGTCGCGCGGAATCGGCCCCGCGATTGCGGCCAGCGGATGCGATGGCGCACAGACGGTCACCATTTGCACGTCACATAAATGCTGCCGTTCAATAGTGCTCGGGCTCAGCTCCGGCACGTCCGTGATCGTCACCGCCAACGCACACGTGCCTTCAAGAACTAACTGCTCGCCGCCCTGCATGGTCGTGATGCGCAGATTGATTGCAACCGTTGGAAAGGCAGCCTGCAGGCTGCGCAGGCACTCAATCAGGTGCGCGCGCGAAAAATAGGTATCTACGGCGATCGAGACTTGCGGCACCCCGGCTTCTGCAATCGAGGTCGCGCGCGTCTTCATTTCCTCGGTGCGTGAGATCACCGCACGAGCATCAGGCAGGAGGTCGCGGCCTGCGGCCGTAAGCGTCGCTTTGCGGGCGTTGCGCTCGAACAGATCTACATCGAAGGCGCCTTCGAGTGCCTTGATCGCGTGACTGATCGCCGACTGTGCACGCCTCAGCTCCCGTGCAGCCCCGGAAAAGCTTCCGTGGTCACACACGGCGACGAAGGCCCGAAGTTGATTGATGGTGACGTTATCGAGCATAGCTATCTAAAGATTAGATGGCATTTATAGAATTTTTGTCAATTGTCTTCATGAGTAGTGGGCCTATTTTGGTGGTCTGTAGCCGTTATTCCGAACCAAGGACAGCTGACATGAACCGACTGAAAGGAAAGACCGCCGTGATCACCGGTGGCGGTAGCGGCATCGGCCGCGCTGCAGCAAAACGCTTCGTCGACGAGGGCGCCTTCGTCTTCATCTTCGGGCGTCGGCAGAAGGAACTCGACGCTGCTGTGGCCGAGCTAGGACCCAACGCTCGCGCAGTGGCGGGCTCGGTCTCCAGTGAGGCCGACCTGGACCGACTCTATGCGGCGGTGAAGCAGGAGCGTGGGACCCTCGACATCGTTTTCGCCAATGCCGGGGCGGGAGCCCCGCTCGCCTTGGGCAAGATCACCGCCGAGCATATTGATGAAACCTTCGACACCAATGTGAAGGGCACGATCTTCACGGTACAGAAGGCGCTGCCGCTGATGGGCAAGGGCGGCTCGATCATCCTGACCGGATCGAGCGCCGGCACCACGGGCGCCCCGGGGTTCACCGCCTACAGCGCCAGCAAGGCGGCCGTACGCAACCTCGCGCGCAGCTTTGCACACGACCTGAAGGGCACCGGCATCCGCGCCAATGTGCTGTCGCCCGGGGCGACCGCGACCGAACTCGCGAAGGCATCGCTCGGCGTAGAGGGCCAGAAGGCCTACGCAGCGCTAACGCCGCTACTGCGAATGGCGGACCCCGCGGAGATCGCGGCTGCAGCGGCCTTTCTCGCATCGGACGACAGCAGCTTCATGACCGCCAGCGAAGTCGCCGTCGACGGTGGCCTCGCGCAACTCTAGGAGGCGCTCAGCGGCCTGCAGCCCCGATTACTCGGAGCGCCTCGGGGCCCAATCGACTGAAGAATGACAGAAATGACTTACGCAATTATCGGGTTCGGCAAGATCGGCCACGCTCTTGCCAAGGCCTTCGCCCGCAAGGGCATCGAAGTGTCCGTGGCGACCACGCGCGACCCGAAAAGCTTTGCAGCCGATGCGGCTGCAATTGGGCCCGGGATCATTCCCAAAACGCTGGCGGAAGCCGTCAAGGCTGACACCATCTTTTTGGCCGTCCGCTTCGACGCGCTTCCGAATGTCGCGAAAGCGCTACCCACGTGGAAGGGCAAGACCCTCATCGACGTGAGCAACGCCTATGGCGTGCCACCCGAGCACCTCGGAGGACAGCCTTCCTCCAGGTTCGTTGCGCAGACCTTCCCGGGTGGAAGACTGGTCAAGGGCTTCAACCATTTGCTTGCCGGGGTCCTCGACCAAGATCCGGCTCAACACGGGGGCAAAAGAGTCGTGTTCCTGGCGAGCGACGATGAGGACGCCGCTGGCGAGATTGCTGCGCTTTCGGAAAAGCTCGGCTTCGCGCCGATCAAACTTGGTGGCCTTTCTGAAGGCGGCCTGCTTGTGCAGGCGCGTGGGAATACCTGGGGGCGGCTCATCTTCAAAGACTTGATCAAGTTCGCCTGATGCCTCTTGGGCAAGTAGTTCGGCGCTCAAGTTTGATATTCAACCATCTGAGAGAGGGTTACCCATGCCTTCCGCCTTAAACGACCAGTCGCTTGATCAGATTTTTCGCAAAGCTCACACCCCTAACGGTTGGAAAGATCAACCGGTGGATGACGCTACGGTGCGCGCGATTTATGACCTCATGAAATGGGGGCCGACATCGGCGAACTGCAGCCCCGCACGTTTCGTTTGGGTCCGAAGCGCCCAAGGAAAGGCGACGCTCTCCGCGCTCGCTGCGGACCTGAACAAGGCGAAGATTCTGCAGGCCCCGGTCACAGTCATCATCGGCAACGACTTGGATTTCGCCGCTCAACTCCCGAAGCTCATGCCCCATGCGGCCGAGCGCATGCAGCAATACTTTGCGATGCCAGGAATCGCCGAGGTGACGGCGATGCGGAACGGAACCCTGCAGGGCGCCTACTTCATCGTCGCTGCTCGGGCATTGGGACTGGACTGCGGCCCGATGTCGGGCTTCGACAACGCCGGTGTGGATAAAGCCTTTTTCTCCGGCACGCGCATCCAGTCGAACTTCATCTGCAGTATTGGCCACGGCGATCCAGCGACAGTGTTTCCCCGCAATTATCGCCTGAGTTTCGAGGAAGCCAGTCGCTGGGCCTAAGCCGCGGAGTAGATCGACATGATCCGGTCCGAAGACGCAATAACCACAGTGGCGGCCACGTCCGCAAAGGTCGCGTGACCGATGGAAGCCATCGGCGCCGACCTGGTGGCGATGAAGCCCGTGCCGCTCGCAGCCGCGCACGTCGAGGCGATCCGCACTATCGGAACCGAGCGTTCTTACGCCGCAGGCGAAATGATCGCCCGTCTCGGCGACCCAATGGACCATTTCCAGTATGTCGTCGAAGGCGAGATCGAAGTGCTCGATCCTCTTTTCGAGAAGCGCTTGGGCGACGCCGTTCTCGGTCCGGGCCAGTTCGGCGGCGAACTCTCCTTTCTGAGCGGAGGAAAATACTTTCTCGCGATGCGCGCGGTGCGCCGCACCGTGACCATCGAGGTCGCCCGTAAGGCCATGCTTGACCTTATGGCCCGTATGCCGGAGCTGTCCGATCACATCATCACGGTATTCGCCGCGCGGCGGCAGCAGCTCATCGAGCGCCGTACCAGTTCAATCAAGGTGATCGGATCGGACCGTGATCCAGACATCCAGAAGGTCGAAGCTTTTCTGAGCCGAAACCGCATTCCATTTCAATCGTTCGATCTGGACGGCAGCGACGACGAGGCGCTGGCGCTTTGCAAGCTCGTCGATCACGAGCCAGCGGTCATCCTAGACCAGGGCCGCAAGATCGCCCAGCCGACGCCCCGCAAGGTCGCGCGCGAACTCAACATGAATCTGGACATCCCCGATGACCTGCGTGTTGACCTTCTTCTCGTGGGCGGGGGTCCGTCTGGCGTCTCGGCGGCCGTCAACGCGGCCGCCGAGGGGATGTCGACACTGATCGTCGAGGACATCGCGATCGGCGGGCAAGCAGGAGCGTCGAGCAGGATCGAGAATTACATGGGATTCCCGACAGGGATCCCAGGCGCCGATCTGGTCTTTCGGGGTCAGATCCAGGCACTCAGATTCGGCACCTGTTTTGCGATCCCACGCCGCGTGGAGCAGCTATCGGTGGAGCGGGATGGACTGTTCTGCGGCACCTTAGACGGCGGGGCGCGGGTTCTTGCCCGCGCCGTCCTTGTCGCCACTGGAGTCCAGTATCGCCGCTTGCCGCTCGAGCGGCTCGACCAGTTCGAGAGCGCGGGCGTCTATTACGCCGCAACCGAGATGGAAGCGCGCTTCTGCAGGGACACAGAGGCGGTCGTCGTCGGTGGCGGCAATTCCGCTGGCCAAGCGGCTATGTACCTCTCCCGAGTTGCACGCCAGGTCCACATCTTGGTCCGCGGGGACAACCTGTCTGACACGATGTCCTCTTACCTGCTGCAACGGCTAAAGGCTCAGCCCAACATCGAGATTCACTTCGGGTCTGAGGTGACCGCTCTGCATGGCGAAGATCATCTGGAGGAGATAACCGTCCAGACGCGCGGCGTGGAAAGCTCTCTGCCGACGCGCGCGCTTTTCGCGATGATCGGCGCGTCCCCCAATACCGAATGGCTGTCCGACCTCGTGGAGCTCGATAGCCGCGGGTTTGTGCGAACCGGCCGCACAGTCAGCGCGGAGCGGCCATTCGAGACCTCCCGAGAAGGTGTCTTCGCCGTCGGCGACGTCCGTGCCGGCTCGGTGAAACGGGTCGCGTCTGCGGCTGGGGAGGGATCAGTTGTGGTCCCGGGGATTTACGAGTTTCTTAGTAATCGACCGCAGGCTTAGGCGCACCGCACATCGTGTTGTCCCGTCAAACATCATCGGTGCTTTACTTAAGGATCCGGCGCAGTTCGCAGTAACACCTTTGGAGGAAACTCCGTGAATACCGAAGAGAATGTCCTGATTGTGAAGAAGTGGTTTGAAGCCATCGGCCGCCGCAACATGCAAAGCCTGCTGGCGCTGTCTGCCGATGATATCGAGTGGATTGTCCCGGGCGAGGGTTGGCCACTGGCCGGCACTCATCGCGGGCACGCAGGATTGCTGGCTGTGAGCAAGAAGGCGTCAGAAGAGATCGAGATCACGCACCCAGCCCCCCCCGAATACGTGGCTCAGGGCGATCGGGTCATGGTCATCGGCTCCGCTACGGGGAAGGTCAAAGCCGCGAATAAGCCGTTCAAGGATAACTGGGTCTTCGCGATTACCGTGCAAAACGGCAAAGTCGCGAAGATCCGGGAGTATATCGACACGCAAGCCATGGCGCTGGCCTCCGAGAAGGACTCAAGCCCCGAGTGTTCTCTCCTTGGCGGCCTGTGCCACTGCTTCTCGTAGGCCTCTGGCGCACTGCGCCTGGTGACGCCAACGTATATCGAGAGCGCACGTCGAATGCCCCACCACAACGGAGAATCCCATGTACGACCAATCCAAGCGGTCCGAGTTGGTCCGGTTCGCACGCGTCGATGTCGGCTCCACCGTCATTGACGTTTACCCAAGCAGCGGCTACTGGACGCGCCTGTTCTCCGATGTCGTCGGGCCTGAAGGTCGGGTGTTCAGCTTGGTGCCGGGGGAAGTTGCCGACTTCAAGAGCGATCCGGTCGGCATGATGCGCGCTCTCGCGAGGGAGCCGGGCCGAGAGAACGTCCAAGCCGTCTCAGCGGACCTCGTCGCGGTGGCGGAGGTGACGCCGCCGGCGGATGTCCTGTGGATGCATCTGTTCTACCACGACCTCCACACCGCTCTGATGCAGAAGAAGGGCGGCACTGCGGCCGAATTCAATCGAGCGATCTACGAACGGTTGAAGCCCGGCGGGTCCTACGTCATCGTGGACCACGCCGCAGCCGCAGGATCTGGCACGCGAGACACGCAGGCCCTGCATCGGATCGATCCCGCGTCCGTGCGCAAAGAGGTGGAGGCCGCCGGCTTCGCCCTGGACGCCACAAGCAACATGCTCGCGAATGAGGACGATCCGCGCTCGATCAAGGTGTTCGATCCCTCGATCAAAGGCAAGACCGATCGCTTCGTTTATCGGTTCGTAAAGCGCTGACAGGTTTTTGGAGATACGATCATGAAAATTGGGTTCATCGGCGCTGGTCGCATGGCTACAACCATGGGTCGTCATTTGATCGGTGCGGGCCACGAGGTTGTGCTGTCGAGTTCGCGCGGGCCGGAGGCATTGGGCAGCGTCGTCGCTGATCTGGGTCCCGCCGCCAGTGCAGGAACCAGGCAACAAGCTGCGGAATGCGACGTCGTTATCCTCGCCACCAATTGGGCACATGCGCCCGACGCGCTCAAAGGAATCGATTGGAGCGGCCGCATACTCGTCGACGGGACGAATGCCCACATGGGCGAGAGACCCGACATCAGCGCTGCCGGGGTTGCGAAATCGATTGCCGCATTGGAGGGCCGTACGTCGAGCGAGATCATCGCCGCGATGGCACCCGGGGCCAAGGTAGTCAAGTCGATCAGCAATATGCCGATGGCTTGGATACAGGATTTCTCGCCACGGAAGCCGAAGAGCGTCCTGTTCGTGTCAGGAGACGATCGCGATGCCAAGGCGGTCGTGGCCGAGCTTATCGATTCGACGGGCCTGATGGCAATCGACCTCGGCTCCCTTGCGGTCGGCGGTGCGATGCAACAGCTCGGCGGTCCTCTCTCCGCCGTGGAGTTGCACTTCGTCCGCCGTATGGTTCGCTAGTGATGAGTGAGTCGCGTACGTGTGCACCGGCGACCGCTCGCCCTTTCAGGAAGACTTAGGATGAACAGCCACGCGCCGATGTTTGTTCGGACACTTGCCCGTGTCGACGATCCTCCGTTCGTGTCGGGACAAGCTCCCGGACATCGCGTGCGCCGTCTGATCGACGCACCGGACGCCGCATTCGCCGATCCGTTCGTGCTGATGGCCGAGGATTGGACGTCCCTCGGGGCTTTCCCTTTCCACCCACATCGCGGCATCGAGACGGTTACGTTCGTCATCGAAGGGGCGATCGAGCATCGCGACAGCGCCGGATTTGGAGGCGTGATCCGGGCCGGCGATGCCCAATGGATGACGGCCGGCCGAGGCATCCAGCATGAGGAAAACCCCCCGGTCGGGACAAGTGCTCATACCCTGCAGCTCTGGGTGAATTTGCCGGCAGCCGAGAAGATGGCTGCTCCCCGGTATCAGGATCTGGTGGCTTCCGCCTTGCCGGTCCGGAGCGAGGATAGAGTTGAGGTTAGGGTCTTTTCCGGGGCCTACCGCGCTTTGGTGTCGCCCACACTCAACCATCTGCCCGTCACGATGCTCGAGGTTCGGGTCGACAACGGCGGTGCGTTCCGGCACTCGTTTGAGGCGACCGACAATGCCTTCGTCTACGTGCTCGAGGGTGCGATCGGGATCGTGTCAACCGGTGACATTCTGGAGGCGGGCCAACTTGGCTGGCTAACGCGATCGCAGGAACCGGGATCGTCTGAAGTCACTCTAACGGCGAGGGGCCCCGCGGGGCGCTTTCTTCTTTTCGCTGGTCAGCCCTTGCATGAGCCGATCGCCTTTGGAGGTCCCTTCGTTATGAATACCCAGGCGGAAATCCAGCAAGCGTTTGCCGACTACCGGAATGGCCGCTTCTAAACAGGCGATCTCGCGGATTTGTTGGCGGCCGGGGCGGCGGGAAAGCCACGTTGCTCATGTTTTGCGATGCTTCTTTGAACCTGACTAGGGTCACCTCGACTCAGCGTCTGCTTCCGGGTTCCCCGGAGGCGGTGGCGTAGATCGGAACCCTGAAGGAACATGACATGCCTCTTCGCAGACTAGGACTGGTCGACGCCGGCCAGGCGGCCACGGGCCAGACAGATCTCGAATTCCTGCCCTGGAAGGGAGCGGTGAGCGACGCGCTGGCGCGCTATGTGGAGCAGCAGCCGAGCGCGGAGGATCTCGCACGGGTGGAGGCCTGTCAGGTCTCGCCGCTGGAATACCTTGAGAATCCGCGCCTGACAATCAAGGCGCTCGAGAGCGAGAAGACTCGGATGTTCTTGGACTGCATGAAGGCCATCGGCGAGCTGCTCGACGAGGAGACCGCTTGCAAGGTCGCGTACAAGGTCGGACTAAACTACGGCAAGCGCCGCCTGACGACGTTCCGCGAGGGACAAGGTTTGCCTCCCGGGTCGAAGACCATGGCGATGTATCAGGACACGGGTCACGCGTCCGCCGGCATGAAGCAAACGTCAGCGCTATTCGCCAAATTCAACGACAACCTCGTCGAAATCTCACGCACGGAGGATCCCTTCGATGCACACATCGGCGAGGAGAAGGCCACCATGAAAGCGTTCTTCGACGGTTTCGTAGATGGTTACATGGAGGCAGATCCGGCGCTGCGCTCTGTCGAGGAGCTGATGCGCACGCTCTCGGACGGCCGCCTCGAGTTCGTCCATCGCTTCTGGTACGGTGACTCGCCTTATTGACGGGGTGCCGACTTTCGCCCTTGTTGTTGGCCCGGCTGTCCGCATCGCCGATCCAGCGCGATCAGGCGGGCCCAGCGACCGCTGCCTCCCGTCGCCGGCGCATGAATCCGTTGAGCGCCCAAGGTGATCCTATTCAAGTAGCCCGGCCACCAGAAATCCTTGTGGTAATCGCAAGACGAACCCTGGGATAGCCGATCTGAGCTTATGGGTCGAAGCGCCATAGTGGCTCGGTCTGCGCTCGAGATCTTGGGTGATCGCGCGCATTTGTTTCTGTCGCGAACGTGGGTCTGGACCCCGCGAAACATGAGACAGGGAGCAAGCTAATGTTGACGCCGTTCAATACTTTGCACTCCGCCAGTATCGAGAATCTCGCGAGGAGGCCCAAACATATGAACGCACTGATAGAGATCATGGCGAGACTCGGGTTTTTGGCCGAGGGTTTGGACTACGGGTTGCTGCGGGCTTCCATGATCATTACCTTCTATATCTTCGGTTACGCAAAATGGCACGCGTACGATGTTCCACTGCTAACTCCGCTGCTCAAAGTTGGACCGCTTATCTTCTGGCTTGTCCCAACCTTCGGCGCCCACGGGGCGGTTTTGTTCTTGGGCGCCTCGGAATGGACCATTGGCACGCTTTTGTTGCTTGGATTCTGGAAAAAGAAGCTTGGGCTGCTGGGAGCTATAGGTTCCACTGCCACCTTCCTGTGCACGGTGACGATCATTCCTTTCCTGCCCGGCGCGTGGGAACCCTCTGTTGGGTTCCCGGCGCTGACTATGAGCAGCGGCTTTCTGTTAAAGGACGTTGTACTGCTTGCAGTCTCGCTCTGCTTGGTAAGACAGGATGCTGCACGGCTGTTACAGTCTACGGGTCAAGTGACCGGGATGCGGTCCGCGTATTGACAGAGGTGACGGATAGCGTGGGCTGCGGGCTTTATGTCTGGCTCGGCTGGGCACGTAATGATGTGGAGGCGTGCGCCGTGACGGTTACTGTATAGCAAGAGAGACTGCCATGACTGATGAGCGAAAGAGCTTCGGACGGAAGGGGCGGCTTCGGTTTGCCCGCAATCTGCCGCGATTTGAGGCGTGCCTCGCCGACCCGACCCATCCCTCAGATCACTCCGAGTTTTTTGCTGTGAGAGAGGCCTACCTTAGCGCGTTCGATGAGGTTTTCGAGCGACACGGACTGGATGCACTGATTTTCCGGCAGATGCGCGAGGAGATTCGGTCGCATGTGAAGTGAAGGGGATTTGCTGCATTATGCCTTCGCCTGCGAGCGAGGAACAAGACACCGTTGAACGCCCGCACTACACACGGCGTAGCTGAAAGCGCTCGAGGGCGCAGACATTGCTCGCCTGCTTCGAGTCACTGAGGCTCGGGTCACATTCATGGTTCGCCTGCCAGAGGTCGTCGCGTCCGAGCGGAGCGCTCCAACGTTCAAGGAGGTCTCGCTCGCCGTCGCGCTCGGGGACGACCCAGCGGAACTCGTCATCGCCTCTCGGGCGCAGGTTAAGGCGCAAGCTACTTGCGATCCTAACTAATTCAGCCAGTGAGTTTGCCTTCATCTTTCGCATTACGTTGTAGCGATGCACCTTGACAGTCGCCTCGGAGATGCCGAGTGCGCTCCCAACCTGTTTATTCAGCCAACCGGAGGCGACGAAGTGCATGATCTGCAACTCCCGACTTGTAAGTGAGGCAAAACGCTCTTTGACAGGACGTATAGCCGCCTCTTGATGCTGAATCGCGTCGCTACGCGCGAGCGCCGAACGTATGGCCGCTAACAACTGAGCGTCTTCAACGGGTTTGGTTAGATATTCAAGTGCGCCAGCCTTCAATGCTCTTACCGTCACCTGCAGATCCGTGTTATGTGTGGCGAATATCACTGGCATTTCTCTTCTGCCGCATACGCGTTGTTGTAGATCAAGGCCATTGATATCCGGCAGAGAGAAATCTAATAGCAGACAGCACGGAACCGCAGCTCTCGGGACTGCAAGGAATTCGTTCGCGGACCCAAAGGTGAGCGCTAGCCAGTTTTGTGCGCGAACGAGGGACTCCCAATACGCTCGCGCAGAGTGGTCGTTATCCACGATGAACACGATGGGTCTTGATTCAGCCGAATGATCCACGTCGGGCAGGGATGTGCCGGCTGCGAGTGTCATGGCTCCTCCTCTCGGGGGCGGCCCCGAGTCGTTGCCTGGTGCGGCAGAATTGCGCTCGCGAACGAATGCTCAAAGTCGCGGCCGGCGTGAGCATCCAGCTGTCCGGCACTCATGGGCTGTGACCTCGCATCATGTCGCCAAGGCATTATGAGATGGACGTGCTGGAGGCCGACAGTCCCGGATGGCACTAGTTTGCGCGTCTTTTGATCCGTGATTAGAGACGCTTCCAGCCAAAGATCCGCGCATCCACCGACCAGGCGCCCGGACCAAGCAGAACGAGGGCCAGCCCCAGGACACCGACGATCAACGCATACCAGTGGTCCTCGGGATGCGCGAAGGTATCCCAGAAGGCTGCGGCTGCGATCAATCCCGCCGCCACCGGAGTCCAAAGGCCGGCGATGAGAAGCAGCCCGACGCCGATAAGAAGGCTTGTCGAGATGGCGATTCCCAGCGCAGGCGCGGCGTGCAACACGTCAACGCCGTGCGCGACCACAGCGATGCCCGCAAGCAGGCGAACGAGAAGGAGTCCGACGCCTGGCGGCCCGCCCGCAAAGGTGAAGAATAGTCGGCGCACAGCGCCGGGATAATAGGGACTCACTCGTGCGCCCGAACCTATCCAAAGGATGAATGCACCCGTCCTTTTGGATCAGCTCAGAGCTCGATAATGCCTCGCTTCAACGCGATCATGGCTGCATGCGTGCGGTCCTTGGCCGCGAGCTTCGCCATGATGGTGCGAATCTGGCCCTTGACCGTGCCCTCGCTCAAGAACAGCTTAATGGCGATCTCTTTGTTGGCGTACCCTTCCGCGATCAGTCGTAGGACGCGAATCTCCGCTGGGGTGAGCCCCTCGTCCGTTGCGTGCTCCGCGAGCGCGAAGGAGGCCTCGGGCGAGAGCGATTTCTTACCACTGTGTACACCCCGAATGGTTTGCAGAAGCTCACGGTAGAGGGTGTTCTTCAGCAGGTAAGCTCGTGCCCCCGCCTTGAGCGCGCGCAGCACCTGAATGTCGCCGACGTACGTGGTGAGCACGATGATGCGCGCGTCGGAGGACTCGGCACGTATCGCGATGATGGCATCGAGTCCGCTCATCTCGGGCATCTGCAGGTCCATGAGCGTGACGTCCGGTTGGTGGGCCCGGAACTGCTGCAGTGCCTCGCGCCCGGTCGCCGCCTCGGCGACCACGCGCATGTCGGACTCGGTGGCAATGAGCGCCGCCAGGCCTTGGCGCACGATCGGATGATCGTCAGCGATCAGAATGCGAATGGTGGCGGCTTCGCTGCTCATGGCTCGATCGGTGGGCGAGGCGAGAAGAACTTTGTGAGCCACCCGGCGCGGCGGGCGCCAAGCAGCGGCACATAGGCACGTGACGCAGGAACGCTGAGCTCGATCTCCGTTCCCGAGTTCGGTGCAGTCCACAGCGCGAGGGCCGCTCCCATCAGGCGCGCCCGCTCGCGCATGCCGGGTATGCCGTAGTGTCCTGGACGGCCTTCCGCCCGCAGAATGTGCGGATCGATGCCCCGGCCATCATCGCGCACACGTAGACGCAGCTGCTGCCGGTCATAGCATAGATCCACTTCGATGCGTGTGGCTCCCGAGTGGCGAAACGCGTTGCGTAGCGACTCACCGGCGATGCGGTAGACCTCGTCCCGCGTGAGGGGTTGCAGAGGCTGCGGCGTGCCGGTGACTTCGACCTGCACCTCCACGGCTTTGCCGGACCCCGTGCCCGCGAGCTCCTGCGCCAGCGTCTTGATCGTCGCGGCGAGATCGTTGCTCCCGACAGTGGCGACTCGTAAGCCCTGCACCGCATCGCGTCCCTCGGTGATCGCCTGGAAAGCGCCGTCTATGGCGACCTCCAGGCTCTGCTTCGCTTCCGTCGGGCGACCCGGCAGCAGTTTATAGGACGTCTGAAACTGCAGCAGCAGTCCCTGAAAGCTTTGCAGTAGGGTATCGTGCAGATCCCGCGCGATACGCTCGCGCTCGGCCATGCGTTCCTCGAGTCCGAGCCGTACACGGTCACTGACCTGCCGCACGCGCAGTCGCACGAGTGCCGATATCATGAGGAGGGTTGCCGCCACGCACAGGAGCAGGAACGCACGGGTCTGGGTGAAGGCCGGCGGAATGAAGAAGCTGAGTGCGGCACCCCTCTCGTTCCAGACGCCGTCGTTGTTGGCGCCGATCACCCGGAACGTGTACGAGCCTGGACTCAGATTAGTATAGAGCGCCTGACGGGACGCGGTGAGCGGACCCCACTCTCTATCAACGCCATCGAGCCGATAGCGATAGCGTACCTTCTCGGGAGCCGTGAGACTCACGGCGACGAAGTCGAAGCGCACCGCAGTGGTGCGCACGGGCAGCTCGACGCCTGGCCTCGGGTCGAAGAGGTGGTCGTTGACGACGAGCGCGCGGATGAGAACCGGCGGCGGCTCACGATTGCGCACGAGGTGCCCAGGGTCCACACCGTAGAATCCAGGCCTGGTTGTGAACCACAGCTTGCCATCCGCCGTCTCGGCCACCGAAGGAAGCGGTCGAATTTCAGATGCGCTGCCGACGAGGCCATTGGAGGTGTCGATCATCTCACCCCTGACTGGGTAGGACGGGTCGCTACGACTCCTCGCAAGCTCGCTTGCCTTGATGTGCACGATGCCTGCGGGAGTGTTGAACCACAGATCACCGCCGGTACTTTCGATGATGCCCGTGATTCCCATGGTCGGCACGTCTGGCATTGCCAATACCGTTTGGAACCGCTTACCGTCGAAGCGCGCGAGCCCCAAGTCACCTCCGAGCCACTCTTCGGTGTGGCCTGGAAGATTCGCCAGAACGTTGCCTATCGAAAGTCCGTCGGATGATCCGTAAGTGCGGACTCGATCACCGTCCACAACCGCGATGATGCCCCCCGGATAGGAAAACCAAAGTCTGTTGGCATGATCGCGCACAATCGTGAGAGCTGGCCCGGCTGGCAGCCCCCTGATGCCGCCAGCGGCAGTCCAGACGCCCTCCTGCAGCCGAAAAACCCCGGCGCGCACGATGGACGTCCACAGTCGACCCGCCCCGTCGACGGCGATCGCCTGCACCTCCATATCCGAGGTCGGAAGGGTTACGGATTCGAATCGGTTGGGCGTGCGCATGCGCCACAAGCCATCTGGGCCGCCAAACCACACCGTCCCGTCGTCGCCGCGAAAGATGCATCCGACCCACCCTGAGTGAGCGAGCGTTAGAAGGCCGTCTTTGTACAGATACACGCCGTAGTAGTTGGTAACCCATAAGCCATCGCCATCCGCCGTCGGTGCGATCCCGACCGTTGGTACACGGGCTTCTGACCAAATGCGGCGGTTCGCACTCAATTGCAAAGGATCCGTGACTCGGGGCTCGGAGAATCGGCTGAGACCCCGGGTGGAAGCGATCCAGACATTGCCCTCGTGATCGACGAGCCGAGCTTTCGCGCTGTATGGAGGCAGGCCGTCTTCGGAGGAATAAACATCCTTCACGTTCTTGTAGAGGAAGGGTACGCCCAGCGTCACAGGCGTCGGCGGCGTGAAGCGCAGTAGCCGGCCCGACGCGGTCCATATCTCACCATCGAAGTCGATTACCGGGGCGCCGTCGTTCGATTGTCGTTGGAGCATGCGCGGTGGAGGATTCTGAGCGATGGGCATGAGTTGCGTCCCCTCCTGACGCCAGACGATCCCCGTGCTCGACTCGACGAACCCTCCCTCTATCTGCGGCACGTAAGAGATGGGATGAAACAGCGACTCCCCGTGGCGGCGGGTGAAGATCCCTTTGCGTGTGCTCAGCCAGATTGCACCTTGCCCGTCGACGAACACATGATTGTGATCGAGTGTGGCAGGAAGGCCCTGTTGCGTGCCGACCTGAAGCCAATGCGCGCCATCGAAACGTGCGACGCCCGCGGTCGTTGTGACCCATAAGCTGCCGTCAGGGGCTTGTGCGAATGAATTGGGTGAGCCCGGTGGCAAACCATCCTCGGAGGTGTATGTCTGCCAGCGGCCTTGGTGGCGCCGTGCCACTCCTCCGAACACGAACGAAACCCAGAGTCCGTCGTCGCGGTCGACGAAAAGCGTGTATAGACGCAGAGAATTCACACGCGGGTCATGGGGCAGCTCCACACGCTCGAACACAAGGCCATCGAAACGATAGAGCCCGATCGCCGTAGCAAGCCACAGATAGCCGTCAGCCGTTTGTGCCAGCACTATGATCGAACTCAAAGGCGCGATGTCACGAGCATCCCATGTGGTGTGCTGAAGCTGTCCTATTGGCACATTGGGATTGAGCGCTGCGGCGCGGCCATACCAGAGAAGCCAAAGGAGCGTGAGCGCTCCGGACAGTGCGCGCGGGAGGCAAACGTTCCGAATCATGGTTTCCTCCATCGTCGACAATGAAGGGGCCCAGAGTGACTCATGGACTGTGAACCCGCTTGCACAGGACCATGCGTCGGCGTCCAATTCTGACCACTGGTTATGCGGCAGGCCATTGGCCTCGTTGATATTCTTTCCGAAACTGTCGGGTCAGACTTTCGCGCCGATCTAATCGCAAAGCTGGTCAATCTAGGATACCGATTTACCGCTGGGCCGCCCTTTGAGAGTTGGCATCTCGTAGCTCTTCCACGTCCCCGGCTTTCGATCGCCAGCACTGTACACGGCGATGGCCAATTCAAGTCGCAGCACCAGCTCGGATCCAGCCGCATCTGGCGGTATCTATGGGCAACCACTGCACTACGCAACCATACTGCTACCAGGCAGCTAAGCAACAGGGAGGTCAAGCCCGAACTCATCGCACAGATCCGGTTCGCGGAGTGGACCGCCGAAGGCCGGCTGCGTCATGCGGCTTTCGTGGGGATGCGAATGGACAAGTCAGCTGACGACGTCCGCCGCGAAAGCCGAGGCCCAATCATGGACATTCTCCCGCTGGCCTCGCGCAACCCCATCTCAGGTCCAGCCGCATTTGGCGGCGTCCGTGGGCAACCAGTGCAGTACGGCTACCATACTGCTACCACACGGTTAAGCTGCAGGAGGAAGCTGGTCTTAATCGAAGCCTAAGTGATTGATTTTGTGGCTCCCCGGGTTGGACCAGCCCTGAGCCGGAAGTCTCTGCGTTGTCGATTGGATTTTCCGGGCTCCGCCAGACGCCACACACAGCAGGTATTCGCAATGGTGTGGGGCGAGGGGTGCCGGCGACTTGTGATTGACGGTGCGCACTCATAGATCAGGCCGTTACATCGCGAGTCGATTCCCCCTTCCACCCTGGATTACCAACCGGCCGCTTCGTGGCGGGCCACAACGAGGCGGCATTCAATTGCCATCGCTCGGTGCGGCCACCCACTGGGGTGCACGTAGGCGGCTCATGACGCGCTCGAGCCCGAGCTGGTGCCCCGCGAATACGCCAGCATCGGCAAGGTCGCGCACCAGCTGCTCGTTGATTCCGCCGGGTGTGGCATGATCTGCGGCGAGTTGCTCGAAGCTGAGCTCGCGATGCTGAAGCGCCGTT
>Ga0335074_10002627_pt1 | contig 24528 bp, 23 predicted proteins | sample Lox_Sample_23_FD_206715 | JGI IMG/M metagenome (GOLD analysis project Ga0335074, IMG submission 206715) | Soil microbial communities from Loxahatchee National Wildlife Refuge, Florida, United States - Lox_Sample_2.3 | ecosystem: Environmental > Terrestrial > Soil > Wetlands | place: USA... | reverse complement strand
GGCGGGGGAAACCTGAGCCAAATTCCAGCCGGCGAAGACCGGCCGGGCCAGGCCGGGGGGCCTTCCATGTGCGGTCTCGGTGCGGTGAAATAGTGCATTGCGGCGGCGATGGCACGGAGGTTTGCATGGGTGTGCTTGACGGCAGGGTGGCCATCGTCACCGGGGCGAGCCGAGGCATCGGCGCGGAGATTGCCAGGCGCTTCGCCGCGGAAGGTGCAGCGGTAGCGGTGGCAGCCAGGACCGCAGAGCCGGGTGCCTCGCAGTTCGCCGGAACGATTACCGAGACGGCGGATCAGATCAGGGCGGCCGGCGGTACAGCCATTGCCATCACGGCGAACCTGGCCAAGGCCGAGGACCGGGAGCGCATCGTCGAGCAGGCCACCAGTGAGCTCGGGCCGCCCGACATCCTGGTCAACAATGCAGCCGTGACGTACTTCATCCGGGTCGAGGATTTCACCCCGAAGCAGTTCGCGCTGATGTTCGCGGTCCAGGTCGAGGCACCGTTCCAGCTAGCACAGCTGGTGCTGCCGACTATGCGGCGCCGCGGCGCCGGCTGGATCCTGAACATCTCGTCGATCGCGGCGCGGCACCCGGTCATCCCGCCAGGGCCGTTCGCCGGGCGCGGCGGCACCGTCTATGGCATGTGCAAGGCAGCAATCGAGCGCTTCTCTACCGGCCTGGCGGCCGAGCTTTACCCGGACAACATCGCGGTCAACGCGCTGTCACCGACCAAGGTCGTGCCCACGCCAGGAACCGTGTTCCACCACCTGACCACCGAAGGCGATCCGAACTCCGAGCCCACATCCGTGATGGCCGAGGCTGCGCTGATGCTCTGCCACCGCGATCCGCAGAGCCTGACCGGCCGGGTCACCTACTCTCAGGAGCTCCTTGAGGAGCTCGGTGTCCCGGTCCCCCAGGCCTGATGGCAAGGAACGGCTGGGTCCGCGTCGACTGCCATCTGCACACCTCGGTGTCCGGCGACGCCGTTACCTCGATTGACGAGCTTGCCGGGCGGGTCGAGCAGGAACAGCTGGATGTCGTCTGCATTACCGATCACAACGTGACAGCGGCGGCGGTGGCAGCGGCAGAACGAGGCATCGGTGCGCGCGTGATCGTCGGCGAGGAGATCCGCACTCGGGACGGTGACGTGATCGGGCTGTTCCTCACCGAGCGGATCCCGTACGTGCTGCCGCTTGCCGAGGTAACGGCGCTGATCCGGGCTCAGGGCGGGCTGATTTACCTGCCGCATCCGTTCGATCCCGGCCGCTCGAGTCTCGGCCCGGTTGCCGAGCAGCTGTGCGCGGACGGGCTCGCGGACATCATCGAGGTCTTTAACGCCAAGATCTCCGACCAGTCGCTGAACCAGCAGGCCGCGCAGCTGGCGGCCCGGTTCGGGCTGCCCGGTGCGGCAGGCTCGGATGCCCATGATCCGGACGGCATCGGCGCGGCCTACCTGGAGATGCCAGACTTCGACGGACCGCGGGAGTTCCTGGCCGCGCTGGCAAAGGCTGAGATCACCGGCGAGCACCGCCCACACGCCGTCCGCTACGCCCGCCGCCCGTCTGCACCGGGATAGCTTCCGTTCCGGGTGGTGGACCGCCTGGTACTTGCGATGTATCGTGATGCCGTGGAACAGGCTACTCGGGACGACATCGCTGCTGCGGCAGCGGCGCATCGCGAACTTGGCCGTGACTATGACGCCGCGGTAGCAGAGGGCTTGGTCGATCGGATCGGCGCGGAGATTGACAAGCGGATCGATGCTCGGCTCAGCTCTCCTCGGTCAGACTCCCGCTCGCCAGTGGAGTTCTCGCGGCCGGGTAAGACCCAGGCGATGTGGATTGGCGCGGGCGTCGGCGCCGGCCTTACCGGCATTGTGGCGGTGCTCGCCAACGCCGCCAACACTGGTACTAACAGCGGCGCTGTCGTTACAGCCGTTATCTGGGTGTGGGTCATCCTGTCGATCGCCGCTGCTGGCACGGCTGTCGTGCGCAGGTACCGCAGCCGGTAACAGTGATAGTCCTCAGTTCACGTCAGGCTGAAAGGCGGGACCGGAGTCAAGCTCGGCCGCGCGCACCTGCAGGTCGCTCAAGGCCGCCACGGCATAGAGCCGGAACGGTTCGTCATTGTCCGCCTCCATCCAGCGCTCAACGGCTACTGTGAAGGCGGGCATCGCCACTTCCGCGCCCAGCCGGGCGGTTAGCTCGTCTGCGCCCCGTTCGCGCAGGGCGGCCATAGCCCGCCGCCGCGGGGTCATCGCGACCTCGGCGGCCGCATACGCCGCCTGCAGGCACGCGGTGAGCGTGGCATCTGGGGAAGCAGCCAGGATGGCGTCGCCGAACAGCCCGGCCAGCACGTCTTCACCGCCGAACAGGACCTCCCGCTTGTCGGCGAAGTGCCGGAAGAAGGTAGCAGGGTTCAAGCCGGCACGATCCGCGATCTGCGCGACGGTCGTCTCCTCGTACCCGTTCGGCACGAACAGGTCCAGCGCGGCGGCCTCGAGGCGCTCACGTGCGTTCGGCGCCCATTCCTGCCCGCCGAAGAATACGGTGGCATGTTCGTGCCCCTACTGAGCACCGACATGCCGGCCTCCAGCGCCATCACGCAGGAGCTCCTGGGCTGGAAGCCCGCGCACCCGGGCCTCATCGACGACATCGAGCACGGCCACTACTTCATCTGACCAGTCCCGGCCGACAGGGCCACAGCCTGACTGTCCAGCTCACCGCTACGCCGGCGCCGCGGCCTATCTCCCCATGCCAGCGGTCATCCCGCGAACGAAGAAACGCTGCCCAAGAACGTACAGAACCAGCAGCGGCAACAGCGACAGGAACGCCGCCGCCATGATCAGCGGCTCGTTGGTGATGTATCGCCCCTGATACAGCGCGATGCCCGCCATCAAGGTCCGCGAATTGTTGTTCTGCAGGAAGACGAGCGCTATCAGTAGCTCATTCCAGACAAAGATTGCGTTGACAATCACCAAGGTGAACGTACTCGCCCCTGATATTGGCATAATGACGCGGAGCATGACGCGTGAGGGTCGCGCACCGTCGATGTAAGCCGCCTCTACCAGCTCGTGGGGTATCTGCCGGAAGAAGTTGACGAAGAAGAAGATGGAGAACGGAACGAGCAGGCCGCAATAGAAAATGATTACCGCGGGCAGCTGGTTGATCAGGTGCAGCTCCACCATCAGCGTGTACATCGGCGTCAACAGCGCAACGGGCGGTATTGCCATCAAGGCAATGTTCGTCCGAAGGAACGTCTCTCTTGCCCGCGCCGTCCCGAAGACTATCGCAAATGCTGCCATGATTGAGATGAACGTTGCGACTACCACGGACACTAGGGTCGCTACCACACTATTCCTGACCCAGGTCAAGAAGGGCCACTGTGAGAATATGGCGCTGAAGTTGGAGAGCGTGAGGTGGTGCGGAAGGCCGGTCGGGTCGAGTGCATAGCCAGCCGGCGTCTTTAGCGCGGTGGTCACGATGAACCACATGGGGTACAGGGACAAAATCGCCAGGATTATGAGGAGCGCTTGGCGTGAGGTGCTTCGCAATATCGTCACGACTATTCCTCTCGGGCAGACCGGGTTCGCACCCAGAGGTAGAGCGCAATGAAGACACTGGACATTGCAAGGAGAAAGACTGCTGCAGCCGAAGCTATGCCGATCGCCCCGTCCTCGAATCCGTATTGATAAATGTAAAACTCTATGACACTCGATGAGTAGGCAGGCCCGGCACCGGTCAGAATATATACGTACGTGAAGACCGAGGAAAGCGCTGTAATTGCCTCGAGAATAACAAAGAACTGTATGATGCGACGGATATGAGGGATCATTATCTTCCGCTGCACCGTCCACCAATGCGCTCCGTCAATCTGGGCAGCCTCGACGAGTTCAGCGGGTACCGCCAAGAGCGCCGCGGTGAAGACCACAACCCCGAAGCCGAGTTGCTGCCAGACGATCACGCCACCGATGCTGAAGATCACCCATTTGGGCGAGCCAAGCCAGTCGTGGGCAAGGAAGCTGAGGTGAGCGTCCTGGGCGAGGGTATTGAAGACGCCGCCGCCCTGGAGAATGTAGGAGAAGGCAAGCCCTATTGCGACGGCCGGCAGTACGTAGGGGAAGAAGATGAGCACGCGGTAGAGCCGCCATCCCCGAACGCCGCTGTTGATAACGAGCGCTACGGCGAGCGCCAGCACCGTCACCACCGGGACAGTGACGAGCAGCTTGAGGTTATCGAAGAGCGACTGGATGAAGACGGGGTCGGTGAAAAGCGAGCTGTAGTTGTTAAATCCTACGTACGTGAGACTTCCGAGGCTTCCGCTGTACAGGCTGTACCGGACCACCTCGACAAACGAGTAGCCGAAGACCACGCAGAGAGCGACAAGCGCCGGGGCGGCATACGCGTACGGCCAGATCGTGAACCGGCGACGAGAAGCGGAACGGCCTTGCGGCACCGCTCGGTCGGCGGAGGAGCGTCTGGTGCGCGTGATCGTCATGGGTTCACCTGTGGGCAGGGAGCGGTTGAACGAACGTCGCCGGCAACCAACACTGGACGTGACCTCCGACTGATCACACACGCAAGCCGCTGGCCAGGCAACCCCTGAACGGTTAGCGAGTGCCTGGCCAGCGGCGATCTTGCGGAGCTTACGGGCATACTCTAGGGATTAGGTCTGTCACTGCGCCTAACCGCCAAGGGTGGCTGCCCAGGACTTGTACTGGTTGTACTGCGTCAGTTGCTGAGCGCGCCATTCTCTGGTCTGCGTGACCCAGACAGCGGCGGCCTTGGCTGGCGAGCCTGAGCCTGAGATCACTAGCTCGCCTGCGGGAAGATCAGCGTCCGAATCGATCTGAGGCGGGATGTAGTTCTCCAGCCAGATCGACTTGCCCGTGGTATCGAGCTTGTAGAGCTCCCTGGCCAGCGGGTTGGTGATATCCGATATGGGGAACCGGTTGTCCGCCGGGAACGCTCCGGTCTCGGAGTTCAGGGCGACCATGTTGCTGGGCTGGTGCAGCCAGGCCAGGAAGGTCGCATCCGCCTTCTTGTCCGGAGACCACGAGGTGATGAATTCGTCGGACGACTGCGTGACGTCGTACGTGCTCGCCAGCGCACCCGTGCCCCAGATCGGCGGTCGGCCAACACCGATGTTGGCTGTCCCGATCGTCTTCGCCCAGGAGAGCACGTTGCCGTCGGTGGTGAAGGACATCGCTGCCTTCTTCTGCGGGAAGAGCTGCCAGCCCTCGTCCAAGGTGATTGAGGCCACGTTGCTGTTCACGTAGCCGTCCTTGATGAGCCCCTGGACCATGGTGTACATCGCGGTCAGCTTCTGGACCAGTCCAGCCTGAGCAGATCCGACATTCGCGACTCCCTCGGTGAGCTGTGACAACGAGTTGAGCTCCTGCTTCAGGTAGATCGCGAACATCCATGCCCCGAAGTAGCCGTCCTGGTTCCCCATCCCCAATGGCGTGATGCCGTGTGCCTTGAGCGCTTTGCAGTCCGCGAGGAACTGTGCCCAGGTAGTCGGGCCAACATTGGGATTAAGGCCTGCCTGCCGGAACATCTGCTTGTTCCAGACCAGGGGAACGCCGATGAGATACAGCGGCATCGCCATGATCTGGCCCTTGTAGGTGTTCTCATTGGTGTTGACCCAGTGTGCTGTTTCGCTCTTTGGCACATAGGACGAAATCGGCGCAACATCATTCTCGAATGCCGGACTCAGGGTCGGCATTGTGGCCCACTGCGTGTCGATATCGGGCCCGGTATGGCTCTGACTTGCGAGCCTGAAGCTGGAAATGATGGTCGTGTTCGACTGTGGCACTAGGCTTATGCTCACATGCGGATGCAACTTCTCATAGAGCGCGATACGCTGCTGCATCCATTTCGTGATTCCAGGAATATCGCTCTCTCCCCAGAACCAATACGCGATCTTGGCGTTGTACGCGCTGCCTGAGCTGCCAGTCGAGCCGGACGATGCGGCGGACGAGCAGGCGGCCAGAGACCCGGTAAGCGCCAGGGCGCACAGTCCAGCGCTGATCTTGGCTGACCTGCGGCGCGGGAGCATCCGTGACGCGGATCGGGCTAGCTGTTCCCTTCCGCCGTTATGCGGCCGCATACGTTTCCTCCTTCTGCTTGCCAAGCAACCGCCACGTCTCGAAGCGGCCCGGCAGGATCGGGCATGCGTGCGGAATCAGCCCACTTCGTTGCGTCCGAGCAGACGAGACGTTTAGTCACCTTGATTCATTTGACGTTAGTACGACCGTACTTTCCGCTATGCGGAACAGCCTTCCAAAACTTTTGTCCAGTATTCTCCGTTGCCGCGCGGCGAGTCAAGAGGCGCGCTAGCGCGGCGTACGGTCCCTATGCGTCACGGTCTTAGCAGCGCCTTGACTGGCTGCGGACCACCGTTCATCAGCGTTGTGAAGATCTCCGCGCCCGCGGTCAGCGGGTAACCCATGGCCCAGGACAAGTCCCAGCCGCTGACCAATTCCGCAGCACGCTGAAAGTCGTCGTCGTCGTAGGCGAAAGAGCCGAGTATCCGTTTCTCGTCCCGGACTAGGGCTGTGCTGTCGAAGCCGGGGGTTACGTCAGCCAGCCCGAGCCAGACCGTGACACCGCCTGGTCGCTGCGAGCGCACCGACTGGGCGTGCGTGGCCGCAGAGCCGACAGCGTCGAAGATGACGTCGTACTCCCCCTCAAGGGCGGGGCTGGCACCACTAGCGCCCAAGCGGATTGCCTCTTCGCGCCTTGCCGCCGAGAGGTCGGTCACCTCGACGCTTGCCGCCCCGCCGTTCAGCGCGGTGAGTAGGCAGAACAACCCGATCGCGCCGCAGCCCAGCACTGCCACTTGCATCCCAGCAGACCCGCCGGCCAGGCGCCAAGCATGCACCGCGTTGGCCGCAGGCTCGATCAGCGCGGCTCCATCCCACGACAAGCTTTCGGGCAGTGGTCGCAGCGCCGACCGCGGCACTGCCACCCGTTCAGCAAAACCGCCGGGCCGTTGAACGCCCACCAGGGCGCGGCGACGGCACAGCTGGCGCAGACCGCGCCTGCAGAGGTCGCAGTGACCGCACGACAGTACCGGGTTGATCACTACTGACTCGCCGTCATCGCTGACGCCGCTGAACTCATGGCCCATGATCAGCGGCGGCACCCGGAATCCGGGATGCCGCACGCCATGCAGCTCACTGCCGCAGATGCCAGCCGACCGCACATGCACCAGCGTCTCGTCACGTGCCACCGTTGGCTCCGGCTCATCGCGCAGCTCCACAGTGGCCGGTGCGGTGAACACCAGCGCCTTCACGCCGACAGTCCAGCTTTGTGCGCCACTTCTACCTCCGGATGACCTGGTTGTACTCAGCCTCGGTACGGATTAGCAGGCAGGCCGGTAAAGCCGGGCCTGCACGAAAACAAGCCGCCGCCAGAAGCGGGGGCAGACCCGGCAGCGGTCGTGATGTACAGCACGTCGAGGCCGACGCCGCCGAACGCACAGCTAGTCGGGCGAGCGACAGGCAGAGTTACCGCAGCGCTGATGTGACCGTTGAGGTCATACCGCACGACAGTCCCGCCGTCCCACAGCGCCACCCAGACACCCCCGTCGGCGTCAACCGTCAGGCCATCCGGCATAGCTTGCCCGCTCGGCAGTTCGGCGAAGGGGCGCCGATTCCCGCCGGACCCTGTCAGCGGGTCGTAGTCCAGCACATCGACTCTCCCGGTGGGTGAGTCGACGTAATACATCAGGCTCTCGTCTGCGTTCCAGCCAATGCCGTTGGAGACGGTCACACCAGTCAGCACGGTGGTCAGCCGGTGATCGGGATCTAGCCGGTACAGCGCCCCGGCGCCTGGGGTGTCGTCCTCGGCCTTCGTGCCAGCGAACATCCGGCCCGCCCGGTCGCACGCGGCGTCGTTCATCCGATTGCCGGGGCGGTCCGTCTCTACCTCGGCAATCACAGACACCCTGCCGGTATCGAGATCCAGTGCCAGGAAGCCGTCTCTGGCCGCAAGAATCAATCCCCCCTGGGCGCGAACCGCGACTGCGCCGACGGGCTGACCGGCCTGCCAGGCTGCATGCTCGTCCCCAGCCAGCTGGTGCACAATCCCTGCCGGGATGTCCACCCAGTACAGGCACTGACGGCCAGGATCCCAGCACGGTCCCTCACCGAGCTCCGCCAACGGCACCCCTGGCGCAGCCGGGCTCGCCCGGAACTCCGGTGGCACGGCGATCATGCCGTCCACTGGACGCTTCGCCATCCCTGGACACCATTCTGCGCGTTGGGCCATTTATGGAACCTGATTCCGTATGACGGAAGGTGGCAAGTCTTTCAGAGGTGGGCGCACAGTGTCAACGCATCGCGCGGGCGCCGGTCTAGTGGCACGGTGGTGACCATGAATGCGACGGTACCTGCGGACATGCAACGGGCACTGGCCGCGCTGCGCGAGCGCCCGCTGTCACCTACGGATAAGGGGCTTGGCTCTCTGGCGGCATCCAGGCTCATCAGCACGAGCACCCTGGCTGACTTGCGACCGTGTCTCTTCGGACCTGATTTCGTTTTCCCCTTGCTGGTCGTGCGCGAGGACGCGCTGCAGGCCAACATTGCTGCGATGGCGGCCTGGTGCGCGGCGTCCGGGGTGCGTCTCGCACCGCACGGCAAGACGACAATGGCGCCGCAGATCATCGCGCGCCAGATCGCAGCGGGCGCCTGGGCCGTGACCGCTGCGACTATCGCTCAGGTTCAGGTGCTCCGCGCCTTTGGCGTGCGACGCGTGCTGCTCGCCAATGAGCTCACCGACCAAAGCGGCATCGATTGGCTCGCGGCTGAACTAGCCGCTGATCCTGATTTCGACGTCTACGTCTACGTCGACAGCATCGCCGGAACCGAGATGCTCGACGAGCGGCTGCGTGCGTCCTGGCAACGAGGATCCGGGCGGCAACCCCGCCGCCTCCCTGTGCTGATAGAACTCGGGCTTGTCGGCGGCCGCACCGGATGCCGCAGTGTGGCGCAGGCGGTGGACGTTGCCAAGGCAGCGGCGGCCACGAGCACGCTGCGGGTGGCCGGCGCCGCTGGCTTCGAGGGCAACATCGGGCATGACGATGAGCCCGCCACCCTCGCCGCGATTACCCGATTCTGCCGCGATCTGAGGAGCCTGGGTGAGCAGCTGCCGCCGCCCGACGCGTCGGCTGGGCCGCTGATTCTCAGCGCAGGTGGCAGTGCCTTCTTCGACATTGTCGTGCGTGAGCTGACAATCGGCGCGGGAACCGGAACTGGTCAGCTGACTCCCACCGTGGTTCTGCGAAGCGGCGCCTACGTCACGCACGATCATGGCTTTTACGCCCGTATCGCGCCTGGACCAGGACCGTCGAGCTCTCCTGGCCGCAGCGGACCGGTTCTGACGCCTGCGCTGGAGTTGTGGGCGCCCGTGCTGTCGCGGCCAGAGCCGACTTTGGCGATCGCGTGCGCGGGACGGCGCGACGCGCCCTTCGATCAGGGCATGCCCGTGCCTATCCGGCTACGTTGCGCCGACGGCCAGATGCCGGATGCGACCGGGATACGCGTCACTGCTATGGACGACCAGCATGCCTATCTGGCCGTTCCCCCCGATAGACCGCTCGGTCCAGGGGACCTTGTCTGCCTCGGGATCTCGCACCCGTGCACAGCGCTCGACAAATGGCGGGTCATACCGGTGGTCGACGACGACTATCGCGTCACCGACGCTATCCACACGTTCTTCTGAGATGGGTTTCCTTCTTCCGACATGAAGTTGCTTCTTCTGACATGACGCCGCTCGCAGCGGGGACGGATCACATCACGGCGAGCTGGCCGCCATCTATCACCAGTCCGGTGCCGTGAATGAACGAGGCATCGTCGGACGCCAGGAACGCGTACGCGGCGGCAACCTCCTCGGGCACGCCTACCCTGCGCAGCGGGATCCGCTGCTCTGCGTAGTCGCGCTCGAACTGATCACCGCCGATGCCGGCCGCAATGGCTTCGTTCAGCGAGGTGTGAATGTAGCCGGGGCACAGGGCGTTCACCCGGATGCCGTACGGGCCAAGTTCTACCGCCATCGTCTTGGTGAGCAGCAGCACGCCGCCCTTCGATGCGTTGTAGTGGGAATAGTCCTCTTCGCCCGCGATTCCATTCGTCGAGGACATATTGATGATCACCCCGCCCTGGCCTCGCTGCACCATCGAATTCGCGGCGGCCTGGGCCACGAGAAACATCCCGCGCAGGTTGACAGCGATGATGCGGTCCCAGTCCGCCGGCCTGATCGACAGGAACGGGTCGCGACGTGCGATTCCCGCGTTATTGGCCAGCACGTCGAGCCCGTCGAGTTCGGCTGCGGCGGCCTCGGTCAACCTGGATGCGCCCGTCTCCTCGCTGACATCGCACGCAAGGCCGGCGACGTCTCCATCCGAGCTCAGGCTTCTGACCGCCTGCTCCACCTCGGCGACATCCAGGCCGCCGACGAAGACCCTGCAGCCCTCCTGCAGAAAGCGCCGCGCCGCCGCCAGCCCAATCCCGCTGCTGCCGCCGCTCACCAGGACCCGCTTGCCGACCAGCCCACGCACGCACTGTCTCCTTCCGCTGGTCGCCAACGTAGTGGCAGCAGTGACCCTGGTCTACTATTCCGTATGATGGAACGAGGAGGGGATCTTGGCGAAGGCAGATGCATCGCCGGTGGCCAGCGTCGACCGAGCCCTGCGCATTCTGGAAGTGCTCGGCCGAGCCGCCCGCGGGCTGTCGCTGGACGACGTGGCGGCGCAACTGGACATACCGAAAAGCTCGCTGCACCGGATTCTGGCCGCGCTCAAGCACCGTCGATTTGTGTCCCAGCCCGAGCCCGGCGGCCCGTACTTCCTCGGGACTGAGATGCTCGCTACCTCGTTCCGGTTTCATGACACGCTCGACCTGAGGGCGATGATTCACCCTCTGCTGGCCAGAGTCGGCGGGGAACTCAACGAGACCATCCACATGGCGGTGCTCGACCGGGCCGAGGTCATCTACCAGGACAAGATCGAGGCACCGCATTCGATCAAGCTCTCTTCAGTCATCGGCGGTCGTAACCCGGCGCACGCGACCGGGGTCGGCAAAGCCCTCCTGGCCTGGACTTACCCCACAGACGAGGCGATCACCACCTGGGCCGCTCGGTGGGCGCCACTGGCCGCGCCGACCCACCGCACGATCACAAACCCGGCCAAGCTCGCCGAGCAACTGACGCAGGTGCGTGAGCGTGGGTACGCCGTAGACATCGAGGAGAACGAGACCGGGGTGCGCTGCGCAGCCGTGCCGATCTTCCTTGGCCGGACGGTGCCGGCCGCCGCGGTGAGCGTCACCCTCCTCAGCACCAGAGCTGAGCCACGCAAGCTTGCCGAACTGGGCGAGCATCTGCGCGGCGCCGCGGCGGAATTTTCCGCTGCCGCCCGGGCCAAGGCAACCTAAGCTCAGGCGCGCCGCCCGAGCGTCATCCGCTACGCCCGCCGGCTGGCGCTAGGACTATTAACCCGAATCTTGCGGTGCCGCGAGGTACTGACCGCAGTCTTTACCGTCGGTCAGCGGCGATGGTCAAGATCTTTTTGGGCGTGTCGATGTGCTACCGCAAGGCCTGCTCTCTTACTGTGCTGCAGTGACCGACTCGACTCCGCTGCGCCCGTCACCCACAGAGAAGCCGCCCCGCCCTGTCGGCCGGCGTGGCGCGTATCTGCCGTCGGCGCAGGTACTCGATGATCTCGCGCGCCTGGGTCCGACCCTGAACACGCTCGCCGAGGAGCTGCGGAACCGCCTGAGCGAGCCAGCCGACGAGCTCAGGCACCGCCCAGCGTCATAAGGTATCACCCAGCGTCGCGCTAGCTCTACAGGCCGATTCTGGTAGCCAGGTGCTCGCGGTGGTAGCTGGCATCGCCGAGGTACAGCTCACTGGCCTTGGCCCGCTTGAAGTACAAGTGCGCGTCGTGCTCCCAGGTGAAGCCGATGCCACCGTGGATCTGAATGTTCTCGGCGGCGACATGGAAGTACACATCGGAGGCATACGCCTTCACCAGCGAGGCGACGACCGGTATCTCGGCTGAGTTCTCGGCCACTGCGGCCGCAGCGTACTGGACTGCCGACCGGAGCGACTCGACCTCGAGCAGCAGATCGGCGCAGCGGTGCTTAATCGCCTGGAAGCTGCCGATCGGGCGGCCGAACTGATGCCGCACCTTGGCGTACTCCACCGCCATGTCCAGCGCGCGCTGGGCTCCGCCGAGCTGCTCGGCGGCCTGCGCGATCGCTGCGATGTCCAGGGTGTGGCTGAGCACCGCCATGCCGTCGCCCGGCGAGCCGATCAGCGCCGCGGGCACGGCGGCGAAGTCCAGCTGTGCCAGCTTCCTGGTCTGATCAAGCGTCGGCAGCGCGACGCGAGTGAGGCCAGGAGCGTCAGCCGGGACCGCGAACAGGCCGAGCCCGTCGCTGGTGCGTGCCACCACCAGGATCAGCCGGGCGGTGTGCCCGTCGAGCACGAAGCTCTTGCGCCCGTCCAGCCGCCAGCCATCGTCATCACTGCTGGCCGCCAGCCGGATCGCGTCCGGGTCCCAGGACCCGTCCTCCTCGGTGAATGCCAGCGTCGCGATCAGCTCTCCGGACGCGATACCGGGCAGATAGGTCTTCCGTGCGTCCTCGTCCAGGCTGGCTAGCAGCGCGTTCGCGGCCAGCACGGCGCTAGCCAGGTACGGCCCCCCGTAGAGCGCGGCCCCGAGTTCTTCGAGCACGATCGCCTGCTCAGCGAAGCTGAAGCCCGAGCCGCCGTACTCTTCCGGGACCGCGATGCCCTGCAGGCCCAGCTGCTCCCCAGCCTGGCGCCAGACGCCTGCATCCAGGCCGTCAGTGGTGTCCATCAGCTCCCTGACGGCGCTGATCGGCGCCCGGTCGGCCAGGAACCGGCGGACTGAGGCACGCAGCTCTTCTTGCTCTGCACTGACTCCGAGGATCATGTAGCCGGCTCCGTTCCTGCTTTTTCTCGATACTCACTATCGTTACTTCGATCAGTGACGACCAGTACGTCCAGGGCTTCCACCTGGTCACCGCATATCCAGAGCGGGTTGACCTCGAGTACCTGCAGTCCGGGGATCGACAATGCCAGCGCTCCGATGCGCGCAATGACATCCGCCAGCACGTCCAGGTCCGCCGCCACTACGCCACGCGCGCCCTGCAGCACCGGCAGCGCACGAAGCTCGTCCAGCATCTGCCGCACCTGCGAGGCGTCGGCCGGAAGGACGCGCAGGCTGGTGTCGCGGAGTAGTTCCACCCAGATGCCGCCGAGTCCGACGGCAAGCACCGGCCCGAAGCCAGGATCCCTGGTGACGCCCGCAAGCACCTCGATGCCTCCGGTGCGCATTGACGTGACAAGTACCTCGTTCCCGCCCTGATGGCCCGTTCCTAGATGGCCAGCCGCTGCCGCGACAACCTGCTCGTAGCCGGCCCGTACGGCTGCATCGCCGGATACGTTCAGCAGGACACCGCCGATATCTGACTTATGGCTGACCTGGGCTGAGCTGATCTTCAGCGCCACCGGGCCACCAAGCGCGCGGGCGGCTTCCGCCGCCTGATCGGCCGAGCCCGCCAGCCGGCCCGGCACGACCGGGATCCCTGCCGAGGTCAGCAGGTCGCGGGCCGTCGACTCCGTCCAGGCCGTGACCGTGCCGACCAGAGCGGGCGGCTGACCGGGCAGGAGCCGGACCTGACCGCGCCCGTCCTGCCAGCGCAGCGCATTGTCGATGGCCTGTACCGCGAGTTCGATGCCGCCGAGCAGCCTGATGTCGTGCTGGCCGAGCAGGTCCCTGGCATAACCGGTGACGTCGATGCAGGTGGGCGCGATCGGGATCACTGGAATCGGCGCCGACGCCATCCGGGCCGCGATCCAGTCAACCCGTGCCTCGAGCAGACCGGCAGCCGCCTCGTCCGGCGGACGGATATCCGGCACCGTGAAGCCGGTGAACAAGACGAAGTCCAGGCCGGGATCCTCCACCGCCACGTCTAGCGCTCGGTCGATGGCGGTCAGCGTGGTCGTCCGCGCATTCGCGAGAACGTAGCCGGTGACGTCCAGCGGGTTGCGGGCGGTGGCGAAAGACGGAAGCTGGGCTGCGATGACCTGAGTCGTCTCGGCCGAGAACGGCGGGATCTCGATACCGCGCGCGCTGGCCCGGTCGGCGATGATGTCGCACGCTCCGCCGGATGCCGTCAGCACGCCCATCCGCCGGCCGGCCGGGTGCCGGTCGTACCCGAGCAGCGCTGCAGTGGTCAGCAGCTCCTCGACACTGGCAACGCGGATGATGTTGAGCTGGCGCAGGGCGGCATCGACTACCGCGTCGTCCCCGGCTACGGCACCGGTGTGCGCCAGCGCGGCCTGCTGGCCGGCCTGGCTGGCGCCGGCTTTCAGCGCGACGATCGGCTTGCCTACCGCATCGGCGCGCTGGGCTGCCGCGCTGAACGCGGCCGGGTCACCGATCTCCTCCAGGAACATGCAGATGACCTTGGTCTGCTCGTCGGCGACCAAATAGTCGAGCATATCGGCGGTGGTGATCATCGCCTCGTTGCCGAGGCTGGCGACCGTGCTCACGCCAATCGCGTGCGCCCTGGCGAACGCCAGCAGCACGCTGGCCAGCGCACCGCTCTGCAGCGCGATCCCTACCGGGCCGGCCGTGAGCGGCAGCGGCACCGTCAGGGCGTACGGCGCAGCCTTGGCGCCGGTGTTGAGGAAGCCCAGGCAGTTGGGTCCGAGCAGGACGATGCCGTGGCTGGCCGCCGACGCGATGAGGCTGTCCTCGAGTTCCACGCCGCCGGTGCCGGCCTCGCGGTAACCGGAGGCGAGGACGACCGCGTTCCGCACTCCGGCGGCCGCCGCGTCTTCGATAACGGTCTGGACAGCCTCGGTCGGAGCGAGGATGAAGGCTAGGTCGGCCGGCTCGTCGAGGTCGCGCAGGGTCCGGAAGGCCGGGCGGCCGAAGATCACCTCGTGTCTCGGATGCACCGGCAGCAGCGGGCCGGTATAGCCGACAGCACTGCTGGCAGCAACGATGAACCGGGCCCAGCCTGACGTTTCGGATGCGCCGACCAGCGCGATGCTGCGCGGCGCGAAAAAGTCGCGCAGCCGCTCGGGCGTGATCAGCTCCCGCGCAGCGGTCCTTGCGTCGGTGCTCGCGGTCGCCGTCACGCCTTCACCCGCGGCTCCTTGGGCAGACCTAGCGCGCGCTCGGCGATGATGTTGCGCTGGATCTCGTTCGTGCCGGAGTAGATCGAGCCGGCCCTGCTGGCGAGGAACACGTTCTGCCAGGGTGTCGTCGGGTAGCCGTCGCCTTCAGGCCGGATCAGGCCGTCCGTGCCCTCGATGTCCATCGCGATCTCGCCGAGCTTCTTGTGGTACTCGCTCCAGAACAGCTTGTTGATAGAGGCTTCCGGACCCGGCTGCCGACCCTGGGCCAGGCCCGCCAGCGCCCGCAGACCGGAGAAGCGCATCAGCTCTACCTGGGTGTAAGCCCAGGCGAGCCGCTGGCGGATGAGCGGGTCAGTGTCCTTGCCGCGCTTGCGCGCGGTCTCGACGAGCTCCCAGAACTCGCGCTGATACGCCAGGTGCAGAATCGACGCGCTGCCGCCGCGCTCATAACCGAGGGTCGTCATCGCGACGCGCCAGCCGTTGTGGAGACCGCCGATCACGTTGAACAGCGGGGCACGCACGCCGTCCAGGTAGTCCTCGCAGAACTCGGCGGCGCCCGTCAGCTGCCGCACCGGCCGGTAGCTGACCTTCGGGTCCTTGAAGTCGATCAGCACGAAAGAGATGCCAGCGTGCTTCTCGGCGTCCGGGTCGGTACGGCACAGGACGAACATCTTGTTGGCGCGGGCCGCGCCGGAGGTCCAGAGTTTCTGTCCGGTGATCACGATCTCGTCGCCGTCGATCTCGCCCTTGGTCTGCAGCCCGGCCAGGTCTGACCCGGTGCCGGGCTCGGAGAAGCCCTGGCAGTAGACGTCCTCGCCGGTGATGATCCTCGGCAGGAAGTGCGCCTGCTGCTCTGGCGTGCCGTGCACGATCACCGACGGGCCGACCAGGCTCTCGCCCATCCCGCGGATGACCCGCGGCACCCCGGCCCGGTGCAGCTCTTCGTTGAACACAGCTACCCGGACCGCGTCCAGTCCCTTGCCGCCGAATTGCTCCGGCCACTGCGGGCAGATGAGCCTGGCGCCGGCCAGCTCGTGTTCCCAGTCCGTGTAGGCGGGGTGCCGCATTGCCTCGGCCCGCCGCTCGCTTCCGTAGCCGCCGGTAGTAACGACGTTGTTCCAGTCGGTCAGCTCAGCCAGGCCCGGCGGGGTGTGCTCGGTGATCCAGTCCCTGGTTTCGACGCGGAACTGGGCGATCTCCGGGCCAAGGTCGAGTTCCAAAGCGGCCTCCGGGGATAGACGCGCCGAGCAGGCAGACGCGCGGGGGGCGGTATCGGCGAACGGACCAATCTTAGAATCGCGTTCTAGGCCGATGCAATCCTCGGCGAGTAGCCAGATGAGCGGTTCGCGAAGACCTGCGCTCACGGCCGTTCTGCCGGAAGCGGCCGGGGAGTGTCACGACTTGGGGCGGTGCCTTGTCTTAGAGGGAAAGCAGCGACCGAGGAGGAACTCTCACGCAAGCGAGGTGCGGAGATCATGGTTAGCAAGACGTCAAAGATGGGCGACAGGTCCGCGGTCGTGGTCGGTGGCGGGATAGGCGGGCTGACCGCCGCTGTGGCGCTGCGCCGGGTCGGCTGGCGGGTGACGGTCCTTGAGCGAGCCGCGACGTTCGGCGAGATCGGCGCGGGTATCACCCTGCTGTCCAACGGGCTGCGCTGCCTTGAGGCGATCGGCCTCGGTGACGCGGTACGCGGGAGCGGTCTGCCAATGCTCGCCCTCGGGATGCGTACCCCGGCGGGCCGGTGGCTATCGCGGCTCGATGGCGACAGCGCCAACCTGGAGGCGCAGATAGGCACCACGTCGATTGTTATCCATCGCGCTGAACTGCACAGAATCCTGCGCGACGCACTTCCGGCCGCGGCCTTGCTGGCCGGCGTGGAGACCACCGGCATCCGCGGGGGCGCGAACGGCCGGCCGGCAGAGGTTCGCTTCCGCCACCAGGACCACGATGTGCTGCTGGACGCCGACCTAGTCGTGGGCGCCGACGGGGTGCACAGCTGGGTCCGCGCCCAGCGCTGGCCCGATGCGCCGGCTCCGGTCTACTCCGGATCCACCACCTGGCGCGCGATCACGACGCCATCATCGGCCCCGATAACCGAGATGAGCCTGAGCTGGGGGCCAGGCACCGAGTTCGGTGTGATGCCCATCATCGACGGACGCACATACTGGTACGCCGCCGCGAATGCCAACGAAGCCCAGCGCAACCCCGACGAGCTCGAGGAGCTGAGCCGGCGATTCGGGACCTGGCACGAGCCGATCCCGACCGTTCTCGCGCACACGCCACGCCAGGCCGTACTGCGCCATGACATCTACCGGCTACCGAAACTTGACAGTTACGCCCGGGGCAGCGTGGTCCTGCTCGGCGACGCGGCGCACGCGATGACGCCCAACCTCGGGCAAGGAGGCGGGCAGGCCCTTGAAGACGCAATCGTGCTCGCCGCGGCGGTCAGCCGCACCCGCGACCTGTCTGCAGCGCTCGCCCACTACGACCACCAACGCCGGCCCCGCACCCAGGCAATGTCACGAACAGCGACCCGGCAGTTGCGATTCGGCCAGCAGCTACACGCGCCGATCGCCGTGGCACTCCGCAACACCGCGGTCGCGCTCACACCAAACCGCCTGGCCTTGCTTGCAATCGCCCGGTACGGGAAGTGGCTACCGCCCGCGCTCGACTAGGCGTGCCTGGTGACGTTCCGAGGCGATCTGCCCCTGAAGGACTCGTTGATCGATTCGATTACCTGCCGCGGCGGCTTCCAGCTGGGATCTGGCCCGCCGAGTGAAGCCGCCGGCCCCAGGAGAACCGTGAGTGGCTGGCGCAGCGCGATGCCCACCGCCGGCCAGATGCCCGCGCCGATCGACCGCTGGCCGGGGAGCGTCACAGGGCCAAGGCAGCGAGCAGATCCGGGGCGTCCGGGCTAGCTGCTGCCACGACCAGGAGCTGACCGGCCGGGCCTGGGAGGCTACCGGGACCCGGGGGATCGGCCGGTCCGGGGCCGGCGGGTCGGCCAGACAACATCGCTCGGCTTTGCCAGTTGTTGATACGTCTGGGAAAAGCGCCTCCCTTCCCGTTTCCAGGATGGGTCAGTCCATGGCCATTCCGCCGTTGACCGGCGCTGTGGTGCCGGTGATGAATTCGCTGTCGTCACCGGCGTAGAAGGCGACGGCGCGGGCCACATCGTCGGGGGAGGCGAACCGGCCCAGTGCCGTCTGGGCCACCAGGCGCTGCTTGTGTTCCTGATCGTGCTCGAGGGCGACATTGTGCAGGTGACCGCCCACCGGCCCTGGGGCCACCACGTTGACGGTGATCCCCCGTGGCCCCAGTTCCTGCGCGACAAAGCGGGCGAACGAGCTCAGGGCCGCTTTCGAGGTCCCGAGCGCGATCATGCCCTCTAGCGGCAGCGCGCTCTCCATGGTGCCCAGGTAGACGATCCTGCCGTAGCCGCCCTTGGCCATGCCGGGGACGACGGCCTTCGTAACCACGGAGGCCGCTCGGATCTCCTGTTCCACCTTGCCGCTCAGGTCGTCGACCGACATCTCCTCAAACGACTTGACGGCGTACGGCATCAGGGCGCTGTGGACCAGCACCTCCACCTCGCCCATGGCGGCCTGGGCCTGCTCGAGCATGCCGACCACGGCGGACCGGTCGCGCACGTCAGCCTGCGCGGCCATCGCCTGGCCGCCGGCGGACCCGATCGAGGCGACCAGGTCGTCCGCCTTATCGCGGCTGCTGCGATAGTTGGCCACAACCCGCATACCCCGCGATGCCAGCAACCGGGCCACGGCCGTGCCGATCGCCCCGCTCGCGCCCGTGATCAGGGCGACCCTCCCGTCCTGCTGAACATTCGTCACGCTGCCCTCCTAGGAATTCTGGGAGTTTTGGACGTGCCGGTCCGGATGTCCCGCCGTCGGGGACCAGCGCCCCGGGGCGGCACCACGCCGACGGTCTCTCGCAGTACGGCGGCCGCGCTTCGGTCGAGTGCGAGCGCGCGTCCTCAGGTGAGCAGGCGCTCCGGGATGCCGCACGTGGCTGCGTCGAGCAGCTCGGCCGGGCGCTCGGCGCCGTGATGCCCGGCGACCCGTCTTAGTAAACCTGGTTAAGTGGGGCGGCCCCTGCACAGCAGGGCCGCGCCGTCGGTGACCACGCCGCCCGCGACCGGTCTGAGATTGCCGCAGCGCCGCCCTGCCCACACCGTGAGGCCATAGAAAGATGATCTGTGTGTGGTTGACAGCGCTACAGCGCCGTCTGTGTTCGCGCCGATTCGGCGCTCTATGGTAAGCGAGCGTCGCAACACTCGCGAGACCGATCACACACTGTGATGATCGCTGTCTATGCGGTGAAGACGAAGCGGCAGGGTGCCGAGCGCTCAGACCGGTTCGCAGATCTGCAGGATGCCGCCGCGGCTAATGAACGGATGATCTCGCATCAGCCGGACAGCAGCGTCGCGGTCGGTGGCCTCGATCACTGACCAGCCCATCAATGGCTGCAGGTCGCCCGCGTCGGGAGCGCCGTCTGCGGCGATCGTGATCGCGGAGCGGACAGGCGAGCCTACTTCGGCCAGCGCCGGGCCGGCCTGCTCGGCCCACTGCATGAACGCGCCCCGGGCGCTCGCGATGGAATCCGGATCGGAAGGCATGCTGCCGGCGTAGTAGGTGATGAGAAACCTCGCCATGGCGTAGCTCCTACCTTGACCGCGCGTGTTCGAGTCCTGCGTGCCGGCGTAGCCAGGTTTGCGGTTGCCCGGACTCGGCAGCGATGGCCGCCCAGGTCCAGCCGCCGGATCTGCGGTCGGTGATGTAAGCGGCGATGTCCGGGTAGCTGAGGCGGGCGGCGAGGTCGGTCGCGCGCTGCTGGGCCTGGTGACGTTTGGCCGCGTGCGCAACGGGGTCCAGCCCGTGCCGGCGGAGCGCGGAACGCACCGCATGGTGGGACAGGCCGGTCTCGGCGGCGATGGCATTGACCGTCTGATGTTGATCGATGTGCCGTTCCCGCAGGTACGTGCCGACGTCGGGATAGCCGAGCCGCCACAGGACCGGGCGCCACCGCAGGTCGGGCCGCTGACCAGTCTGTCGCCGGGCGAGGTCGGCTGCGGCGGGATCGATGCGGGCCAGGTGGCGGGACAGCCAGTCCTTGTGCAGCCCGGCCTCCCGGCTGATCGCCGCCATGCTGGCCCCATCCCGCATCCGGGCGAGGATGAACGCGCGGATGTCAGGGTAGCCGTGCAGCCATGCCACCTGGTCGGCGATGGCCATGCGGCGGCGGCTGGCACGGTCTGTGCGGGCTTGGGCCGCGGCCGCGGACGGTACCGCGGCGTTCGCGAGCATGACCTTCCGGCGGCGCTGCTGAGGGAATGGCCGGCCGCGGGCTGCTGCTGCGGCGTCCCGGGCGAGGTCGCCGGCGCGGGCGCGCTGCCGTCCCGCCGCGCTGCCCTGGCGGACAGCCGGCTCGAAGAGCAAACGCGCTGTGAACGCAGCCGAGCGCAGCTTGCGTGTCTCTGGTCCCTCCAGAGATTGGCCGCGCTCCAGGCCGAACGCTTCGCAGTACTGCTGCTTCGTCCAGCCATGCGACGCAAGATGAGCCGCGACGGAGCGGAGCGAGCGGCCGCACAGATGACAGGCCACCAGCGAACCCTCGACGACAACCTCGCCCATAGGCGCGTAGAAGGCCGTGCCGTCAGCCAGCACCCCGACGACAGGACGCAGCTCTCGCCGAGATCGTGTTGGCGCGTGCGGACGGGGCTCTCCCGCCGGGCTGATCATCTCAGCAGACATATGAGGTCTCCCGCCATCAGCTAGTCACAGTGAGACTACAGACGCCTCCAGGCTCCTGTCATCCGCCCGCTGCTGCACGCCCGCCGCAGGGCGAGGAGACTACGGACCAAACTCGTGAACCGTCGGGCTTCGGGGAATAGCGCGGCTCACCCGTGCGTACCGCAGTGACGACAGAAAGAAGGCACCCGTGGAGATCAGTGCGCGCAATCAGCTGACCGGTACCGTGCAGAGCGTCAAGACCGGCGCGGTCATGGCCGAGATCGTCGTCAACGTCGATGCGGGCACGGTCGCTGCAGTCATCACCGACTCCTCCCGCGAGCACCTGAACCTGCGAGATGGCGACAGGGTGACCGTCATCATCAAGGCCACCGAGGTGATGATCGGCAAGTAGCCGGGCGCGCAGGGCACATCTCGCTCATTGCGTAGCCTGGGCCCATGCCTGCAGAACAGGATCCGCCGTTGTCGCTAGCCGAATGGCTGGTGCTATGCCTGATCTGCGAGCGGCCTGCGCACGGGTTCGCGCTGGCCGCGCTGCTGGGTCCCGACGGCGAGATGGGCCAGGTGTGGCGGGTTCCGAAGCCAGTCGTCTACCGGGCGCTGCAGCGGCTCGAGCGCCTCGGCCTAGTGCAGACCACTGAGCAGCAGCCATCAAGCCAGGGGCCGGTGCGCTCGCTCGTCGACGCGACGTCGTCGGGGCGGGAGACCGCCGCGGCCTGGCTCAGCAGACCAGCCGGCCACAACCGGGACGTGCGATCGGAACTGCTGGTGAAACTTGCCCTGCTCGCCCGCAGCGGCGCAGATCCGCAGCGGCTACTGGACGCCCAGCGGGAGCAGCTGATACCGGTCGCCCGCGCTCTGCAGGACCGCCTGAACGAGGCGACGGGCTTCGACCGCACTCTCATCCTGTGGCGGTCGGAGACGATGACGGCGACGCTCCGCTTCCTGGACGCGATGGGTGCCCGGGCGACCACGTCCCGGTAACAGCTCGTCGCGGCACCCGGCACAGCGCCGGGCCCCAGTCCGGCATCCGCCTTGTGCCGTCCTGACATCTGTAGTCTCATAGAGACTACTGGTCTTGACGTGCATCTCCGGAATGGCTTACGCGCGCGGAGTTGCCGCGGGCCGCCACGGGCGGTGGCCGCCGCCGTCCCCGCTAGGCAAGGAGATGGTTCCTCATGACGATGACTCTTGACCACAATGTCGAGGCATTCATCGGCAGCCCTCGGCAGATGTTCATCAACGGTCAGTGGGTAGATGCAGCCTCCGGCAAGACGTTCGACACGCCCAACCCTGCGACCGGCGAGACACTGGCACGGGTGGCTGAAGGGGACGCCGAAGACATCAACCTAGCTGTCGGGGCCGCCCGCGCCGCATTCGATGACGGCCCGTGGAGCCGGATGACGCCATCCGAGCGCGGGCGCATCGTGTGGAAGATCGGTGACCTGATCCTCGAGCACGTCGACGAGCTGGCTCAGCTCGAGTCGCTCGACAACGGCAAGCCGTTCCTCGTCGCGCAGGCCGCGGACGTGCCGCTGGCGGCCGACCTGTTCCACTACATGGCAGGCTGGGCTACCAAGATCGAAGGCAACACGATCAACATCTCCGTCCCGTACATGCCGGGCGCGAACTTCCACTCCTACACTTTGCGCGAGCCCATCGGTGTCGTCGGGCAGATCATCCCGTGGAACTTCCCGCTGCTCATGGCGGCCTGGAAGCTCGGCCCGGCGCTAGCAACCGGCTGCACTGTGGTGCTGAAGCCCGCCGAGCAGACCCCGCTCACAGCGCTACGGCTGGCCGAGCTGATCGCGGAGGCCGGTGTACCTGACGGCGTCGTGAACGTCGTCCCGGGTTACGGGGAAACGGCCGGGGCCGCTCTCGCAGCTCATGACCACGTCGACAAGGTGGCGTTCACCGGCTCAACCGAAGTCGGAAAGCTCATAGTCCAGGCCGCGGCGGGCAACTTGAAGAAGTTGACCCTCGAGCTCGGCGGCAAGAGCCCCAACATCGTCTTCGACGACGCCGAGGACAGTGCGATTGCGGGCGCTGCCAACGCTATCTTCTTCAACCACGGCCAGTGCTGCGTCGCAGGTTCCCGGCTGTTCGTGCAGGAGAGCAGGTACGACGAAGTTGTCGATGGCGTTGCCGAGATCGCCAAGTCGATCAAGCTCGGGTCCGGGCTCGACCCGACGACTCAGATGGGACCGCTCGTCTCCGACGAGCAGTTCCGGCGCGTCACCGGATTCCTGGAGTCCGGGAAAGCAGACGGCGCGACGGCCCTGACCGGCGGTGGCCGCTTCGGCGACCGCGGCTACTTCGTTGAGCCGACGGTCCTCACCAACACCAGGCCGGACATGAAGGTCGTCCGCGAGGAGATTTTCGGGCCGGTCGTCGTCGCGGAGAAGTTCTCCAGCCTCGACGAGATCGCCGCGGAGGCCAACGACACTACCTACGGTCTCGGAGCAGGCATCTGGACCAAAGACATCTCCAAGGCGCACGCGCTGGCCAAGAAGCTCCGGGCCGGCACGGTCTGGATCAACTGCTACAACGTCTTCGACGCCTCGCTGCCGTTCGGCGGCTACAAGCAATCTGGCTGGGGCCGCGAGATGGGCCACGAAGTCCTGAACAACTACACCGAAGTCAAGGCCGTCACGACCCTGCTGTGAGCAGGCAGCGGGTTGACACGCCCGTTCTCGTCAGGCGCAAAGCCGGGCGACAGCCAGATGCTGCCAGCATGACGTCATGGAGCTGACAGTACGTCTGCCGGTGATTGGCGTGGTCCGCACCAGCCATCAAACGCTGGAGACCACGCCGATCCAGGCAGGCCTCAACCGCGCCGAGCACGGCAGCATCGAAATCGCCGAGCCCTACCGGGACGGTCTGGATGGGCTCGCCGGCTTCGACTATGCCTGGCTGCTCGCCTGGCTGCACCGCCCGCGTGATCCCGACGGCGACGCTCCGCTGCGGCAGGTCCCCTTCCTCCTCCGTCGCGAGCAGCGCACGATGGGAATCTTCGCCACCCGCGGACCGCGACGAGTGAACCCGGTCGGGCTCAGCCTCATCCAGCTTCTGGAAGTGACCGGCCAAGCGATCACGTTCGCCGGCGTCGACCTCCTGGACGGAACACCCGTTGTCGACATCAAGCCCTACGTCACCAGGTTCGACCGGCCGCCTGGGGATCCCCGATGCGGCTGGTTCGACCAGCTCACTATCGCCGACGGCACCACCCCTGGGCAGCTCGCCCAATCCTGAATCAGACAGTGTGGCGCCGCGCGCGGACACGACGTCGGACAAGGGCTAGTCTTCGCCCTCGACGGCGCGGATGATGCGCCGGCTGATCTCGCCCAGCTGCCGCGACTGTGTCTTCGTCAGCGGGTCAAAGACGAGGCGGCGGACCTCCTCGACATGGCCGGGCGCTGCCCCGGTCACCTTCGCCTGGCCCTGGTCGGTCAGGGTTGCAAGGGTGTAGCGGCCGTCAGCCGGATCGGGGGTACGGCGCACCCAGTCGCGCTGCTCCAGCCGGGCGACGACCTGAGACAGCCGCGGCAGCGAGGCCCCGGCCCACAGTGCGAGCGCGCTCATCCGCA
>Ga0335074_10002624_pt1 | contig 24542 bp, 24 predicted proteins | sample Lox_Sample_23_FD_206715 | JGI IMG/M metagenome (GOLD analysis project Ga0335074, IMG submission 206715) | Soil microbial communities from Loxahatchee National Wildlife Refuge, Florida, United States - Lox_Sample_2.3 | ecosystem: Environmental > Terrestrial > Soil > Wetlands | place: USA... | reverse complement strand
AATCCATCATCCAGGAAGCGATCGCCAAGCACCAGGAGAACCAGACCCTGGTCGAGGAAAAGAAGCCGACCGCGCCGACCTACGGGAGCGCCGACGACGCCGAGCTCGCGAAGTTGGCGGAGACCCTCAAGGTCAACATCCGCATCGTCGGATGCGGGGGCGGCGGGTCGAACACGATCAACCGGTGCGTCGAGGAAGGCATCCAGGGCGCCGAGATGTGCGCCATCAACACCGACGCGAAGCACCTGCTCACCATCCACGCTCCGCGCAAGATCCTGATCGGCCGCCGGGCCACGAAGGGGCTCGGCGCGGGCGCCCGCCCCGAGATCGGGGAAGAGGCGGCCCGCGAGAACGAGGAGGAGCTGCGCGCGTTCCTGAACGGCGCGCACATCGTCTTCGTCACGGCGGGGATGGGCGGCGGGACCGGCACCGGTTCCGCGCACCTGGTCGCCCGGCTCGCGAAGGAAGCCGGCGCGCTCACGATGGGCGTCGTCACCCTCCCGTTCGCCGGCGAGGGCGCCGCGCGCATGGAGCAGGCCCGCGACGGACTCGAGCGCCTGCGCCGCGTCTGCGATACGACGATCGTCATCCAGAACGACAAGCTCCTCGAGCTCGTCCCGCGCATGCCCCTCGACTCGGCGTTCAAGCTCGCCGATGCGGTGCTGATGACCGGGATCAAGGGGATCACCGAGATCGTCACGCGACCCGGCCTCGTCAACCTCGACTACGCCGACATCCTGACCGTCATGAAGGACGGCGGCGTCGCGCTGATCGGGCTCGGCGAGAGCGAGAGCGCCACCGACCGCGTCACGGAAGCCGTGACCGAGGCGCTCACGTCGCCCCTGCTCGGCGCGGTCGAACTGAAGGACGCGACCGGCGCGCTCGTGCGCGTCATCGGCGGCCCGACGATGACCGTCAGCGAGGCGGAGAAGGCCGCGGCCCTGGTCGGCGGCAAGATCTCCAAGCGCGCGCGCATCATCTGGGGCTGCTCGGTCGAGAACTCTCCCGACATGGAGAACACCATCAAGGTGCTCCTGATCATCACCGGGGTCCGCGCCACGAGCCTCCTCGGTCAGAAGGGAGGCTACGCGGCCGGTGAGTCCGAGGAAGTCATCGACCTCGTCCGGTAGGCCGACGACGCTTCGGCCCCGCTACCTCGGCATCGAGGTGGCGGGAGAACACCTTCCCCCGCCCTCCCCCCACTGGTGGGAGGCCACGCTGCGCCGGGGTTTCGACCGGGCGCGGGTCGCGGGTCGGTTCCGGCTCGTGCGCGCCGAACGGTACCGCGCGATCGCCGAGGTCGACCAGCTCCGCGCCGTCGCGGCGCGCGGCGCGTGGACCGGGCCCGCGGACGAACCCGGGGTGCGCTTGACCACCCGTCGGACGTGGGGCACCCTGCGCGGCGCGAAGGCGTGGCTCCGGGCCGGCGCGCGGTAGCGGAACGGGGGCGCCGCTAGACCACCGCGACGGAGAACGTCGCGGTCTGGACGACGACCGTGGAGAGGCGCGCGCCGGTCGCGATGTCGACCCACGCCGTGCCGAGCGGCCCGCCGGTGGTGTACGGACCGTCGCACGCCGCGGTCGGTCCCGTGCAGCCGTAGTTGAACGTGTCGTAGGGATAGGTCGAGTTGAAGAAGCCCTCCCAGGCCGCGGCGAACGGCGAGACGATCGTGACGTTGATGATGTTGTTGGCCGCGATGTCGGTCGCGCTCGTGCTCGTGAACGTGATCGTATTGCTCGAGATCAGGCGGCTCTCGATCTCGGTCGTGGAGAGACCGGAGTCGACCGGGATCTTCCCGACGAAGATCGGGAGCCAGATCGACAGGCTCGTGAGGTAGGTGCCCATCATCGTCGGCGTGATCCCGGGCGGGTCGAGGAGGATCGGGATCCCGCCCTGCTGGGCGTAGACGACCGCCCCCTGGTCGAACGCGACGTCCGCACTGGGGATGTACGTGCTCGCGAGGTGGACGGCGAACCCGCCGCCGAGCGCCGAGACGTAGGACGGGGTCGACGCCTGGGTGAACAGCGGGCAGAGGGCGGACTCCGCGACGAACGAGTTGTTGGTCGACTCCCAGATCGCGTAGTTCGGTGCGGTCGTGGGCGTTACGGGGAGGCTCGTGACGTTGTAGGTGACGTTGTAGCTCCCGTACGACGCCTGACCGAAGCATCCGAAGAAGGAGCAGTGCCCCGGATTCGGCGCGACGCCACCGCTCACGTAGTCACTGCTCGCGTTGTCGTCGTTCGGGCACTGGGTCGTCGTCGGAGTGTCGCCGGTGAAGTACACGCTGAACACCGATTCGGCATTCAGATAGTTGGTGTTCGTCGTCACCTGGACGCTGTCGGAGGTTCCGTAAATGCTCCCGAGGAGCACGAGGCCGGCGCCCTCGTTGACCACGGTCGTGTCCTGAAGCCCGACCTCGAAGAGCGAAACGTCGCCGCCGTTCGTCGAGCCGCCGAATCCCCCATGGGCGGCGGTGTCGGTGATCGTGAACGTGTCGTAGTTGCCCACGACCTCGATGTTGACGCTGCCCGCCCCCGAGAGCGCGAGGGGGACGGTCGTGTAGTTGCCGATGAGCAGAACGTTGAGGGTCCCCACGCTGGCCAGGGAGAGGGAGACGGTCGCGAGACGGCTGGTGGAGGTCCCGCTATCCTTGATGTTGAGATTGTAGGTGCCGGTCGCCCCGGAGTTGCCGACGAACGCGAGATTGGTCGTGCTCGCCTCGGTGACGTTCCACCATGCCGTCCCTCCGGCGGAGCAGGTGACCTGAGTGCTCGTGCTCGTGCAGGACGAGGAGGGGAGGCTGTGGTAGCTGTTGGGCCCGATGGTGGGGAACGAGTACGACCACGCGCCGCCGATCGGGAGCGTGACGTTGAACGAGGAGCCGCTCGTGCCGGGGCCGATCGAGCCGGGGTCCGCCGACGCGAACGGCGGCTCGCCCGCGGAACCGAGGGTCACCGGCTGGGTCAGCTGCGCCCCGACCGCGTTGTCGGCGGCCGCCGCCTGGAGCAGCGCCGAGAGGCGGCCGACCTGGTTCTCGACCTGGACGACGTGGTTCAGGTCGTTGATCGACATCTGGCCCGGCAACGTCGCCGTGAGGTAGTTCGCGATGAACGTCACGACCAGCAAGAGCCCGAGGATCGTCGCGACCGCGGAGACCTGGCCGCGTCGGCCCCGCAGTCTCCACTTGCGGACCGGTCGGTGACCACGGAACACGATGCCCTCGACAGTGGAGTACAAAATACCCTCGCGCGGTGTATTTAGTCATTTGGAGCCGGGAGGGGTCGGCCCCCGGTGCAACGGCGCACGGGCCGAGCCGGTCCGCGACCCTTATCTCTCGCCCTTCCTCCCCGTTGGGGGTAAGGGAGTGCCTTCCGAAAGCGGGGCCCCGGTCCGGGTCGAGCGCGCGCTCCTCTCGGTCGACGATAAGAGCGGCGTCGGGGACCTTGCGCGGGGCCTCGTCGACCTCGGGGTCGAGCTCTGGGCCACCGGAGGCACACGCACCGCGATCGCGGCGTCCGGGGCCCCCGTACGGGCCGCGGAGGAGCTGACCGGCGTCTCCGCGTGGTTCGGCGGGCGGGTCAAGACGCTCCATCCCGCGCTGCTCGGCGGGATCCTCGCGCCCCGCACCCCCGAGGGCGTGCGCGAGATGCGCGAACGCGCGCTGCGGCCGTTCGACCTGGTCGCCGTGAACTTCTACCCGTTCGAACGCCACCTCGCCGAGCACCCCGAGGCGACGGACCGCGAGGAGTACGTCGACATCGGCGGCGTCACGCTCGCGCGCGCCGGGGCGAAGAACCATGCGTGGGTCACGGTCCTCACGGACCCCGAGGACTACGCGCCGCTCCTCGCCGAGATGCGCGAGAACGCGGGGGCGGTGAGCGCCGCGACCCGCGCGCGCCTCGCGGGGAAGGCGTTCCAGCGCACGACCGCCTACGACGCGGCGATCGCGGACGCGCTCGGTGGCGCCGAGCCCGACCTCTTGCCGGAAGAGGTCCGGTTCCGACGGGAGCCGCTCAAGCTCCGCTACGGGGAGAACCCGCACCAGCGCGCCGCCGTCTACCGCCGCGCCGGCCCGACGGTCCCCGGCGGCGACCCGCGCGCCTTCGCGGTCCTCAAGGGGGACGCGCTCTCGTTCACGAACCTGCTCGACGTCGACACCGCGCTCTCGATCGTCGCCGAGTTCCCCGGTCCGAGCGCGTCGGTCGTCAAGCACGCGACCCCGTGCGGCGTCGCGTCGGGGGCGACCGTACGGGAGGCGATCGAGCGGGCGATCGCCACCGACCCCGTCGCCCGCTACGGATGCGCGGTCGCGGTCAATCGCCCGCTCGGCGCGGACGACCTCGCGGCACTGAAGGGTGTGTTCGTCGACCTCCTGGTCGCCCCCGAGTTCGACGGGGCCGCGCTCGAGGGCCTCGGGCACCGCCCGAAAGTCAAGGTGGTGCGCTCGACGCCCCCGCCGCTCACGACGCCGGGGTGGGAGGCGAAGAGCGCGCTCGGCCGGCTCCTCCTGCAGGAGCGGGACCGTCGCGAGCTCGTCCCCTCGGACTTCAAGTGCGTCACGACGAAGAGCGCGTCGCCCGAGGCGGCCTGCGCCCTCGACTTCGCCTGGCGGGTCGTCCGGCACGCGAAGTCGAACGCGATCGTGCTCGCCCAGGGCGCACGGACCGTCGGGATCGGCGCCGGTCAGCCGACGCGCGTCAAGGCGGTCGAACTCGCCTGCGAGGTGGCCGGGGAACGGGCACGGGGGGCGGTCCTCGCGTCGGATGCGTTCTTCCCGTTCGCGGACGGGCTCGAGGTGGCGGGGCGGGCCGGCGTTGCGGCCGTGATCCAGCCCGGCGGCAGCCTGCGCGACCCCGAGGTGATCGCGGCGGCCGAGAAGTTCGGGATCGCGATGTACTTCACCGGGTGGCGGGTCTTCCGCCACTAGGGCGGGCCGTCGCGGCGAAGTGGTGGCGCAGGAGCGCCCGCAGCTTCAGCGGGTCGACCGGACCGACCTCCCGGCCGGTCTCGTGGCCCGCGCGCAGGAACAGGTACGTCGGGATCGAGTGGATCCCGTACGAGCGCGTCACGACGGATGCCTCGTCGACGTTGACGGTGGCGAACTTCACGCGGCCCGCAAGGCGCTCGGAGAGGTCCCGGAACACCGGCTCCGTCGTCCGGCACGGCACGCTCCAGTCGGCGTAGAAGTCGACGACGACCGGCAGCGGCGACCGGATTACCTCGTCCTCGAACGTCTCGTCGTTCACCCGAACGGGAGCGGTGCGGTCCCCCACGTGCGTCCCCCCGACGCCGTTCGATTTCGGCCGCCTCTTTAAGCCCTCGGTTCCTTCGGCGCGCGTCGTGGTCGCGCTGCCGCGTCCGGGGTCCCGCAAGGCGCGGCCCCTCTCCCCGAGCGCGGGCCGCGCCCTCGTGAGATGGTTCGAGCGGCACCGACGGCCGCTCCCCTGGAGGGCCGACCGGGACCCGTACCGCATCTGGGTCGCCGAGGCGCTCCTCCAGCAGACCCGGGTCGCGCAGGCGGTCCCGTACTACGAGCGGTTCGTTCGGCGCTTCCCGACGATCGGTGCGCTCGCCCGGGCGTCGCAGGACGAGGTCCTGCGGGCCTGGGCCGGGGCCGGCTACTACGCCCGCGCCCGCCACCTGCACCGGGCCGCGCGCACGATCGCCGCGCGTCGCCCCGCCGTCCTCCCCCGAACCGTGGCGGAGCTCGAGGCCCTGCCGGGAATCGGTCCGTACGTCGCCCGTGCGATCGCCAGCCTCGCCTTCGGCGAGCCGGTCGTCGCGCTCGAGGCGAACGGCGTCCGCGTGGCCGCCCGGTGGACCCGCGAGGAGGGCGACGTGCGTCGGGCTCCGGTGCGCGCGCGGCTGGGCGCGGCGCTCGCCGCCGCGCTTCCGCCCGCCGCGGCCGGGGAATTCAACGAGGCCGTGATGGAACTCGGCGAGACCGTCTGCCGCCCGACCGGGCCGGAGTGCGGACGGTGTCCGATGCGCCGCTACTGTCGCGCGTTCCGCGAGACCGCCGACCCGGGGCGGCTTCCCCGGCGCGCCTCGACCCGCCCTCGCCCTCACGTCCGCGCGGCGATCGTCGCGCTCCGTTCCGGCGACCGCTGGCTCGTCCAGCGGCGGGCGCCGGAGGGCCTCCTCGGTGGCCTCTGGGAGTTCCCCGGCGGGAAGATCGGCGCCGGGGAGCGCCCGGTCGACGCGGCCCGGCGCGAGCTGCGCGAGGAGACGGGGCTCTCCGCCGGTCCCCTCCGCTCGCGCGGGGTCGTCCGGCACGGGTACAGCCACTTCACGGTCGAGCTGCACGTTTTCGAGGGGCGGCCGGCCCGGGCCCGCGCCAGGGTCGGGCGCGCCGGGCGTCGGTGGGTGACGTTCGCCGGCCTGGCGCGGCTCCCGATCCCCCGAGCGACGGAGAAGGTCGTCCGGCTGCTGCGCGGATCGGTGGCGGGTAGAGCTTCCCCGGATTCAGGATCCCGTCCGGGTCGCACGCGGCCTTGAGGGCCCGGAGGACCCCGACCCCGGTCGCCCCGATCTCCCTCGCGAGGAACGGCACCTTGATCGATCCGATCCCGTGCTCCGCGCTGATCGTGCCTCCGAGGGCGAGCGACGCTCCGAGCGCCGCCGCCCGGACGCGACGCCCCCGGGCGCTCGCGGGGTCGACGGCGAAGTTCGGGTGGAGGCTCCCTTCGCCGAGGTGGGCGAACAGGTAGAGCGGCGCGCGCTCGGCCCGGGCGATCCGCTGGAGCTCTCGGCGCAGCCGGTCCACCGCCGCCAGCGGGACCGCGACATCCTCCCGGATGCGTTCGCCGAGCCAGGCATCGAGCGCGAGACTCGCCCGCCCCCGCAGCGTCCAGAGCGCGTCCGCGTCGTCGTAGACCGCGGGCGTCGCCCGGACCCCCGATCGCCGAAGCACCTTGCGCACGGTCGCTTCGCGGGCCCGGGCGTCCGCGGGCGAGTCCGCCTCAATCTCGAGCAGGAGCCGGTCGCCGCGCGTTCCGGATTCGAGCCCCGAACCTCCCGACAGTTCCTCCGCGCACGCGGCATCGAGGTATTCGATCGCGGAGAGTCCCGTGCCAGCCGACCCGGCGAGCGCCATCGCGACCGGAGCGAGAGGAGTCATCGCGGGCAGCGCGACCACGAGGCCGCGGCGGATCGCGGGCCGGGGCGCGAGGCGCACGGTCACTTCGGTCGCGATGCCGAGGGTCCCTTCGCTCCCCACGAACAGGGAGACAAGGTCCGGTCCGACCGACCGCTTGGCGGCGCGCGTCCCCCAACGGGCGAGCTCCCCGGTCCCGAGGACCACGTCCACCGCCCGGACCCACGCCCGGGTCGGACCGTAGCGGAACGAGCGCGGTCCCGAGGCGTTCGTCCCGACGTGCCCGCCGATGGTCGAAACGTCCCACGACCCCGGATTCGGGGGGAAGAACAGGCCGTGCGGCGCGAGCGCGGTCTGAAGGTCCCGGTTCACCACCCCCGGACCGACCCGCGCCGAGCGTTCCTGAACGCGGACCTCTCGAACGGTGTTCCACCCGGAGAGGTCCACCACCACGCCGCCTTGAACGGGAACCGACTCGCCGTCCAGGGAGGTTCCCGCCCCGCGGGGGACGAGAGGGACGGCCCGCTCGCGCGCCCAGCGCACGAGCGCCACGACGTCGTCCGCGTCCTTCGGCGCGACGGACGCGATCGCGCGACCGCGCACGTGCGAGCCATCGCGATCGACGCGCCGGCGCTCCGCCGCGTCGCTCCGGATTGTCCCGCGGACCGCAGCGGCGAGCGACCGGAGCAGCGAACCCACGGCCGACGACACGCGGGAGAAGCCTTAGCGGACGCGCGCCGGCCCTCGAGGCGACCGGCGCGACCGACCCGACCTCCGGCCCTCACGATCGGGCGAGGACCGGCCGGCTTCCCGTAGAAAAACGCTCCACATACCACCCTCCGGCCCCCCGGATAACTATATAGACGGTCGAGGGTTTCTGGTCTTTGGCCTCGGGCATCGGTGGATTCGGCTCTTGGTGGCACCGTCCAAGAGACCAGGGGTCCGTCCACCGGTGCCTTCCCTTTTGTTTCCACTGGGGCGATAGGTTCTTTTGGGCCCCGGCCGCCGTTCGCCGTGATGGCCGGATGGTTCGGGCCTTCCGAGCAAGACCTCGAGCGACTTCGATCGACCGTCGAGTCGCTCGGCACGACCAGCGTTCCGGGCCTCGCCGCCGCGCTCTCCTGGCGGGAGCGGAAGGCCGAGCGCCTGCTGGCGCACGAACTCGCCCGCCCCGGGACCCCGATCACCTACGACCCCGGTCGTCGCACCGTCCGATGGACCCGGCCGCCGCCCGGCCCGCCGACGCCCCGGCCCGCGGAGGCCGCGCCGGCCGCGCGCTCGGAGGCCCGCCGGGTCCCCGCCGCCCCCGGGCCGGTGTTCACTCCCGCCGGGCTGAAGACGCTCTGTCCGAGCTGCCACGTTCCGCTCCAGACGACCGGCAGCGCGAGCCTCGCGGTGTGCCCGCAGTGCGGCCGGCTCTCCTCCGCGCGCGGCGCCTCCACCGAGGGCGCCGCGACGGCGCCCGCCCCCGCGGTGTCCCCGCCCCCTCCGTCCGTTCCGACTGCCCGCGGGTCTCCTTCCCCGTCTCCGGTGGCGAGCGTCGGGGGCTCCGTGCCGCTCTCCGACCGCCGGTCGCAGGAGATGTTCGCGGCCTGGGTGACGGAGAAGCCGATCCCCTGCCCGAAGTGCCGGACCCCACTGCGGCATCGCGGCGTGAGCGAGTATGCGTGCCCGTCGTGCGGCCACCAGGTGCGGTTCCCGGCGGCGTCGCCGATGACGCCGATCGTGCCGGCGCACTAGAACGGGACCGTCGCGCGGACCTCGCGCACGAGCGACCCGTCCTCGATCCGCGCGGCGACGCGCTCGATCTCGGGCGCGGGACTGCGGTCGGCGGTCCAGGGCGCCACGTGGACGCGCAGCGCCCGGAGGGCGGCGACGCTGCCGCGACCGCCGGTCTTCGGACGTCGCAGCTCGAGGGCCCGGCCGGCGACGATCCACTCGATCGCGACGACGGTCCGGGCGTTCGAGAGCGCGCGGCGCAGCTTGGCCCCGCTCCAGGGCCCCATGCTGACGAAATCCTCCTGGTCGGCGGAGGTCGGCAGGCTCGCCGCGCTCGCCGGGTGGACGAGGGTCGCGTTCTCGTTCACGAGCGCGGCCGCGAGGTACTGGGGGATCATGTACCCCGAACTGACGCCCGGCTCGGGGGCGAGGAACGCCGGAAGCCCCCGGTTCAGTGCCGGATGCAGGGTCCTCGCGATCCGTCGCTCGGCGAAGGCGGCGAGATACTGCGTCGCGATCGCGAGGGTGTCGAGCGCGAGGGCGAGCGGCTGGCCGTGGAAGTTGCCGCCGCTGACGAACGTGTCGTCCTCGAAGACGACCGGGTTGTCGGTGACCGCGTTGAGCTCGCGGGCGGCGATGCCGGACCCGAAGTCGAGGGCCAGCCGTACCGCGGCGAGGACCTGCGGAGCGCAGCGGAGCGTGTACGGGTCCTGCCCCGCCCAGGCCCGGCGGGCGACCGCGAGACCGCTGCCGGCGAGCAGCTCGCGCAGCGCGCGCGCGGCGGCGCGCTGCTCGGGGGAGTTGCGGACCTCGCCGAGTCGGTCGTCCAGGGACTCCGGGTCCCCTTCGAGCGCGTCGAACGAGAGCGCGAGCGCGACCACCGCGGCATCGAACAGCTCGCCCAGGTCGGCGACCGCGAGCGCGAGGTAGGCGGCCATCAGGGCGGTCCCGTTGAGGATCGCGACCCCTTCCTTCTCCGCGAGCTCGAGCGGAGCGATCCCCTCGCGGGCGAGGACCTCCCGCGCGGGCTCGGGGGCGCCCCCGGACGCGGCCACGAAGGCGCCCTCGCCGGTCATTGCGAGCGCGAGATGCGCGAGCGGAGCGAGGTCCCCCGAGGCGCCGACCGAACCTTGCTCGGGGATCCACGGCACGAGGCCGCGGTTCAGGAACTCGACCAGTCGGTCGACGAGCTCGGGGCGGACCCCCGAGCACCCCCGGACGAGGGAGTTCAGCCGGAGGAGCATGAGGCCACGGACCACGTCCCGGGGTAGCGCCGGCCCGGCCCCGCTCGCGTGGCTGCGGACGAGGGAGACCTGGAGCTCCCGGAGCTTCGCCTCGGGGATCGCGTGGTGCGAGAGCCCGCCGAAGCCCGTCGTCACCCCGTAGACCGCTTGGCCGGCCGCGACCGCCCGCTCGACCGCCGCGCGGCTCGCGGCGACCTCGGTCCGGGCGGACGGGGCGATCGCCACGGGCGCCCCACCGCGCACGACCGCGAGGAAGTGCGGCAGGGTGAGCGAACGGCCGTCGAGCCGCAGCGGCTCGCTCACGGCAGGACCCCCCGGTCGGGAACCGGCCGAGGATGCGGCACGCGCGACGTCCTTACGGCGGGACCTGGACGACGAGCTCGCCGCCGGACTTCTGCAGCGACGGGATGCGGCGGGTCTTCGCGCCCTTCGTCTGCCAGAACAGCTCGGAGAACTCCTGGACCTGCTTCACCAGCTCCTGGGCGTCCGCGAGGCTCGTGCCCTGGCGGGCCTTCGACGCCGACTTCAGGATCTTCCAGACGACCTCGTGGACCTGCGGGAACTGCTTCGCGTGGTCGGCGGTGAAGTAGTCGCCCCAGATCACGCGCACCTCGCTCTTCACCCGCTCGGCGTGGGACTCCTTGACCGCGGTGTACCGCGCGAGCTTCGAGGTGTAGGCGGCGCGTTCCTCGGGCTTCGCGTCCATCGCCGGGGGCGCCAGCTCCCCGATCAGCTGGTCCATCCGGACCACCGTCAGCGCCGAGATCTGGGCCTCGTACGGGTCGTAAATACCGCAGGGGATGTCGCAGTGGGCGTAGACCGTGCGGGGGGGATGCACGGCGTCAACCAGTCGTTCGAGCCATCCGAGAGCGGAGGGGGTACCGGGCATGGACCCGCGAGCCCCGGGGGTCGGATAAGGATGCCGGCACCGCCCTCCGGGCCCCCGGTTCCGGGCTCCGAGGAACCGCCTCCGTGGCGGCGCCGGTGGCGCAGCCGCCGGGTCCGGGTCGAGGACGACAGCATGCGCCCCACGCTCGAGCCGGGCGACCGGCTCCTGGTCGACCCCCGAGCCTACCGAACTCGGCCGCCCGCGCCCGGAGAGATCGTCGTGCTGGTCGACCCCGAGCGGCCGTCCCGCTGGCTCGTGAAGCGCGTCCACGGCGTCGACCCCACGGCGGGAACGGTCGACGTCCGGGGGGACGCGGTCGACCGCGCGCGGGACAGTCGTCGCTTCGGCCCCGTGCCGACCAGCGCGCTCGTCGGGCGCGTCTACCGGGTGTACTACCCTCCGGCCCGCCGCCGCGAGCTCTGAGCGGCGTTTCCGCGACCGGGCGCCCGCTCGCAAGCCTTATGCGATGTGTGATTTTGCCACAACGATGGTGGCGGCCACCCCCGTCTGGATCGTCGTCGTGATCGTGGTCGCGGCCGGGGTGGGCGGACTCGGGTTCTACGCGGGCTACGAGTACCGGGGCTCCCCCGCGTCCTCGCCCGGAACGACCGTCAACAACACCCTCTCGCTCCTCGCCGCCGGCACCCTGACGGTCACCTTCCCCGAGATCGCGAGCGAACTCGCGAACGAGACGCCCGGGATCTCGGCCCCTGCCGCCGCCCAGACCTACGAAGGGTCGCTCGACGTGACCACGGCGATCACCTCGCTCGCGGCGACCACGGACGTCGCGGCGCTCGCCGACTTCCGCCTGGCGCCCCAGCTCCTCTATCCGAAGTACGCGAACTACGAGGTCGTCTTCGCCCAGACCCAGGAGGTCCTCGTCTACAATTCGAGCGTCGCCGGCTTTTCTGGCATCAACTCCTCCAACTGGGCCGACAAGCTGGTCGCGGTCACCACCGCCGGCGGCCACGACCGCCTCGGCATCTGGAACGCATCGACCGACCCGAACGGCTACAACGAGATCTTCAGCCTCATGCTCCAGGGGATGCTCTACAACTCGAGCGTCTCCGCCTACTACGGTCACTTCTACGCCGGAGCGCCGGGCGACTACGCCTCCCCGAACGGGGGGACCACGATCCTCGAAAAGGAGTCGCAGGCCGCCTCCCTGATCGAGACGGGGGTGGTCTCCGCCGTGATCACCTATAAGCCGGTCGCCATCCAGAACCACCTGCCCTACGTGCTGCTCAACCCGATCGTCGGACTCGGGGCGAACAACACGACCGCGCTCCACGACTACCAGCAGCTCTCGACCCAGATCATCGGTTCGAGCGGCGCGCTCGCGAGCGTCGTGCCGGCGCCGATCCTCTTCGGGGCGACCGTGCCGCGGAACGCGCCGAACGCCGCGCTCGGGGCGCTGTTCCTGCACCTTCTCCTCTCGCCCCAGGGGAGCGCGATCCTCTCCCAGGGCGGGGCGTGGACCCCGATCTTCCCCGCCTGGACCGACGCGCCGGCGAACGTCCCCGGACTGCTCCAGCCGGACGTCATCGCCCTGCCGTCGTGGGCGAGTGGGTTCCTCTCATGAGCCCGGGGCGCAGGAGCGCCCCCCCGCTGCGGCGACCTTCCCGCGGCTGGCCGTGGGTCGCCCTCCAGGTCGTCCTCGCCGGATCGCTCCTCCTCCTGTTCCTCCTCCCGATCTACGCGCTCTTCACCTACGCCTCGCCCGCCGAGATCCTGAGCGCGGCGAACAACCCGGCGGTCCGGGAAGCGCTCTGGCTCACGTTCTACGCGTCCGGGGTCGCCGTCCTCGCGGCGCTCGCCTTCGCGGTGCCGCTCGGCTACCTGCTCGCGCGCCACCCGTTCCGGGGCCGGAGCGTGGTCGAGTCGGCCGTCGCGCTCCCGGTCGTCGTTCCGCACCTTCTGGTCGGCCTCGGGATCTTCCTGCTCGTGATCCCCGGGACTCCGCTCTACCGCTTCACCACCGCGATCGGGTTCCCGGTCTACGACACGATCTGGGGGGTCGTTCTCGTGATGGTGTTCGTGAGCGCGCCGTACACCGTCCTCGCCGCGGACCTTTCGTTCCGCGCGGTCGACCCCCGGGTGCTCGAGGCGGCCCGCTCGTTGGGCGCGGGCCCCGCGACCGCCTTCCTGACGGTGAGCTTCCCCCTCGCCCTGCGGGGGATCGTCGCGGGCCTGCTCCTGACCTGGGCGCGCGCGGTCAGCGAGATCGGAGGGATCCTGATCCTGGCCTACACGGTCTACCCGGGCGGGATCTACGGCGGCCCGGTCACCTCGACGATCTCGGTCCTCGTCTACAACCTCTTTGAGAGCGGGAACCTCGCCGGCGCGGCGGCGGTCAGCTCGGTCTTCCTCCTCATCGCCTTCGTCCTCTTCCTGGCGGTCCGGGTCGGGGAGCGGTCCGGCTGGGTCCCGTGGCGCCGGGGGGAGCTCCTCCCGTGACGACCTGGTCGGTCGAGGGCGTCGAGTCGGCGCTCGACCGGTTCCACCTCGGGCCGGTCGACCTCGCCCTCCCGCCCGGGCGGGTCACCGCCGTCCTCGGCAACTCCGGCGCCGGCAAGACGACCCTCCTCCGCACGCTCGCCGGCTTCCTGCCCCTCGCGCGGGGCCGGATCCTGCGCGACGGGGTCGACATCGGGGACCGGCCTCCCGAGCATCGGGGGCTCGGCTACGTGCCCCAGGGACTCGGCCTCTTCGCCCACCGGACCGTCGAGCGGAACGTCAGCTACCCGCTCGAGGTCCGCGGGCGGCTCGATGCCCGGGACCGCAGCCGCGAGCTGCTGCGTCGTTTCGGCCTTGCTCCGCTCGCGGGCCGCCGTCCCGTCCAGCTGAGCGGCGGGGAGCTGCAGCGGGTCGCCCTCGCCCGCGCGCTCGCCGCCGAGCCCGAGCTCGTCCTGTGGGACGAGCCGTGGCAGGCGCTCGACGTCGAGGCGCGCCATGCCCTCGACCTCGTCTTCGAGGAGCTCCGGGCGACGGAGCGGATCCCCGTCGTGGTCGTCACCCACGACCCGACCCTCGCGTTCTCCGTCGCCGACGCGTTCCTGATCCTGCGCGGGGGCTCCGCGCGACCGGTGACGGACGCCGCGACCCTGCTCGCGCACCCGTTCGACCCGTTCACGGCGCGGTTCGTCGGGTTCGACAACGTCTACGACCCGGCCGCGCTCGCCACGGCGCCCCCGGGGTCGCTCGGGAGCTGGCTCGCGGTCCGTGCGGGTCCGGAAGGGGTGGCGTTCGCCCGGCCGCTCGTCGCCGCGGGCGGCGCGGGGCCCGGCGGGTGGACCGGGGTCGTCGTGGCCGTCCGCCCGACCCCCGAGGGGCTCGCCGTGACGGTCCGGGTCGACCCGTTGCGGGTCGCGCTGCGCGTCGCCCCGGCCCCGGGGGCGGCGCCGCTCGTGGTCGGCGCGCCGCTGCGCTTCGACGTCCCCGAGGCGACCGTCCATCCTTTGGGGTGAGCCGCCCTTGTCGTTCCGGAGCGCCCCGATGCACCGCGCGCCGGTCGTCACGGATACCGACGTCGCCCTCCTCCGCTCCCTCGGGCGGGGCGGCTCGCTGGTCGCGGCGAGCCGCCAGGTCGGGATCTCGCGCGACCGGGCGGTCTACCGGATCGCGCGGCTCGCGCGGGCGTTCGGGGGGCCGGTCGTCCGCGCGTCGCGCGGGGGCGCCGAGCACGGCCGGACGACGCTCACCCCCCTCGGCGACCGGATCGTCCGCGGAGGGTTCGATGCCGTCGAGCTCCTGGACGCCCGGCCGCTCGCTCCGATTGCGCTCCCGAACCTCGTGCACGGGCGCTTTTTGCGCGGGCCGCCGGCGGAGGTCCGCGTCGGCCGCGCGCTCCGTCTGCGCGTCGCGTTCGCCGCCGAGGACGGCTCCCCGGTCTCGATGCTCCTCGACCCGGAAGCGGTCGTCGTCGCCCGCCGCCGCTTCCCGTCGAGCGCGCGGAACGTCCTCGCCGGCACGGTCGAGGCGCTCCGGCGGCGGCCGGACTCCGCCGAGGTCACGCTGGTCGTCCGCGTCGCGGGCCTCCGCCTGCGGGTGGCGGTCACGGAGGAGACCGCGCGCGAGCTCGGATTGCGGGCCGGCGCGACGGTCGTGCTCTACGTGAAGGCGACCGCGCTCCGGCGGGTCGAGAGCGACCCGGGCCGGCCTACTCCCGGATCCCCTCGGACGTGAGCGAGAAGACCGCCTCGCCTTCGGGCAGGTTCGGGGAATCGATGAGTCGGGCGATCCGGCGGGGCGGCTTCGATTTCCGCAGGTAGACGCGGTACGTCGCGGCGTGGGCGACGATGTTCCCGCCGATCGGACGGGTCGGGTCGCCGAACAGGACGTCCGGTCGGGCCGAGACCTGGTTCGTGACGACGACCGCGGCGTTGTAGGCGTCGCCGAAGCGCAGGAGCTCGTGGAGGTGCTTGTTCAGGAGCTGCTGGCGGGGGGCGAGCTCGCCGCGGCCGAGGTACTCGGCGCGGAAGTGCGCGGTCAAGGAATCGACCACGAGCAGGCGGATCGGCCGCTCGCGCGCGAGCTCCTGGGCCTTCTGCACGAGGAGCATCTGGTGGTTCGAGTTGTACGCCCGCGCCACGTGGATGCGGGCGAGCGCGGTCTCCGGGTCGAGCCCGACGCCCTTCGCCATGTCGACGATGCGCTCGGGCCGGAACGTGCTCTCCGTGTCGATGTAGACCGCCTCGCCGAGGAGGCCGCCCTGGTCGGCGGGGAGCTGGACGTCGACCGCGATCTGGTGCGCGAGCTGGGTCTTCCCCGACCCGAACTCTCCGGAGAACTCGGTGATCGCCTGGGTCTCGGCGCCCCCGCCGAGCAGCTCGTCCAGCGCCTTCGCGTTGGTCGAGATTCGGCCGAGCTTCTTGCGGCGGGCGAGGAGCACCGTCCCGACCTCGAACTGGCCGACGTCGGCCCGGCGGCGGGCCTCGCCGATGATCTTCTGCGCGCTCGCGGTGCCGATCTCGGCCGCCTCGGCGACGTCGCCCGGCGAGGCGACCGCGAGCTCCATCAGGTCGGTGTACCCGGCTTCCCGGAGCTTGTCGGCCGTCGTCTGGCCGACGCCCGGCAGGTCTTCGAGGGCGATCTCGGGCTTCGGTTCGGCGGGAGGCTCCGCGCCCGCCGCGGCGCGATTCGGGCTCTTGGTCGGCACGCTCTGACGACCGGGCGAGGGAGGATAAGCGTGCGGGAGGGGTGCTGAAACGGTGAACGGTGCGGGCCCCGCGCCGGGGCGCGCGCTAGCGGGGCCGACGGGGGGTCCGGGGCGCGGGAACCGGCTCGGGTTTCTCCGCGACGAGAAGGTAATGGTACGGTCCCAGCTCCGTCGTTCGAACGATCCCAAGCCCGTGGGCTTCGAGCGCGCGCCGCGCCTCGGCCGGGGCGAGACGGTGGGCGACGGGAGGCCCGGCCGGCGACGCCCGCTTCTTCCAGTCGACGTCGAGCAGCTGGCCCCCGGGGCGCAGGAGCCGCACCGCTTCCCGGACGGTCGACGGGGGGATCCCGTGCAGGACGTTCGCGAGGAGCACCCGGTCCGCGACCTCGTCCGGCAGCGGCACCCGCCCCGGGGTCGAGCGGACCGCCAGGAGGTTGCGTCGTCCGCGCGACCGGGCCCGCTCGCGCACGAGCGCGACCAGCTCCGCCGACAGGTCGACCGCGTAGACCCGCCCGGCGGCCCCGACGAGCTCGCTCGCGGGGAACGCGAAGTGACCCGTGCCGGCCCCCACGTCCACGACCGTCATGCCGGGGGCGAGGCCGGCGAGCTCCCAGAGCGTCGCGGGGTTCTCGCGGTCGAGCCGGGCGGGGTCGTCCAGGAGCGCGACCGCCTCCGCGCGACTCCAGACCGCCTCGTGCATCCGGCGGTGGTCGTGCGGCGGGGCGCGCCCGTGCGACCGTGGGGGCATCGTCCCGTCTCCCGGCCGGGGACCCGCGCGGCTACCCGGGCGCCGCGACGGACGCGAACGGCTGGCCGGTGAGCCGCTGGTAGACCGTGGTGTAGAGGCGGCTGACCTCGTCGACCAGGAGCGGGGGCAGCGGGGGGATCGGCGGTTCGACCGCGTGGGCATCGCGCGCCTTCTGCAGCGCGTCGTAGTACCCCGAGGACCGGTAGTGCTGGCGGACGAACTCCTTCGAGAAATCGACCTGCCGGCCGCGCTCGTAGGCGTCCTTGTCCCAGAACCGGTCCTCGTCCGCGGTCCCGAACGTGTCGACGATCATGAGCGCGCCCTGGTCGTCGACCCCGAACTCCTTCTTGCCGTCGACGTGGAGGAGGCCGCGCGGACCGATCTCCTCCTGCATCGCCGCGTCGACCTTCAGGATCGTCTCGCGGATCTCGTCCAGCTGCCGGCGGTCGAGCCCCGAGAGCGCGAGCGCCTCGGGGATCGTGAGGAGCCGGTCGACCGGCTCGAGCTTCGTCGTCACCTCGAAGTGCGGCTGGGGCAGGCGGACCCCGTACTCGAGCGTCGTGCCGGCGGGGAAGCCGAGGTCGGTCGCGGAGACCTTCCCGGACTTGACCCGGTCCCACATCGAGCCGGCGAGGTAGTAGCGGACGATCAGCTCGAGGGGGACGAGGTAGCTCTTCGGGTTCGGGCCGAGGGTCTTCGGCTCGGGGACGACCTGGACCCGCTTCACGCGCATCGTCGTCGGTCCCGAGAGCCCGAGGAAGTGGTTCGGAACTTTCAGCCGCCGGCAGAGCTCGAACCAGAAGCCGGCGGTGCGGGCGAGCGTCTCGCCCTTGTGCGGGATCTCGCTCGGGATGTGCTTATCGAAGACCGAGATGTCGTTCGTGAACCGGAACTCGAGCTCCGTCGGGGAGATCTCGAAGACCTCCTTGACCTTCCCCCGGCGAAGGAATCTCGGGGCGGGCGGGGCCGCGGCGGTCGCTAGCTTCGACATGCCCGCGCCAGAGGGCACGCTCGCTTAACATTCGCGGGCACGCCGGGGTCGACGCGGGCCGTCGCCCCGTGCGAACGCGCTCGTTCGAGGGCTATCGGACGTCGCGGCCCGGGCGGTCCCCCGGCGCCCGCGACCCGTCCGTCGGCGCGGCGCCGATCGGGTCCGAGGCGAGCCGCGCGAGGTACAGCTGGTCCTCGAAGCCCCCGGGGCGGAGGACGCGGTCGCGGAGCACGCCCTCCCGACGGAATCCGAGCTTCTCGAGCAGTCGGATCGACGGCGCGTTCCGCGCGAGCGGGCAGGCTTCGATGCGGTGGAGCTGCATCTCCGCGAACCCGAACCGCACGACCTCGCCCACGGCTTCGGTGCCGATCCCCCGGCCCCAGTGGGGCCGAGCGAATTCGTAGCCGACCTCCGCACAGCGGCCGCCGGGCTCGAAGTGCCAGTAGCAGACCGAGCCGATCGCCCGGTCGTCCGCGGCGAGGGCGACGACCCAGACGAGCCCGTCCCGGCGGGCGAAGTCGGCGATCCGGTCCCGGATCCAGTTCCGGCTCTGGTCGATCGAGCGGTACGGCTCGGCGGCGTAGGGCGCCGTGACCTCGGGGTCGGACTTGAGCGCGAAGATCCCCTCGGCGTCCTCCGCGCGGGGTTCGCGCAGTCGCAGCCGGGCGGTGGTCAGCACGGGAAAGCGGGCGAACGCCGCGTCGAGCGACATCGCCCGGGCGGACGCGCCGCGCGGGGAAAACCCCGGCGCCGGGGGGTCACTAGAGCGAGCGCGCGTGGAGGAGCTGGATCGGCCGGAACCCGCGCTTCGCGTAGAACCGGATCGCGATCTCGTTCTGTGCGGGGAACTCCGCGGTCACGACGCCCGCGCCCTTCGCCTTGAGCGCCGCGGACGTCTCGCGGAGCAGGTACTCGCCGACCCCGCGGCGCCGGTAGAGCGGCAGGAGGTAGATGTCGACGATGACGCCCTCCCACTCGGGGGTGTAGAACGGCCGCTCCCGGACGAGGGCGCGGACGAACCCGACGACCTTGTCCTTGTCGGCGCCAACGCCTTCGGCCGCGAGGATCACGGCCTTCGGGTCGGAGAGCTGGGCCCGGAGGACCTCGTTCGCCTGCTGTTCGGCGTCGTCGCGGACCTTGAGGAGCGGGTCGAACTCCTCGTTGAGCCGCTTCAGCCGCAACAGCAGCGGCACGAGCGCCGGCACGTCGGCCGGGCGCGCGGGGCGCAGGTGGATCGGCACGGTCGGCGTCTCGCTCGGCCCGCTGGCGCTGGTGTCGTTGCTTGCGTTCATCGATCGTTCCGTTCGGCGAGCGCCTTCGCGCTCGGCATGGGGGCGGTGAGATGGGCGCGGGCGAGCGCCCGCACGAGGCGCTCCGAGCGGTCCATCAGGGCGCGCGCGCGCTCGTAGAACTCGTCCCGGGAGTGCGGGTGCCGCGCGATCCCGAGGCGGACGGCGGCGTCCCCGACCGCCGCGGCGACGTGCGGGAACACTTCGACCTCCTCCATCGTCGGGAGGATGTGGGTCGGCGAGAGTCCCTGGTCCCGGGCGTGGAGCGCGAGCTCGCGCGCCGCGGCGAGCACGATCTCGTCCGGGATCGAGCGGGCGCGCGCGTCCAGGACGCCGCGGAAGACCGCCGGGAAGATCAGGGAGTTGTTCACCTGGTTCGGGAAGTCGGAGCGTCCCGTGGCGACGATCGCCGCCCCGGCCGCGGTCGCGACCTCCGGCCAGACCTCGGGAACGGGGTTCGCGAGCGCGAAGACGATCGGTGACGGCGCCATCGACCGCACGTGCTCCGGCCGGATCGTGTTCGGGTCCGGCGTGGACGCGGCCAGCAGCACGTCGGCCCCCTCGACGGCGTGGGCGAAATCCCCCGTCCGGCCTCCGCCGTCGGTCTGGAGGGCGACCCGGTACTTCCACGGGTTCCGCAGCATCAGCTCGTCCACGTCGTCCCGCTCGGCGTCCAGGACGCCCTTCTGGTCGACGACCGAGAGCCGGTGGGGATCGTGACCGAGTGCGAGCAGCAGGCGGGCCGTCACGAGGTTCGCCGCCCCCGCGCCGAGCAGGACGGTCCGGATCTCCTTCACCGAGCGGTGCGTGAGCTCGAGCGCATTGAGCAGCCCCGCGATGGTGGACGCCGCGGTGCCGAGCTGGTCGTCGTGCCAGACCGGGATCGGCAGGCGGCGCTGGAGCTCCTCGAGGATCCCGAAGCACTTCGGGGACGCGATGTCCTCGAGATTGATCCCGCCGAACGCGGGGGCGATCGACTCGACCGTCTGGACGAACGCCTCCGGGGTCGCGGCGTGGATCGGTAGCGGCACCGCGTCGACGCCGCCGAGCCACTTGAACAGGAGCGCCTTGCCTTCCATCACGGGGAGCGCGGCGCGCGGGCCGATGTCCCCGAGCCCGAGCACGCGCGAGCCGTCGGTGACGATCGCGATCGTGTTCCACCGCCCGGTGAGGTCGAACGACCGGTCCGGGTCGGCCCGGATCGCCCGCGACACCTCGGCGACCCCGGGCGTGTACCAGAGCGCAAAGTCGCGCAGCGAACGGACGGGGACCTTCGGAACTGTCTCGATCTTCCCGGAGTAGAACTGGGACAGCTGGACCGCCCGCCGTCCGAGCGCCTCGGTCTTCCCTTCGCTGCGGGCCGCGGCCGAACGCCGGGGTCGCGCGCGCCGCCGGCCGTCTCGCCCCTCGTCGACCGGGGCGGGCGTGCTTTCCGCCATGGACAGCGCGTTGACCGGAGGGCCGTTTATTAACGCTTTGCCGGAGACGTTCGGGGAGTTCGGCGATTGACGCACCCGAACGCTCCCGGCTTCCGTGCGTCGAAAACGGCGCCGGGACCGGGGACTAAATACCCGGGGACTCGTCCGACGGTCGACATCGTATGGCGATCGAGAGCGGCACGCTCCCGCACCCGTTCTTCCGGCCTCCCCGCGACGGTTCGGTCGACCTCATCGCCCCACGAGAGCTCCGGCGGTTGCTCGACGGCCCGTCCCCTCCGTACCTCCTGGACGTGCGTTCGGAAGCGGAGCGCCGGCTCGCCGCGCTCCCGGACGACCATCACGTCCCGTTGCACGCGCTCCCCGGGGCGCTCGGCTCGCTGCCGAGGGACCGGCCGATCGTGGCGTACGACCACCTCGGCTTCCTCGCCCGCCGGGCGGTCGCGTTCCTGCAGGAGCGCGGGTTCCCCCTTACGGCGGCGCTCGAAGGCGGACTGGACGAATTCTCCCGGCTCGTCGACCCGAGCCTCCCGCGCTACGACCTCGACGGGCGCGGGGTCGACGTCGTCCGCCGCCAGATGCCGCGACCCGACACCGGCTGCCTCGCCTACTTCGTCGGCGACCCGAACGAGCGCGCCGGCATCCTGATCGACCCCGGTCACGACGTCGCCCCCTACCTGGCGTTCCTGCGCGACGGGGACTGGCACCTCACGGCGATCGTCGAGACCCACACGCACGCCGACCACCTCGCCGGCCACGCCGCGCTGCACGCCGCGACCGACGCTCCGATCTACGTCAGCCGCCTTTCGCCCGCCGCCTACCCGCACCGCCGCCTCTCCGAGGGCGAGGCGCTCGACTTCGGGGGGGAGGAGCTCGCGGTGCTCGAGACGCCGGGCCACACGCGCGACCACCTGACCCTGCGCGTTCGGGACACCGTCTTCACGGGGGACACGCTGCTCCTGGGCTCGTGCGGTCGGACCGACCTCGGGGACGGCTCCCCCGACCTCCTCTGGGAGAGCCTGACCGACAAGCTCCTGAAGCTCCCGAGCGCGACCGAGGTGTACCCCGCGCACTACGGGGCGCGCCACGCCCTCGGCGACCGGTACGTCTCCTCCATCGGTTTCGAGCGGGCGACGAACGAGGCGCTGCGACAGCCGAACCGCGCGGCGTTCCTTGAGTACATGACCGAGGGGTGGCCGCCGAAGCCGGCCGATTTCGACCGCATCGTGCGCAGCAATCTCGAGGGTTGAGCGGCCGCGATTACCCCCGACGCAACGGCGTTTCTTCTCTCGCACCGCGCCACCGTTAAGGCGGCCGGAACGTCGCCCCGCGCGTGATCGTTCGCACCGGGCTGACCGGCCCGTTCCCCCGGTCGGAGGCCGTGGTCGCGGCGACCCGGGACCTGGACCGGGGCCGGGCGAGCGCGGAGGCCGTCGAGGACCTTTTCGACCGGAGCGAGCGCGAGGTCGTCGCGCTCGAGCGTCGGCTCGGCTTCGACACGGTGACCGGCGGCTACCTGCGGTGGGCGGACCTCTTCCGGCCGTTCGCCGAGACCTGGGAAGGGTTCTCGGTCGGCCCGCTGACCCGGTGGTTCGAGACGAACACGTTCTTCCGGCAGCCGATCCTGAACGCCCCGCCGGGGCGCGCGAAGGGAGCGGTCGCCGCCCGGCTCCCGCCGGCGGTGCGGGCCGATCCGGGGCGCGCCGGCGTGATCCTGCCCGGCCCCTACACCTTCGCGGGCCTCCTCGACAACCGCTCGGGCGAGACGGACGAAGCGCTCGTGCATCGGCTCGGCCGCCTCCTCGCCGAGGAGGTGCGCGAGCTCGTCGGAGCCGGCTACGCGACGTTCCAGTTCACGGAGCCGCTCCTGGTCGACCGCCCCCCCGAGCGGGCGCTCGCCGAGGCGGTCGTCGCCGCGTACACGTCCGTCCACGCGGGCGCCGGGAACGCGACCACGATCGTCTGGACGTACGGGGGAGACGCCGTGCCCGCGTTCCCGCTGCTCGACCGATTGCCGGTCTCGGTCGTCGGGGTCGACCTCGCCGAGACCGACTGGGAGGCGATCCCGCCGTCCTCGGCCCGCCGGGGCCTCGGCCTCGGGGTCGTCGACCCCCGCACGACCCTGGTCGAGGAGGCCGCGGACGTGGTCCGCATCGTGCACGCGCTCAAGGAGCGGCGCCGCCCGTCGATCGTCTGGCTCGGTCCGGGCGGCCCGCTCGACCTGGTGCCGTGGGAGCCGGCGACGCGGAAGCTCCACCTCCTGCCCGCCGCGCGCCAGATGCTCGTCCGGGACGACGGGGGGCGGCCGTGAGCGCGGCGCTGTTCCCGGCCCAGGAGATCGGCAGCCTGATGAAGCCGCGCTGGCAGATCCTCGGGCAGCACGGCGAGCCGCTGGACGAACGGGCGCGGGAGGATTTCCGCCGCGCCAACGAACGGACGCACTTCGCGGACGACCTCGCTTCCGCGGCCGAGGGGCTCCTGGACGGCCGCTCGCGCGAGGTCGGGGGCGACGCCGTTCGCGACCTGGGCGCGCTCTTTGCGCTCCGCCTCTTCGAGTCCGCCGGGCTCGCGCGCGTCTACGACGGCGAGGCCCGTCGGATCGAGATGTACGAGTACCCGATCCGTCAGATGCGCGGGTTCCAGTTCCAGGGTCACGTCCGCTCGTTCGACAACAAGTACTATCTCAAGGCGGCCGTGACGGACGAGGTCCGGCTCGAGCGGCCGTACCACGTCGAGGAGTTCGATTTCGTGCGGCGCCACGCCCGCGCCGAGCCGAAGCTTCCGATCACCGGGCCGTACACGCTCGCCGACTGGTCGTACAACGAGTACTACCTCGCGCGCCGCCCCGGCTGGAAGGGCCGGAGCGTCCGGCGCGCCGCCCAGCGCGAGTTCGTGGTCGACCTCGCAAAGCGCGCGATCCGGCCGACGCTCGCGGCGCTCATCGAGCGCGGGTGCCGGGTGATCCAGATCGACGAGCCCGCGGCCGGCACCCATCCGGACGAGGCGGACCTCGTGGTCGAGGGGTTCAACGCGGCGACCGACGGGCTGGACGCCGAGTTCTCGATGCACATCTGCTACTCCGACTACCGCGACCTGCTCCCCGAACTCCTCGAGGCGAAGCGCTGCCGCCAATGGGCGTGGGAGTTCGCGAACCGGGACCGCGAGGGGCGCGACGGCTACGAGGTCCTGCGCGCCCTCGCGGAGTACGGCGACTCGCGCTCGGTGGGCCTCGGCGTCGTGGACGTCCATCGGGACGAGGTCGAGAGCCCGGAGCTGGTGGCCGACCGGATCCGGCGGGCCGTCGGCTACCTCGGCGACCCCGCGCGGATCTGGGTCAACCCGGACTGCGGGCTGCGGACCCGCAAGCTCGAGGTGGCGACCCGCAAGCTCGACGCGGTCGTCCGCGGGGCGGCGCTCGCCCGCGCCGAGTTCGAGAACCCGCGGGCCTGAGCGCCCCCCGGGGACGCAGGAGGAGGTCGCGCGAACGTGCTCGGGCCCCTCGCTCCGGAAGAGCGACGCACGGTCAATTCGATGTACTGGTCGCCGCCGCTGCTCCGCTACCAGCTGATGACGATGGCGGGCGCGGCGCTCACGATCGCGGGCCTCGTCGGCATCAACGTCGTCGAACTGACCGCCGCGCCGCACTCGGGGGTGCCGCCGCTCCTCCTGCCGCTCACCGCGCTGCTCCTCGCCGGCGGGAGCCTCCTGATCGCCGGCCTCGTCCTGCGGGGGCGGACGTTCCGCGCGCAGGGAACGCGTTCGTGCCCCGTCTGCGAGCAGCCCAACCTCGTCACCGCGCCGCGGTGCCGGAAGTGCGGCGCCCCGCTCGATCGCCCTCGCCCCGCGAGGGGGAAGGGCCCCTCGCGGCCGACGCCCCCCTAGTCCTCGAGACGCGCGGAGAGCACTTCGGCGCCGCCCGGTCCCACGAGGACGGTGTGCTCCGCCTGGGCAACGAGCCCGCCCGCCCGCTC
>Ga0335074_10002623_pt1 | contig 24550 bp, 26 predicted proteins | sample Lox_Sample_23_FD_206715 | JGI IMG/M metagenome (GOLD analysis project Ga0335074, IMG submission 206715) | Soil microbial communities from Loxahatchee National Wildlife Refuge, Florida, United States - Lox_Sample_2.3 | ecosystem: Environmental > Terrestrial > Soil > Wetlands | place: USA... | reverse complement strand
CGCCACGCCGACGAGACGTCCGAGCAGCCGGTGCGCCCACTCCCACCAGAAGATCCCCTTGAACTGATCGAGCGTCATGCCGCGGTTCTCGCGCCAGTACTGGGGTATCTTCTGATAGTTCGCGAATTCGGCCTGCCAGGCCTGCTCGGTCATCGGCGGGATGACGCCAGAGATCGGCTTCCATTCGGTGATCGAAAGGCCGGAACCTGTGAGGCGCGTAAGGCCGCCCAACGTCACCATCGCGGCAACCAGTAGTGCGATGCCAAGGAGCCACCAGCCGACGGCGCGGCGGGCCGTCAGTGAAGATGGTATCTGCGCGACGGGACTGGTCATGCTTGCGCCCGTCTTACTCATCGCGCAGAAGAAGGTCCATGAACCCGCGCGTCAAGAAATTCGTCGGAGCCATCGTGATGCTGATCTGGATTCCGGTCTACGCGCTCGTAGCGATGGGGATCGGCGTGCATGTGTTGCCCCATGCGGCTTGGTACGTGTCGTTCGCTTACTACGCGCTCGCCGGAACGCTCTGGATTATTCCCATCGGGCTGATGCTGCCCTGGATGCACCGCGAACGGCCGAGCCGCTGATCAATCGGTGCCCGATTCGTTCGGTTTGGTTTGCAGCTGGACAAAATTCTGCAGGCCCATCTGCTCGATGAGGCGGAATTGCGTTTGCAGCCAATCGATGTGCTCTTCCTCGCTCTCGAGAATATGGACGAACAATTCGCGCGAGACGAAATCGCCTACCCGCTCGCAAAGCGCGATTCCGGCCTGGAGGTCGGGCAGCGAATTCTGCTCGAGGCGCAGATCGCATCCGAGCACATCCTGAACATCCTCGCCGATGAAGAGCTTGTCCAGATATTGCAGATTGGGCAGCCCGCCGAGGAACAGGATCCGCCGGATCAGCCGGTCGGCATGCTTCATCTCGTCGACAGACTCGTCGTATTCCTTCTTGGCAAGGATCGACAGCCCCCAATCGCCAAGCATGCGCGAATGGAGGAAATACTGATTGATCGCCGTGAGCTCGTTCTTGAGAACGGTATTGAGCGCGCTGATGACGTCGGGGTTGCCTGGCAGGGAGGCGTGCGGCTCGGGTCCGGATAGCTGCTTTACGCCGCTGTTGGGAGGCGCTGCGCCGCGTCCACCTCGTCCAGCATGTCCTCGATCGTTTCCTGGCATCGGCCGCAATTCCTCTCCACCCCGCAGCCAGCATAGACCTGCTCCGGAGTTTTCGCGCCGCGGGCGATTGCCGCCCGCACCCGGTTTTCGCCAAGCCGATTGCACACACAGACGATCATGAACGGCAAAATCCGTCGATTACGCAGCTGGATGTAATCTAGTTGCGAATGATTGTCAATTGCGACCGTGAGATTTCTGGCTGGCAGCCATATCTGCTACGGTAAACGGGAAATTGCAGGGGGATCGCCCGATGAGCATCAGTGCAACGCATGAAAGCCTTTTTCATGGACGTCTGCGGACGTCCTCCACCCGGCTTCTCTGGCTGGGACTCGGTCTGCTGGTCATAGGCATTCTGGCCCTCGTGTTCCCGATTGTTTCCACACTGGTGGCCGCGCTTTTCGTCGGCTGGGTTTTCCTGGTCTCCGGTGGGTTCATGTTTTTCGGTGCGTTTTCGATACACGGCACCGGACCGTTTTTTGGAGCTCTTCTCCTTGGTCTGCTGTCTATCGTGGCGGGCGTGTTCCTGATCTTCAACCCGCTCGCCGGCGCGGTCGCTTTGACGCTGACGGTTGGCGTGATTTTCATCTTCCAGGGCGCGTTCGAGATTTTCTTTGCGTTCGAAACACGCCCGCATGACGGCTGGGTGGGCATGCTGATATCCGGAATCGCCAGCGTCGTCATGGCCATATTGATTGCCGCGGGCTGGCCGGCAATTTCGCTTGTCGTTCTCGGCATTCTGCTCGGCGTCAACCTGATAACGACGGGAATCGGCTACATTATGATTTCGCGCTCCTTGCGGCCCGTTACTTAAGTCGTGAGGTGGCAGATGGCCACGAGCGGATCCGGTGTTGCGAATTCTCCGATCGGTTTCTTCGACCGTGCGCGCATCGTAGCCGGATCTGGATTCAACCGCTGGCTCGTGCCGCCGGCTGCGCTTGCCATCCACCTTTGTATCGGGATGGCTTACGGTTTCAGCGTGTTCTGGCTGCCGATGAGCAAGTTGGCGGCCGGGGGCCCCTGCTCCGGCTTCGCGGCGTCGCTCACATCGACAAGCTGCAACTGGTCCGTTGCGACCGTCACCCACACCTTCGAAATGTTTATCGCGATGCTGGGCATTTCAGCCGCGATCTGGGGCGGCTGGGTGGAGCGCGTCGGACCCCGCAAATCAGGGTTTGTTGCAGCCTTGTGCTGGGGCGGCGGACTCGTGCTGGGCGGCATCGGTGTTTCAGTGCATCAATTGTGGCTGGTCTTTGCCGGTTGCGGTTTTATCGGTGGCATTGGCCAGGGGTTGGGTTACATCACGCCCGTATCGACCCTGATCAAATGGTTTCCCGACCGCCGCGGAATGGCGACCGGATTTGCAATCATGGGTTACGGCGGCGGCGCAATGATCGGTGCGCCGCTGGCTGTGTGGCTGATGGCGCGTTTCGCGAATGGCGGCGTACCCGGCGTGGCACCCACGCTTATGGCGATGGGTGTGATCTATTTCATCGCGATGAGTCTCGGCGCCTTTGGCTTTCGCGCGCCTCCGTCGGGTTGGAAGCCCGCAAATTGGCAACCGCCCGCAACTACCAATCGCATGATTACGAGCAGCCATATCCATGCCGACAGGGTTTGGCGCATCCCGCAGTTCTGGCTCTTATGGGGTGTGTTGTGCATGAACGTGACCGCCGGCATTGCCGTGATCTCAATGGCGAGTCCGATGCTCCAGGAGGTCTTCGGCGCTCGACTTTTGGGATTGGGTGTTCATACGGCGCTCGACACTGCGCAGAAAGCCGCGATTGTAGCAGCTGCCGCCGGGCTGGTCGGACTGATAAGCCTGTTCAACAGCGTCGGCCGGATCTTTTGGGCCTCGATTTCGGACCATCTCGGGCGCAAGAATACCTATTTCGTGTTCTTTCTTCTGGGAATGGTCCTTTACGCGCTTCTGCCTATTTGGGGGCATCTCGGGCTTGCAACGCTGTTCGTTGCGTCGGTCTGCATAATTCTTACCATGTATGGCGGTGGTTTCGCGACCGTGCCGGCCTATCTCGCCGATATTTTCGGTACGCAGATGGTTGGCGCCATTCACGGCCGGCTGATCACCGCGTGGTCGGTTGCCGGCGTTATCGGACCGGCACTGATTGCGGGCCTGCGCGACGCGGAACTGGCGCATGGCGTTTCGAAGAGTCTTGTCTATGACGACACGCTGTACCTTATGGCGGGGCTGCTGTTTCTCGGGTTGCTCTGCAACTTTTTCGTCACTCCCTTGCGAAGTCATCACTTCATGAGCGATGCGGAACTCGCGGAGGAACGCGCGCGCCAGCAGGAACATGTTTTCGCATCGGACGCGCAGGCTGCCGCGCGCGGATCGTTCGGTTTGAGCGGTGCGGTCGCGTGGGCCTCAGTTGGTATCCCCTTCACGGTCGGTCTCTTCATCGCACTGCAAAAGGCGGCTGCGCTGTTCTAGAGATTTTGCCCCGCGCCTAGCCCGTGAAACCCTTCTGAATTTCAACCGCGTTCGGATTGGCGGCCTGCCATTTGCGCGACAGGTCCTCGGCCTGTTTGATCTGGTCTGCCTTCAGTTTTTTTGCGGCGGCGTTGCGGTGATTGATTTCATCCTGATTTGAATCTCTTGCGCCCGAATCCGGAGCTGGGGGTTCCCTGGCGATCGTTCGCGCGTGGAGCGCGGCGGCGATGTCGAACCACTCATAGGCCCGGACGTAATCCTGCTTGACGCCCTTTCCGTTCGCGTACATTTCGCCCAGCCATCTCGCCGATTGAAAATCGCCATGCTGCGCGGCCAGCGTCCAGGCCTTAAGGGCCGACGGATAATTCTTGTCGCCAAATGATTCCATTCCGCAGCTGCCCAGATCTCCCGGATCGATTGCGGCGCAGGGATCGGTCTTGACGACGGACTGGAATTTGAGAGGCGTCTGCGCGAGCGCCGCGCTGACGCAGCATCCCGACACAAGGACCAAAACGGCGAATTTCATCGAGGCGCCCCGTAGCGGCCGAACTCGTAACAATGATGCCATTCTCTCGCCACTCTCGCTCGATTAAATCCACGAAAGCCAATTTACGTTACTATCCTACAGGCGCATCCGGTATCATCGTACAACTTAAGACATTGCCTGCTCAGTGCTGCAAATCGGCGCCGCAATGGGGGCAGCAATAGGATTGGAACTCGCGGGCCGCTTCGGCAAGGCCAAGCTGCTGGTGGCAGCGCGGGCAGCGGAGCATGGCCATGGCGAATACGCATAAAAGCGTAACAGCCAGACCGGACAGTGCCGCGACATTGCTCCATGGCGGCGGAAACGCCCAGGTCAGCCCCACTCCGAGCGGGGCGGCCAGGATCGCAATAATCGATAATGCCTGATACTTGCGCAACGTGCTCACGAAAATGTCCCGGTCGGCCCGCCCCAGAGCTGTTATCGGGTCAGCGTGGCGCGAAAATGGCGCTGCCGATCGTTTTTCGCAAGCGACCGGCGTATTGGCGCAACTGCGCTCGGATCAGCGGTCCTTGGTCGTTGGCTTCTGGCCGGGATAGGGCACGAAGGAGAAGCCCGCCCCTCCGCCGCAGCATTCGGCAAACAGGAAATGGACGCTGTTCTTGCCGGGCTTTCCCGTCCAGAAGAAGGAATAGCTACCGGGACCGGGACCGGGACCAGAGTGCTGATAGACATTTTGGCCGTCGATGTTGACGCTCATCCCGTCGGAGCTGGCCATCGAGACGATCTCTTCGTTCCCGAAATCCGTGTCGCCGGTGAGTTCGATCATGGTCCCGTAGCTCCCGTTTGTGCCGCCATAGCCGACGCCGTCGCTCGGCATGGTCTTTTCCGACACGACCTGGTTGATGCAACGATCCAGAGCTTGCCTTGCAGCGTTGCCCCACCACCGCTGCCCGTCAGCAAAACCGTAGCGACCGCGGCCCCGCCGGCCGCCCGCGCCAAACCGGACAGATAATTTCGCTCGCCCGCCTGCCAGCATCGCACCCTCCCGCGTTTGCCCGAACCAACGGCAAAATAACCCCGATCGAACCGCCACGCGCTCGAATTCTCGCCGCTCGCATGGTTCTGTGACGGAAGTCATTTCGCCGGCGCGGCGGACTGCTGTTCCTGGCATAACAGCGATAAGTAATAGTCGTGGAGGGGCCGGCAAGATCGTTGCGCGGTATGGTTTTGGTCCGCATAAACAAAGAACCCGGCCGCCACTTCGGAGCACCGGGCTGATTGCCGCTTGCGTCCGCTCCGTCAACCAGCAATATGAGCCCCGACGGGGGCGTACCCATGTTCACCAGGCGGGACATTTCGACAGCAGCGGCCACTTTAGCGCTCGCAATCCAATCCTGTACGCCGCCGCCGCCGGTTCATCATCTTATTCCCCAGGTGGACGATGCCGCCTCTTCGCCGGCATGGACGACGATGCCGCCATCGGAAATTGTGCGGATAACGGCCGGGCCCGCATCGCATGAGACACCGTTTGCGCCGCCCTATGCTCGGGAATACGATTTCACCGACTGCAATTCGTTTCTGCCAGCCGGCGTTTCGGTTGCCGCGGATACGAAACCGACGCTTTTCCGCTGCAGGATCGACCCGGACGGCAGCGTGCATGATGTATCGCTGTTCCGCTCCAGCGGAGATGCCATTCTCGACAAGGCGGCGCTCGCCTGTGCGGAGCGCACGCCGCATCAGGAACCAATAAGTGGTGGAATGCGGGTGCAAATTCATTGGGTCGGCGCGATATCCTGGGCTCATCCGCCCTACGGCTTTTTCGAGCCGAGCCCTGACGGCCGAACGGCAGCCGGGAGTTGCAAATCCCGGTATCCCCCGGGCGCAATCATTCACCATCAGCAGGGCGATACGATCGTCGGATACAGGATCGGCCCGGATGGCAATTCGAAAGACGAGACCGTCGTGCAATCGAGCGGAAGTACATTCCTCGATATCGCCGCACGCGCTTGCGTCCACGCGTTCAAGTATTATCCGGCCACTGAAGACGGACAGACCGTCGAACTCGACAAATCGGCGCGCATAGAGTGGCGTCTCGTCGGGTTGTAGCGGACCATTGACGCGATGTCGCCGGTCCGCCGCGCGCCCGTCGCGGTTCAGCAACGCATCGACAGCTCCACGTCGCCGCCGAACGGCACCGAGACGTAGCCGTGTTCGGCACAACGGACCCGCGCCAGATAGTCCGGGCTCGATCCCGCATTGTCGCCGACGAGAAGCGCGCCGACACGCAGCCGCGGCTCCAGCAATGCAAGTACGGGCGGATAAAGGTTCTTCGCCCCGTCGAGCAGCACAAGGTCGATCTGTTCGGGCAGATCTTGTGCGAGTGTTTCAAGCGCGTCGCCCTCGCGAATTTCCACGAGATCGGACACCCCGCCCGCCGCGATGTTTTCACGCGCCCGTCTCACCTTCGATGGCTCGAATTCCGTTCCGATCAGACGGCCGCCGCCATTGTCCCGAAGCGCCGCAGCGAGATGTAGCGTCGATATCCCGAACGATGTGCCAAACTCGATGATGTTCCGCGCGTCGGTTGCGCGCGCGAGCATGTAGAGAAGCCGGCCGGTTTCGCGCGAGACCGGCAGCGGCTGATCGCCGAGGCGCAGATAGAACGCGTGATAATCGGCCTGCAGCGCCGCGCGCTGCGCGGGCGTGAGGGCCTGCATTTCCAGCCGGAAGGATTCTTCGGCCGTTTCGGCTTCCGCAAAGAGCCGGTCGAGGAGCGTTGAAAGCGGAGCATGCGTCAACGTGTTCATAGATCGATCTCCATGAATTGGGTTGTTGTTTAGGTGGAAAAACAAATTTGGTTAGCGCGAGCGAAACGCCGAGCGCGCCCGCGGCGCGCATTGCCGAGGCGGACCCGTTGCAAGCCGGCCATGAACAAACAAGCCCGGGCCGCGCGGACGAAAACAACGATCGGAGATTTTCGGGTGAGCCGTCACGTCATATCTCGCCATGACCCATACACCGGCTCTTCACCGATGCTGGAACCATGCGTTGGTTGACGTGAAACGCTTACGGCCGCGCGAAATCGCGCGGCAAAGGTGTATCTAGCTTGAACAAAGGTGCAAGTCAATCAAAGGTGAGCTGGAGACTGCGCACATGGATCGGTCGCCCAAGATGAGTTTGCGAATTCGCCTAATGTTCGGCCCGGTTGCCGCCCTCATCCTTGCGACAGGCATCGTTACTGTGCCCCTGCTGCTTCCGGGCTACAATCAGATCCGCCTGACAGTCGGCGAGATCGGGGAGATCGGTTCGCCGACGCGGACTCCATTCGCAGGGATGTTGTGCCTGGTGGCGCTTTCGCTGGTGATATTCGCGTCCGGTCTTCGCGACCTGTTGAAACGCTCCGGGCATGCAACATTTTCAGCCTGGCTCGTCGGCTCCGAGGCCATTTCGGCTGCGGGCGTTGGTATTCTTGCTTTCCCCAATTCGCTGCACAACGTATTCGGCACCTCCGAACTGATCGGCTACCAGGCGCCGCTCGCTTTGGCTCTCACGCTTCGCTCTGACATGCGAATGAAACGCCCTGCCAGATTCTCAGCGATCATGACGGTCCTCGTCTGGTGCACGATCGCCGCCAGTTTTGTCGTATTCTTCCGCCAAAGCACGCTCTGGATGGAAATTCATCCCTTCTACGGCCTCGTCCGGCGCGCGCTCTTCGCGGCATGGTTCATCTGGTGTGCGGGGGTAGGACTGCTGGCATAGTCTTCCTCCCCTAGGTTTCGCGCGGGGAGGAAACGCGTCAATTGGCGTTTGCGAAGCCTACGGTCCGGTTTTCTGGTTCGAATTTGCCAGATCGAAATTCTTGAGCCATTCCTGTTCTTGTTTCAGCGACTCCGCGGAGTGTACCTGTTCAATGACCATTTGGCGGGCGGCTGAGGATATGCTCTCCAGAGGATGGGCGCCGCAAAAGACATCCATCCGGCGCGTCAGGCCCTGTTCGCTTGAATCCTGACCGACATCGGAACTGATACCCGAGAAAAATCCCAGAAGCCATTGAACATACTGGTCGCGCCCGCCGTCGTTGCGATGTTCGGTCCATGCCGAGCATCTTCTCTGTCCCACGCCGAAGACGGGACTGGCCTCGTCTGGAGCGGCGGGATAGCCGGGCGGCGGCACAAATTTGATTTGGACGGCCGAAATATCCTTCGCCGGCCGGCCGCCGACGGTTGCCGGCAGGTAATGCCAGGTCATAATGGCGTCGATGGCCGCGCGATCGAAACTCTTGCCGGTCGGCTTGTCGACGACAGCACTAATCACGTTGCCCTTCTCGTCGATCACTGTATCGACGTCCAGCGTAGCCGAATCGCCAAAAAAGGCGCGCCACTCGGGATATTCAATGGGCGTATGCGGGTGCGCCGGATCGGGACTGGCAGGTTGGTATTCGCCCTTCACGGTCGCCCCGTGCGCATCGGTATAGGTCACGGGTCCCGCCATGTGCCCGTTCCGAAGATTCTCTTCCCGTCGGCTGCCATCGGCGAATGTTACTACTCCAGGCCCGTCAATCGAGCCGCCGCGAAATCCGCCTACATAGGTTGTCCCGTCCGGATACCGAAACGTCCCGCAGCCTTCCTGCACGCGCTCGTTGCTGCAACCTGGCGGAATAGTTTGGGATGGGTCGGCGGTTGCCGCGCAAGCCGGGCATATCAAGATTGAAGTGCCCAGAACACCCGCAAAATTCCGCCGGCGATTTGTGAGAAGCCCCATGAAACATCCGTCCCGAGATCGAATCCGACGCGAGAAGAAGTAGCCTGAATTCATGCAAAGGAGCAATCGGCGGCAGGCCATCGCATCCCGGCATTAACTTTCGTCCCCGGCCGCAGGTGCGGGAGGAAAGTCAGTTTGCGTTCGCGGCCGTCACATAGAGTTTCTTCTCGCTGAAATCGAGGAAGAGATGGAGCGCGCGAAGTTCGTGCAGGCCGATTTTCAGGCCGGCGTCGCCGCGGCATCGGTATCCGTGGTTGATGCCCCGCTCGTGGGACTTCGAGTCGCACACCATGTCATTATTTTCGTCGCCGAACAGATACACGGCCGGATTGGCGATCGTGAGTCCGTTTGCGTCCAAAGTCTTGAACGGATAGCGATAGAGCGCGCCGACCGTTTCATTCGTTCCCGCGGGCGCGACGCCTGTCGCTACATGCGTCAGGGCGAATTCTTCGTGCGCGGTGGGAAAGGCCAGCAGCGTTTGCGCATTTTCCGGCGTCAGGAAGGCGCCGATCGTCTTGCCGTCCAGTGTGAAGTCATAATGGTAGGTTCCGCCGGGCATTGCCTCGATATCGACAATGCCGACCGGCTGGTGCGTCCAGTACACGACCTGGCCGGGGCAGTGATTGGGGTCAAAGAGGTTGAGCCGGTTCTTGGCGAGGTCGAGTTCGACGTCGTAACGGGCGAGAATATCGAGTCCGAGCCCGCCCGAGATGCCGTTCGCGAAGGAAACTCCGGACGCCGAATAAAATCCCTGATTGCGCGCAACGATCGGACCGATGTCGATTTCGGGAACGGTAACGGCGCTTACATCGCCCTTAAATATCCCCCGTTTTTCCGCCCGCTCGCGAAATACGACTTCGGGCGCGTTGGCCGCCGGCGTGAGTTTAAGCTGTGCAGCCGCGCCGGATGTGAGAAAGCTGAAAGGCTCGTTCAGATCCAGCATGAGATTGACGGCGCTGCCGTCGATCTTCACCGGTACCTGGGGCGTTCCATCCGTTGCGGTGGTAAGGGCAAGCGAAGCGACCTGCGAAAGCTTGCAGCCATCGGCGACGGCTGGCGCCGGCAAGAAACCCAACAGCATTGCCGCAACGGGGGCGAATATTTTCCACACGGCGACTTGGGCATCCATAACCAACCTCGGCGCCTTTTTCACCGTCTGCATATTCACAAGGATTCCCCATTCGGAGCTAGCCGGAACCCGGCTCGGAGAGATCACATAGCCGTTACGGCGCGCCCTCCTCTCCGCGGTTTCGCGCCTCTGCCCGTGCCTCCTGCCGGCGGGAAACTCGGGCTTCGTCCGCGATTTATCGGGATGGATTTTCGTCGCCCGACAATGCCAGATGCGCCCTCGGCATTCGCCGCAAAATGAGGGAGGAGTTCCGATGGATTTGTCTCGCGTGATGGTTCGGAGCCTGCTGCTCGGCTCGACGCTCGCGCTCGCCGCCTGGTCGACAGCCGCGGGCGCGCATGAATACAGTGTCGCGCAGAAGCGCGCACTCGCCGTTGAAGGAAAACGTGCCCCCGGCTCGCCCGCGCGAGCCGCCGCAGCGGTTTCCGCACGCACCGCCGACACCTTCACCGTGCTGCACAGTTTTGCCGGTGCGCCCGATGACGGCAGCGGTTCGGGCGCCGAAGTGACGCTGGGTCCATCCGGCTCCCTCTTCGGAACCACCGATTATGGCGGCGCCAACACCTACGGCACGCTGTTCGAGATCGACGGAAATGGAACGGAAAGCATTCTCCATTCCTTCGGGGCCACCGGCGACGGGTCGACGCCCGACGGCGCGGCGTTCCTCGACAAGTCGACTCTGTACGGCACAACCACCTATGGCGGCTCGTCGGAGAACGGCGTCATCTGGAAGTTCGGAATCTACAGCAACTATTCCGTGCTGCACAATTTCACCGTGGACGAATGCAACTTTGCCCGCGGCAAGCTGGTGCAGGACAAGAAGGGCAATTTCTACGCGACCTGCCTGTTCGGCGGCGCCAATGAGGACGGCACGGTCATCGAGTTCACCCAAAAGGGAAAAGTTACCGTGCTGCACAATTTCACCGGCGATGACGGCGAGTTTCCCGAACATGGCGTCGTGATGGACAAGGACGGCAATCTCTACGGCGTCACGGCCTTCGGCGGCGCGAGCGACGATGGCGCGATCTATGAGATCGCCAGGGACGGAACCTTCACTACGCTCTACAGTTTCACCGGCGGCGCCGATGGCGGTTTCCTCTATGGCGGACTCGCCATCGACAAGGACGGAAATCTCTATGGCAGCGCCGATGATGGCGGCGCCAACGGCGACGGCACGGTATTCGAGTTCAGCGCCGCCGGAACATTTTCGGTGCTCTACAACTTCACCGGCGGCGCCGACGGCAGCTTCCCCGAAGGCGACATGCTGCTGATGGGCAAGAACCTCTACAGCACGACGACCGAAGGCGGCGCCAACAGCGAAGGCACCGTCTACCAGGTTTCGCTCAAGGGCAAGGAAAAAACGCTCGCGGACTTCAGCGACACCAACGGCAATTACTACTCCGCCGGGCTGACGCCGAGCGGCAAGACGTTTTACGGCACGACAGAGTTCGGCGGCGCGAGCGACAACGGCACCGTCTTCAGCCTGACGAAGAACTAGCCGCCTGTCCGCACGCCCGAAGCGCCCTGCTCGTCATCGTCCGGCTTGTCGGGCGATCCATTGTCCTTCACGTCGCAGGAAAATTGGATCGCCCGCACCCGCCGCGACGCGCGCAGCGCAGCGAGTGAAGCGGGCGATGACGAAACGTGGCAGGCGGGAACAAGTGCAAGAATCGGAAATCACGGCCGCTGGCCCGCTCCAATTCTTAGCCTGATTGATCAGCGTTGTGCCCACGACCAGCCGGCAATGCGCCAGCCGGCGGACTGCTTGCGCAGCGCGAGCGTCCACACACCATGTTCCGTCAACGCTTTGCCTTTTTCCTTGAATGCGACGACGGACGGCTCGACCACATAGGCGGCATCCCCCGTGACCTTTACGCGCCATGGCTTCTCCAGCGTCACCTTGAGATCCGAGTCGCCGGCCTTCTTGTCCGCGGCATCGAGCGCATTCCACCAATCGCCGCATGCGCTCGCGCCCTGCCACACATGAGGCGCGAAATCATCGATGATGATGGTCTGATCCGCGCAGAGTGCGTTCCATGCCTTCATGTCGCTGTTGTTGAATGCAGCATCATACTGTTTGACTGCCGCCATCACATCCGCCGTATCGGACGCGAAAGCAGGCGCGACCGCCGGCACCGCCAGCGCCGCAGCGCCTGCCAGAGCAAGTATCAAATTGCGCATGTAATTTCCCCTTCGTGATTTCGCCATCGGCAGCCGGTCAAGACAGTCCGGTCCATGACACCGCGAATCTAGGCCACCACCCTGGTCCACACAACCAGAAGGCGCAGCCGACCCCATGCGAGGGAAGGTTTGCGGCGCGCTGCCGAGCCCCGCACATCGGGTTGCCCATCCGCCCCGGCTGTTCGGCTTTTGCAGCGAGACGGTTGAGCCTTTATCTTGCGATGGCGACGGCCGCGAAGCTGGTTGCAGAATGACGATCGAGGAGAAGGAAAAATGATGCGACGTCCAATCACCGCCATATCGCTCGCGCTCCTGACGAGCTCCAGCCTTGCCCTGCCCGCCGCGGCCAAGGCGACATACACGACCTTCGCGCCGGCGAATTCGCAATATGCCTATCCGGTGAGCATCGATGACGGTGCGGTTGCGGGGTATTTTCAGGACACCGACGCCAAGATTCACGGCTTTGTGCGGACGGCCGACGGGACGATCACCACCTTCGACCCGACGGGCTCGGACGGCACTTATGTGACGGGCATGAACGAAGCCGGCACAATCACCGGATATTACGACGACGCCAACTACGAAGGCCACGGTTTCGAGCGCGCGGCGGATGGGACGATCACGGCGGTCGCGCCCGCGGACGCTGCGGCGAGCTATGCCTGGAGCGTCAACAAGAAGGGTCTGATCGCCGGCTATTACAAGAACGAAAGCTCCGTGTGGCAGGGCTTCGTGATGACAACCGGCGGGCAATTCACGACATTCGCGCCGACAGGCTCGACTTACGTCAACTGCTACAGCATCAACGATAAGGGCGCAGTCACCGGCTATTACGACGACAGCGGCGGCGAGGCCCATGGCTATGTGCGCGCCTCGGACGGAACGATCACCGCGTTCGATCCGACGGGTTCGATCTTCACCGCGCCCAACAGCATCAACGATGCGGGCGCGATCACGGGCTATTATGTCGACGGCGGCGGCCTGATCCACGGCTTCGTGCGCGCCGCCACCGGCACCATCACGAGCTTCGATCCCAAGGGATCGACAGGCACTTATGGCGTGAGCATAGCCAGGAACGGCGAAATTGCGGGCTATTACATCAACAGCAGCTATCAGGCCTATGGCTTCGTGCGTTCGGCGGGCGGCAAGATCAAATCCTTCGACGTGCCGAACTCTCTGGGGACCTACGGCCAGGCCGTCGACAGCAGCCATGGCGATTTGGGCGCCGTAGCCGGGTTTTACGACGTCAATTCGGACACGGCCGACGGCTTTATACGAACCGGGAAGTAGTCTTGCAGCCGGCCGGCCCGGTCGCCGCGCGAAGCGACGCGGCCTTGCACGCGCCGCGTGCAAGACCATCACGGCGTTTTGAACCCGGCGGCGAATTCGGCGTTGCGCCGCGCGCAGGGCTCGCGCTTAGTTCGATTGGGGCATCATCATGAGAAATGTGGAGAATTCCATGCGTATCCGCTACCCGCTATTAGGCGCCGCGTTGCTCGGCCCGCTGTTTGGCTTCGCCATTTCCGCCGCCGGCGCGGAGGCGAAGGGTTTCACCGTGCTGCACAACTTTGCCGGCCCGCCGAATGACGGCTCCTATCCCTATAACAACGTGACGCTCGACGGCAGCGGTGACATTCTAGGCGCGTCCAATCTCGGCGGCGGCAGCAATAACGGCACGATCTTCGAGATCGCGCCGGACGGCACAGAGACGGTGCTTTACTCCTTTGCCGGCGGCAGCAAAGGCTCCGATCCCAATGGCGGCGTCACCCTCGATCCGGCGACCGGCAATCTTTACGGCACCACGACGTTTGGCGGCGGCAATGGTTGCCGCAACGGCTGCGGCGTGCTCTACGAACTGGCAGCGAACGGGACGTACTCCGTGCTGCAGGAGTTCAATCCGGCCAGCGACGGCCAATGGCCCGTCGGAACGCTCGTGCGCGACAGCGCCGGCAATCTCTATGGCGTCGCAGGCGGCGGCGGAGCCAACAATGGCGGCACGGCGTTCGAATATTCCGCCAAGGGCAAATTCAGCGTGCTCCACGCTTTCGGCGGCAGCGACGGGTTCCAGCCGGTGGGCAATCTGCTGCTCGACAAGAAGGGCAACCTATACGGCGCGACAAATTCCGGCGGCGCCGATCAATACGGCACCGTGTTCGAGCTCAGCGCCAAGGGGAAGCTTACTACACTCTACACCTTCACCGGCGGCAATGACGGAGGTTACCCGACGGGCGGCCTTGCGATGGACAAATCAGGCAATCTCTACGGCGCCACCAATCTCGCCGGGAACGGCTCGACGCCCTACGGAACCGTGTACGAACTCTCGCCGAAGGGCACGCTTACCACGCTCTATGCCTTCCAGGGCGGCAATGATGGCGGATGGCCGGCCGGGAATGTTCTTGAGATCCAGGGGAATGTATACGGCACGACAACGTCGGGCGGCGCCAATCAGGACGGTACGGTGTACGAGGTCGACGTGGCCGCCAGAAGCGAAACCGTTCTGCACAGTTTCGACGGCAACGACGGTCTCGTCCCCGAGTCCGGCCTCGTCATGAAACGCAACCACCTCTATGGCACGGCCGGCGGCGGCGGCGCGGACAATCTGGGTGTCGTGTATAGCCTGAAGAAGTAAGCCGCTGCGTTAGCGTCCGGCGCTCCCTTGTGGGGAGCGCCGGACCGCGCAGACCCGGCGGAGATTGCGCATCCTGTCGCCAAGGCTCTAATAACAGAGGTTCCAGGTGGCTGACGGTCGGCATGCGCGGCGAGAGTTTCGATTTCATCTCGAATTTCAGCACGCTCTGGCAGGTGATTCTGGGCGCATTTCTCGCGACCGGCGGCGGGCTTGTCGCGAACCAGCTCGAATGGCGCGCGCAGATGCGGCGCCGGGAGCGCAATGCCGCGCTGTTCTTCGGCGAGGTGCTGTCGAGCTTTGCCACAATCCTGAAGCGCGCCGACGAAACCAAAAAAATCGGCGATCCCTATGGTCCGATCACGCTGCGCATGCTGCGCTCCGCCCGCCGCGAGATCGACATCTACGAACGCAATCGCGAGAACCTGCTCGACCTGCGCGATGCGGGTCTCCGGGCCCGCATTCACGGCCTCACGCTCCGGCTCGCTTTGCCCCTCGACGGCATAGCGGATACGACGCAGGAGATCGGCAATCTTGAAGTGCAGCTGCGTTCGCGCAACCTCGACGAACAGGACCGCGCGGAGTTCGGCACGCGGGTGGCGGATATAAAGGCGCGCCGGGAGGCCAGCTACGAATTCGTCCTCGAGACCGCGAAGGAGATCGACGGCGTACTGGCCGCGCTGTCGCCGCTGGCGGGGCATGATTTTGCGCGCAAGCCGTGAATTCAAGCGCGCGCCGTCGGAAACCCCGCGAACCGACACGCCGGCGCGATCGGTCCGTACGTGTTACTGTGAATCGCGTGTTCCGCGGAGGAAGTTGAATGAAAACCCGCCTGTCCGCTGCTGCCGTCCTCGTGACGGCTGTTCTGGCCGCGCCGTGCTGGGCGCAGCCAGTTTATCGCAGCTACTTCAAGTCACAGCTCGCCGTCGAGCACAATCTGCCGTTCAGCAGCGGCATTCTCGCCGGCGACACGCTCTACATCGCCGGAACGAGCGCGTTCGGTCCGGAAGGGCCGCGCAAGCCGGTCGGCGCGGAGGCAGAGGCGCGCCTCGTCATGGACAAGGTGAAAACGGTCGTCGAAGAGGCCGGCATGACGATGGATGACGTCGTCTCGATGCAGGTATTCTGCACGGACCCGAACAATTACGACGCCTTCAATCGCGTCTATGCGACCTATTTCCACGGCAAATATCCCGCCCGCGCCTTCATCGGCGCATCGACCCTACTCTTCCACGCCCGCTATGAAGTCATGGGTATTGCGGTGAAGCCGTGAGGATGACGGAAATTTGTTGACCCCCGCGCGACCGCAGCGTTCGGACCGCAATGAGCAAAGTCGCCAAGGCTCCCGGATGGCCACGTGCCTCGGCCCTTAGCTCCTTTCGTACAGATGGAGAAAATCAACCCCCAGACTCCGGTCCTCACTGGATAAAAATTGGGGGCAATGTCATTCCCTTATCGCGTTCTCAAATTGCTCGCTAAGTCGTTGAAAACATGGTCGGAGCGGCGAGATTTGAACTCGCGACCCCCAGTCCCCCAGACTGGTGCGCTAACCAGGCTGCGCCACGCTCCGTCGCCAGAAACCGCGGAGGGTCGGCCGCGGGGCGCGGAATATAGGCGGGGGATGGCGCGGGAAGCAACGCGGATCGGGGGATTTTGGGGATGAGTCCGCGCGTGCTCGCCGCTTCGCGTGCGAGTGGCTCCCTCCGCCCCGCCAGTAAAGCGGATTGCAGAGTGGAGACGCTTGAATTTCGGAGCCGCTTTAAAGGGGGGCACCTCCCCCGCTTTGCGGAGGAGGAAAAGCTTGCGTCATCTCGGTATTCGCGAAGAGAGCAGATTAACGGAGGTTGCAGCGCGCGGCGGCGAGGCGCGATTTCAGTTCGAGGAGCTCGGCGCGAATGGCTTCGAGCCTTGCCTGGCGCGGTGTTGCGCCCGACAGCACTCCGGCGGCTCGCATAATGAGCTTGAGCGCGGGCGACGGCGCGGGGCTCTCTTCGGACCCGGTTTCTGTTGCGTCTTCATATGCCTCTGGAGCGGCTGGTTCCGGAGTTTCGGTTTTATTTTGCGCTGTCTCCGCTGCCGGCTCGAAAGCGCCGAATCCGCCTTCTTCGAGAATGTGGGCGATCTCTTCGGCGACTGCAGCAACCGAATGCCCGTTTTTTGTCTGCTCGCGGCCGAGCGCCGCTGTGTAGCGCACGCCTTTTTCGCGCAGGATCTTTTGTGCGCCGCGGATCGTGTAGCCTTCGAAATAGAGCAGCATCTGGATGCCGCGCAGGAGATCCACGTCCTCGGGCCGATAGAAGCGCCGGCCGCCAGCCCGCTTGATCGGCTTGATCTGCGAGAAACGCGTCTCCCAGAACCGCAGCACATGTTGCGGCACGTCGAGCATGGCAGCGACTTCGCTGATGGTGCGGAACGCTTCGGGCGATTTGACGGAAACGACGCCTTGGGGCGCCATGTCAGTCCTCGTCGATCTCTATTTCGACCGGATGGCCGTTGAGTTTTGCCTTGAGCACATGGCTCGGCCGGAACACGAGTACGCGCCGCGGCGCGATCGGGACTTCATGCCCGGTCTTGGGATTGCGGCCCATGCGTTGGGTTTTCTGGCGCACCGAGAACGTCCCGAAAGAAGAAAGCTTGACGGTCTCTCCGCGGGCAAGCGCCGCGCAAACTTCCTCAAGCATATCCTCGACCATCTGCGACGATTCGTTGCGCGACAGGCCAACCGCCCGAAATACTGCCTCGCTGAGATCGGCCCGCGTCAAGGTCTGCGAACTCATGCCAATTCGACTCCCCGCAGTCGCCATAACCCTATGAGGTGGATTTTTTCCCGTCAACGTCAAAGGGATAAGGAGTCGAATTGAGATGTTATCTCATCTCGTCTCACCAGCGGACGAGCGATGCCCCCCAGGTGAAGCCGCCGCCCATCGCTTCCATCAGTACAAGGTCGCCGCGTTTGATGCGCCCGTCGGCGACACCGACCGCGAGCGCCAGCGGCACGGAGGCGGCCGAGGTGTTTCCGTGTTCGGCAATGGTTGAGATGATGCGGTCTGCGGGAAGATCGAGCCGCCGCGCCGTCGCGTCGAGGATGCGCTGATTGGCCTGGTGCGGCACGATCCAGTCGAGTTCGCTCACGGCAACGCCGGCGGAATTCGCCGCAGCTTCGATGGCGGCGGTCGTATTGATCACCGCATGCTTGAAGACTTCGCGGCCCTGCATCCGCAAATGGCCCGTGGTGCCCGTTGTCGATGGTCCGCCATCGACATAGAGAAGATCGTGCAGGCGCCCGTCGGAATAAAGCCGGGTGGCCAGCACGCCGCGGTCGGACGCATTACCTTTGCCCTCGCCGGCTTCGAGTACCACCGCGCCCGCGCCGTCGCCGAACAACACACAGGTCGAGCGGTCGCTCCAATCCATCAATCGCGACATGGTCTCCGCGCCGATCACGAGTACGGTCCGCGCCTGCCCCGCCTTGATAAAATTATCGGCGACGGCGATCGCATAAACAAAGCCGGAGCAGACCGCCTGCACGTCGAAGGCGGCGCCCCGAGTCATCCCAAGCCGCGCCTGGATGTTTGTCGCCACGGACGGGAATGTTTCGTCCGGAGTCGTCGTCGCAACCACGATCAGATCGAGCACGTCCGCCGTAATGCCTGCGTCTTTGAGCGCCGCGGTCGCGGCGTTGAGTGCGAGATCGGAGGTCCGCTCGCCGGGTTGCGCGATGTGGCGTCGTCTGATCCCCGTGCGCGAGGAAATCCATTCGTCGCTCGTATCGACGCGGGTTGCGAGATCGGCGTTGGTAACGACGGCCTCGGGAAGGAAGGAACCGAGACCGGTGATCAGCGAGCGCGTGACGGTCACGTAGCGGCCGCCCCGGCATTCCCCGCCGCTTGAAACAGCGGCGCGACCATGGCCCTGTCGCTTGCGATCTTTGGAATTATCTTCGTGCGCGCCATATCGACCGCCATGTCGAGCGCGCTCGCAAAGCCCAGCGCATCCGCGGCGCCGTGACTTTTCACCACCACTCCATTCAGCCCCAGAAATATTCCGCCATTCTGCGCGCGCGGATCGAGCTTGCGCCTGAGCGCCCGGAACGCGCCAGCCGCGATCAGCGCGCCCAGTCGCGACAGGAACCCGCGCCGGAGTGCAGAGCGCAGATAAAACATGATCAGCGATGCGATCCCTTCCGCCGTCTTCAACGCAATGTTTCCGGTGAAGCCGTCGGTCACGACGACATCGGCCGTACCTTCGGAAATGTCGTCGCCTTCGACGAAGCCCAGAAATTCCATCGGCAGATTGGCGCTTCGCAGGATTTGTGCCGCGCCGCGAACGGCTTCGTTACCCTTAACGTCTTCCGCGCCGACATTGAGAATCCCGACCTTCGGCCGCTCGAGTCCGAGGATTGCGCGGGCAAAGGCCTCGCCCATCACTGCAAAATCCACCAGCTGCTGCGCATCGGTGCCGATATTGGCGCCGACATCGAGAACGACCGTCTGGCCGCGCTTGGTCGGCCACAGCGCGGCGATGGCCGGCCGGTCGATGCCTTCGATCACGCCCAGCTGGAACATCGACATGGCCATCAGCGCGCCGGTATTGCCGGCCGAGATTGCGACTTCGGCTTCCTTTTTGGCCACAGACTCGAGGGCACGCCACATGCTGGTATTGCGGCCGCGGCGGAGCGCCTGTCCGGGCTTCTCATCCATCCGCACACGCTCGGCACTGTGGCGGATTTCGGCCCGCGCCTTGAGCTTGGCGCGGCGCGCAAGAAGCGGCTTCAGAAGAGCTTCGTCGCCATGCAGAAGGAAGCGGACCGTCGGATGGCGGACGATCGAGCGCGCGAGCGCGGCCAATACCACGCCTGGGCCGGCGTCCCCCCCCATGGCATCCACGGAAACCGTCAGCTCGCCACTCACCCTCGCCTCGCTGCCTGAAAGACCCGGTCTCCGGCCAGATCCCTTGCAGATCTCAGGCTTCGACCTTCGTCACTTCGCGTTCGCGGTAATAGCCGCACGAACCGCAGACATGGTGCGGCCGCTTCTGCTCGCCGCATTGCGGGCATTCGACATGGCTGGCCGGCGCGAGCCGGTGATGGGCGCGACGCATGTTCCGCCGGGACGGCGATTTTTTTCTCTTGGGGACCGCCATGGCGGCACAACTCCTTCAAACGTCTGGCCCGAATCCTTCAAGACCGGGCCTGTTCGGGCACCGGCAACCTTAAGGACCGGGCGGGCAAAGCGAGCCGCGGAGTGAACAGGAAACCGCACGGAGATTCAAGCGTAGGGACGGTAGGCGATGGGTCGGTTTGAAGGGTTTATAGGCAAAACAGGGGTACGGAGGTGCCCAAGGAATCCCCGGGCCAGAAACGCCCCGCCGATGTCATCGGCAACACCCACCGATCCTGCTAATGTCACGGCCAGCGAATGCGGGCCACCCAGGTGGAAGCGGCAGCTGGTCCGAAATCAAGACAGAATAGCCGATCACTTTGAATATTATTTCAACGTGACCTGGGCGGCCCGCATTTGCGCGCCGTGACAATATTGAGGCGCGAAATATGAAACATGGCCGGCGCTTTACAGCTGTTCCAAGCTCCTTGCCCGCCAGCCATGGGCGTACATGCAGACCAGCAAATGCTGCCGAAAGATTTCTTTTGCGTCGTAGCTCGCATCGGGGCCTGGGCCGCTGTTGCCGATTTCCTTGATGCAGGCCTTGTAGTCCGCCCTGGCGCGAGCATCGCTTCGGTGCTGCCGGGTCGTGTCGATCCAGCTGCCCGTCAACCCACAACCCGCAAGCGCAAAGGCGAGCAGGAACACGGACAGGCAACGCGCCAGCATTTTCCTCTCGCTACCGACGGCGATAATTCCAAATATTGGTTGACACGAATACCGATTTGGTTATAGACTTCGGGTGACGATACCGAGAGCCAGGACCCGGAAATGAATGGGACGTCACCATTTCGCGCGACTGCCGAACAGTCGGACAACGCGACACGAGCCAAATTCCCTGATGCAGGGAATTCCGCAGGGAAGATTCGAAAAGTTTGTTACATACCATCGAAAATCCCGGTCACTGCCTGAGCTTTTTTCATTCGAACGGCGCGGAACAGGGAATTCCTCAGGGAATCCGGAACGGCAGATTGGAAGGAGATCACCCGCACGTCGCGACGAAACATCAGTTCGACGGATGCAGTTTCCCAAGAGCGGCAAACGGCGTGTCCGTATGGTCTTCATCCGCGGGCGGCTCGAATTCCACGCCCGGCGCGCGGGGATAGGGATCGATGGCGAGTGCGAGTTCCTCGCGCAGCGGTGCTGCCAGATCGTAGCGCAGGCTTTCGATCTCGTCGGGCGCGTCTTCTTCCACGGAAGTGGAAGTAACGAGGCCGCCCTTGTCGGCATAGCGGTGCAGGCCGGGGGTGAGATGGAGCGTGCGCGTGAAATTCCGCGCAATATGCGAATGAACCGGCTCAAGCGTGACGACGCAAGCCTGCTCGACATCGGCTTCGAATTCGGTTTCCAGGTGATAGGTCGTGCGCGATTGCGCCCGCACCCTGATGTGTCCGGTGAGGTGCGAAACCGCGTCCACACCCGCCCATTCGGCGAGCCGCTTCAGCTCGTCGGGGCTGGCGGTGATGTCAGTCTCGTAACCCGAGGCGGGAATATCCGAGAGATCATGAAAGCGTTGGAGGGGAATGGTGGTCATCGTTGGTCTTCTCTGTCGCGGCCGGAACGGGGCCGAAATCCGCCTCGCCTTGCGCCAATCGGGACGGCCCGAGTTTCACGCGGGCGGAAGCCACATATTTGGCCAGGAGCGCCGCCTGTTCAATGCGCGCGGCGTCGCCGCGAAACACATTGCGCATGAGTGCCGCGGCCATGGAGCTTTCGTCGCGCGCTCCTCCATAGGCTTGAAGACGCCCGTAGAAGGCCCCGGCCATCTTTTTCATGCGGCGGTTGATCCCCATGTCGCCGACGCCCTGCTCACGCAGGGCCTCGTCGAGCCGGATGAACAGCGCATCGACCAGCTGTTGCGCGACCTCGCCTTCGCCCCTGCTCTGCAGCGCATCGAGCACGATCCAGGCGTGGAGCACCAGGACATCGAAGCGGCCGTCGAACGTGTCGCCGACGCCGTAAGCACTGTAGAAGGCCGGATCGCGCGCCCGCGCCGACACGCGCGCACAGAGCGTATCTGCGATACGTCGACACTCCCGGCGCCTTTGCAACGCTTTCAGCATCGGCCGGGCCGGAACTGCGAAGAAGCTTGAAACTGTCCAGTCACAACGTTAGCACAGGGCATGCGGGGATGGCTTCCTGAGGTGAAAATCATGCGGCATCCGCTTGCGGCGCTTACGGTTCTGGCGTTGACCGGCTGCGTTCCGGTCGTCAGCCAGCGCGGTTATCTCCCAGATCCGGTCGGCGAGGCTTCCATCAAAGCCGGTCAGGATAACGAAACCACCGTTCAGGCGAGGCTGGGCGATCCATCGACGCGCGCTACGTTCGGTACGGACTCCTGGTATTACATTTCAAGCGTCGAGAAGCAGCTCGCTTTTTTCGACGCCAAGACCCAGACACGGTCGATCTTCGCCATCCATTTCGACAAAGACGGCAAAGTGGTCGACACACGCCACTACAGCCTCGCGGACGGTCATGTCGTCGCGTTCGAGACGCGCGCCACGCCGGCCAAGGGTCGCGAACTGACCTTCCTGCAGCAGCTGTTCAACGCAACGCCGGGCGTTCCGATCGGCACGCTTGCGCCCAATGGCGGACAGGGAGCGCCCGGGAGCGGCAACGGCCCCGGGCCCTGACCTGATGGCGCAGCTCCGCTTCAGAAGGCGTGGATTCCGTGCGCCAGCGTGGCGAGCAGGAGCAGCGCCACGATGTTGGTGATCTTGATCATCGGGTTTACGGCCGGCCCGGCGGTGTCCTTGTAGGGATCGCCGACGGTGTCGCCGGTTACGGCCGCCTTGTGCGCATCCGAACCCTTGCCGCCGAAATGCCCATCCTCGATGAATTTCTTGGCGTTATCCCAGGCGCCGCCGCCTGACGTCATCGAGATCGCCACGAACAATCCCGTCACGATAACACCGAGCAGCATCGCGCCCAGCGCCGAGAACGCTTCGGCGCGGCCGGCGATCAGGTCCACGATGAAATAAAGCACGATCGGCGAAAGCACCGGCAGGAGCGAGGGAAGCATCATCTCCCTGATCGCGGCTTTGGTCAGCATGTCCACGGCCCGGCCGTAATTCGGCTTCTGCGTGCCCTGCATGATGCCGGGCATCTCCCGGAACTGGGCGCGCACTTCCTCCACCACTGCACCTGCCGCACGTCCCACGGCCGTCATCGCAATGCCGCCGAAGAGATAAGGCAGCAGACCGCCGATGAAGAGACCGACGACCACCCATGGGTCGAAGAGCGAGAAGGCCGGCGTCGTGAGGCCCTGGAAATACTGATACGTCGTCGAGGTCGCGTGCGAGATGAAGTAGTTGAGGTCCTGCGTATAGGCTGTGAACAGCACCAGCGCGCCGAGCCCCGCCGAACCGATCGCATAGCCTTTGGTGACCGCTTTCGTCGTGTTGCCCACCGCATCGAGCGCATCGGTCGTCTTGCGTACGTCGCCCTCCAGGCCCGCCATTTCGGCGATGCCGCCGGCGTTATCGGTAACCGGACCGAAGGCATCGAGTGCCACGATCATTCCGGCGAGCGACAGCATGGTGGACACCGCGATCGCAATTCCGAACAAACCTGCCAGCCAGTTTGCGACCACAATGCCGATACAAATTACCAGCGCCGGCAGAGCCGTCGACTCCATTGACACCGCAAGGCCCTGAATGACGTTTGTACCGTGACCTGTTCGCGACGCCTCGGCAATCACGCGAACCGGACGGAAATTCGTGCCGGTATAATATTCGGTGATCCAGATGATCGCTCCGGTCACGGCGAGTCCCACGAGTCCGCAGAAGAACAGCGACTCGCCGGTGATCGCACGGCCCGAAATGGCGCCAACCGTCTCGTGCATGCCGATGATCCAGTCGGTGAGCGGCCACAAGCCGATCAACGAAAGAACACCCGTGGCGATAACGCCCTTGTAGAGCGCGCCCATGATCGAATTGCTCCGTCCCAGCTGGACGAAGAATGTGCCGATGATCGAGGTGATGATGCACATTCCCGCGATCGCAAGCGGATAAAGCATCAGCTGCGCGCGCGCGGCGCCTTCGAAATAGATCGAGGCCAAAACCATTGTGGCGACGGTTGTCACCGCATAGGTCTCGAACAGGTCGGCTGCCATGCCGGCGCAGTCGCCGACATTGTCGCCGACATTGTCGGCGATCGTCGCCGGATTGCGCGGATCGTCCTCCGGAATGCCGGCTTCGACCTTGCCCACCATGTCGCCACCGACATCGGCGCCCTTGGTGAAAATGCCGCCGCCGAGACGTGCAAAGATCGAAATCAGCGAGGCGCCGAAGCCGAGCGCGACAAGCGCGTTGGAGATGATCCTGCCCTGCGCTTCGACGTTGATGTCGTAGTTCAGCGCGTAGCGCAGGATGGCGTAATAGCCCGCAACAGCGATCAGGCCCAGACCCGCCACCAATAGGCCCGTTACCGCGCCAGACCGGAAGGCAATCGACAGGCCGGCAGCCAGTCCGTGACGCGAGGCCTCGGCGGTGCGGACATTGGCCCGCACCGACACGTTCATGCCGATATAGCCGGCGAGACCCGAGAACGTCGCGCCGATCAGGAACCCGACCGCGACCTGCCAGCCG
>Ga0335074_10002622_pt1 | contig 24573 bp, 21 predicted proteins | sample Lox_Sample_23_FD_206715 | JGI IMG/M metagenome (GOLD analysis project Ga0335074, IMG submission 206715) | Soil microbial communities from Loxahatchee National Wildlife Refuge, Florida, United States - Lox_Sample_2.3 | ecosystem: Environmental > Terrestrial > Soil > Wetlands | place: USA... | reverse complement strand
ACAGTCTTTTTCTTTGGAGATGCAAGCTTTTTAGGCTTCGGAGCTGGCTTCTTTGCAAGTTTTGCAGCATTTTTAGCCTGAATCTCTGCTTGTTTGGCTGCTTGGAGTGCTTGTTTAGCAGCTTGTCTAGCAGCTTGTCGAGCAGCTTTGTCTGCCTCCTTACAAGCCTTCTCCTCCTAAGCATGTTGTTGCTGCAAAGCTACTTATATTGCCCTCTCTGCCTTTTGTACCTCTTTAAGGGCTTTATTAGCAGCTGCTTAAGCTTTTTTGTTAGCAATTCGTTGACGTTCAGCTTGTTCTACAGCTTCCTTTTTAGCTTGAGCTACTCGGGCAGCTTGAACACGAGATAGGCTGAAGAATTAAGGACCTACGTCGTCCTCACCAAGCAGATTAAGCCTCTTACCCTTCTTACGTCTCTTACGTTCAATATTAATTGCTTTGTAAAGCCCACAAACGATGTAGTTAGTAATCTCAACTTAGGCAGCAAGGCGCTCGTTTGCGTGAAGAATAAGTTCCAAAATCGACTCCTAACAGCTTGCTTTAAAGGCTTTATGAATGCGACGGATTGATCGGCATGTTGTTGGTGTTTTAAGCTGGTCTAGCTTATTAATTGCTAAAGAACTTGCTGGTGTTAGTTCTAGTTTCTGCAATTTTAATAGAACTCGCTTTAAGTTAAGTGGCTAGATCCCTATCTTTTTAAAGGCGCTCTTAATGTTCTTTTAAGTAAAGGCCTTAAGATATACAGCTTGGAACATTAGATAGAAGAGTCTTTTAGTTATAAACACTATACCCAAGCTGTCAAACAACATCTTATTCAACTAATTGGTATAAGCTGTTAACAACAGACTAAACAACCTAACATCTAACAGTTGCAATTAATACGTTAAATGCGATAGTATTATATAAACAATAATGCGATTACAGTCTGCCTAGTCCAAAAAGGCCATATTAACATGGCTTAAGTGCCCATCTACAATTAATAGCCGTTTGCCCCATCTAGCTTTAGCTTTAGTAGCAGGATTATAGATCTTTTAGAGCTACTATAAGCTAAGGTTGTTGCATGTCCACCTATTTGCTAATACAGCAAAGTAAACCTCGTTATTAGCATCTACTTTATCAACCCAACTGTCTTGTAGATCATGCGATTCACCTTAATATATAAGACCTATAGGAATCTTTGTTCTATTTGCACAAATGCATGCTAAAAGTGTTACAAACTCTTAGTTCCTATTAGTTAAGGCATGTGTAATTCAACCGTCTTTTAAAGCTTTAATTAACATTATTCGTGCTGTCCGATTTGTAAGACTAATAATAAAGCCTTTCTCGTCCAAGTTGGATATGTTATCGCCTGTAATGTTGTGCTTTTTGATGCCTATACGCAACTACTTAATGTTAGCTACATTTTTTAATAAACAATGCTTTAAAAGTAGTATATATAACTTACTTGGTCATAGAACTGTATAATAAGTGGAATATTATTAGCTTTAACACGTGCACTCTTAATTGTTTGAAGATATGCAACATGCAAACAGTCCTTGTGCTAACAACTAAATCGAGCCACCCAATTCTTACTAACAGGTCCTTGTGCAACCTCTTCAGCAACGTTTTTGACAATTTAACTGGTTGGTGGGAGTGTATGCTCTATAAGCCTATTTATGAAGTTTATTACTTCATCTTCTTAGACATCTATAAGGCGTTAAATCGATTCAGAGTGGAATTTATAGATAGAACGCTAAGTGCCATTGAAACGCCTACGCAACGTTGTACGGTCGACATTATACTTCTTCGACGTGCTAGAAAAATTAGGCGTAAGCTGTTTAGCTAGATCCTTAATGGCCAAGGCCATCCGGGCTTTGGTGGTTGAGTTATCTATATTTATTAGTGTTTAAGGGGATAGCGAATTCACGAATGTTAGGATGTGCTTACGTAATCTAGGGATGGTATGGGGTAATTACCTAATAATTGAGGTGGCTGGGATACCTCTACATATAAGGGAGCATCCAGAGCACTTTAGCTGTAATACATGTCAATTAATATATATAATCAATTGAGTGTTAGGCATAACCGCTTGAAGACAAGCCATCTGCTGCTAATATTATATGTATGTGACTTACTTAATCGCGTTAAATTCTGTTAGGTTATAAGCCTAGAAGCTTGACAATATAGCAACTACTATTCCCACTAATGCCTCTAGTATAACACCACCTACTGCTACAACTACAACTAAGACTTAGTACTACACCTACAAGTATAGAAGGATCGCTATCTTAAACGACGAGAATTACTCCCTCTTCCACTAGACCTGCAAGGTAGCCCTACTATCTGCAAACGCGTAGAGGATTGTTACTAGGAATGAATCTAGACCCGCTAACAACGCTAAACTACTTCCAGATTGGGATTAAAGAGCTGCGAGAGCTATACAGATTATAAGCAACTTGGTAACACTAAACATACTTCACTTAATTGACGCCTTAATCGACGCTACTAATGCTGTTAGCATCTAGACGGAGCTTGCAAAGCACAACTGCTCCTTAAATCTAATGTACTAGGACACCCTTGTATATCATTTCACAAAAGAAACCTGGGATTTAAAGACTAAGCCGCTTAGCAGCTTCTTAGACAAACTGAATACGTATAGAACCCAGCTAGCTGGCACGCTAAAGGCAATTTTAGAAGCTGATCTGCTTACTTGAATACTACACTCTCTTCTTAAGGATCCCTACTAGTAATAGGCCAGGCACTTCTACTTCAATAAGAATTAAAGCCTTAAAAGCGCTATAACTCTTCTTAAATCCTACTAACCTGCAATTATCCCAGCTACAACTGCAACTGCAAATACTACGTATAAGTCTAAAACTTAAGGCTAAGGAAGGAATAAGGGTAGGAGGAAAGAAGACAGATTTAAAGGCTATAGGAAGAAGTAAAACTACAAGTAAAACTACAAGGAGAAGAATAGAGATTAAGAGAAGTTAGAGTCTGATTAGTGCTAGTTCTATATGAGAAAGGGGTATTACTAGGTAGAATGCAGGGAATACAAGAAGGCTTAGATGAAGGCTAAAGAGAAGGTGAAGGAGAACTCGAAGAAGAAGGAAGAACGTGTAAATACTATTACTAAGATATTAGAATATAAAGATAATAATTCCTCCTTTTACACAAGCAACTAATACGTCTATACTGTTAATAGAAACTAAGGATGGATTATTAATTTAAAGGCCTTAAAGCATTTTAGTGGAAGTAGTAGTAACTTTAAAGCTATTAAACGATAAAATACGTTTAGAGTAGTAAGACTTGCAGATGGCTTTACAATTAAAGCTTAAGGATATAGAGATGTTATACTACAAACTATAAAAGGAAATGTACAGCTTAAAGAAGTCTGGTATACACCCAGCTTCTACTACAAACTAGTTTCTATAAGAGTACTTAATAATAGGGGAGCTACAATCATCTTTAAAGATTAAAAGATAAAGGCACTAAAGGATTAAAGGATTCTATTTGAAGGATTAAGAATAAACGGCCTTTATTATGTTAATCAGCCTATAAAGAAGGCTTTTACAACATCTACTTTAAAGAATACAATACAGGCAAGGAAAGACAGAGAACTATAACATACACGCCTTACCTACATCAACTATAAGAGTGTTAACAAGATAAGGGAATACTTAGTTGGAGTATAATATTAATACTTACAGCCTAAGAACTACAAGGTAGGGGAGACAGCGTGTGAACTGTGTCTTGCTAGAAAGATAAAGGAGTTATTTAACAAGTCGACTAATTTAAGAGAAGAAGTCAAACTACGCAGAATACACTGCAACTTATTTGGAATACAAGTGAAGAGCATATAAGGCTATTAATACTTCTTAATAGCTATTAATAATACTATAAGGGCAGTTTGGATATGCCACTTAAAGTTGAAAGAAGCAGTTGAAGTCGTCCTTGCATTTAAACAGCTTTAAAAGGAACTCGAGTGAGAGGCTAACATAAAGATTGTATTTGTAAGGGCAAATAATAGGAGAGGAGAGTTTGGTTTTATGTTCTAAGACTACTTCTTATAAGAAGGAATGCAATTCGAACTATACCTATTATACAAGCACTTTATAAATAGAGTAGCAGAGAGACTGATTTAGATAATCGATTAGCTTGTAAGATTAATGCTATATCAAGCTAAGCTACTACTTACAATATAATACTACACTATAAAGCATGCTGTCTAAATTAGAAATCAAACACTAACATCAGCTTTACCCTTTAGCAATAACTTAACAGCAAAGACCCCCTACAAATCCTACAATTTAAGGAAGCTAGATGTACAAAATTTATAAGTATTTAAATGCGCAGTATACCCCTACAACTTACTATAAAGGATGCTAGTACATATAAACCTGCAAATATATAAGGAGTACATATTTGTAGGACTATAAGGCAAAGCGATATTTAGAGTACTTAATACAACAACTTTAAAGGAGGAAGTCTATAGAAATGTTGATTTTAATAAGTACAAATTCCTTAAATTGCTAGATCTTACTAACAAACTATTAAATACTAGAAAGAATCTACCTACTAAGAAGCTTATCGAAGACCCCTTTAAAAACCCTATAAAAAGCTTAAACAAGGAATTTAGGGACAGTCGAGCGCTAGCTCCTAATAGTAGTAGAGTGTTAACTCTTAATAGTAGTCTGTTAAGACCCCCTGTTAAGCAGAGTGCTCCTAACAATAGCTTCCAACTTCAATCGAGTAGTAGCTCCTAATAACAGTCGAGTGATAACTCCTATTAATAGTTAAGTGTTAACTCCTAATAGTAGTCGAGCGGTAGCTCCTAACTGTAGTTGAATAAGAGTAGTACTAAAACAGGCAGACGCATTAAAACAGATGCTAGTATAACTAAAATAGGTCTTATAGAAGGAAAAGGGCGAAAGCCTGCATTAAATCCCAATATATTTAAAGCTATAAGGTTAGGAAGGATTCCTAGGAAGACAGTTTTCCTAGATGGTGTGTTACTACTAATAGAAGAGTTAAAAGTAGTACATATAAATAGGGAATTAAATCACAAAATACTTATAGCACTATTTAAAGCAATTACAATTAAGGAGGCTATAAAGACAGACTTAGAGAGCTAGAAGAAGGCTATTATTTGTAAACTGCAATTGTTAAAAGAGACAAATACCTACTTAATTGTTAAGATTCCATAAAACTGCAAGGTGATATTAAGCAAATAGGTATGTAAGATCAAGTTTAAAGATAATAAGGAGCATTTAAGTTACAAAGTAAGGCTTGTAATTAGGGGATTTAAATAGCAGTATAGTGTTAATTATACAAAGACATTTGCTTTAATGCTTAAGTTTGCAACTCTACAAGTACTACTTGTAAAAGCAGCTGCTAAAGACTTTAAGATCGACTAGATAGATGTTGATACAGCCTTCTTCAACTTAGAGCTGCAGGAAGAAGTCTACATAGAAATACTTAAGTTCTTTGAACTTGTTACAATAAGTGCTAACTCTAAGCAGTATTGTCTACAACTACAAAAAGCACTTTACAGGCTAAAACAAGCTCTACAAGTATAGTTTCTAACTGTTAACGCATTCTTTGCAGATATAGGCTTTAAACTTAGCAACTTAGATTCAAACTTCTTTGTTAAAAATGGAGTCTATATACTTCTATTTGTTAATAACATACTAATTATTAGTAAGAGATTAAAAGTAGATTACGTTAAAGTCACAATTAAAAAGAAGTAGAGATATAAGGACTTAAGGGAGGCAAAGCTGTTTATTAGCTTTTAAATATAGAGAAACAGAACAGCTAAGTCCCTACGTATCTATTAGACCTTGTATATTACTAAGTTGCTAGAACGTTTTAAGATAAAAGACTGCAACGTAGTACAACTGCTTATCTTAGCTAGCATAGTACTTGTACAACCCTTAAATTTATTTAAAGACAAAGATGAAGCTGGAGAATATTAGCTACTTAACAAACTTGAAGCCAACTTCTACTACTAGATAGTCGGCTCCCTACTATACCTAGTGAACTGTATAAGACTCAATCTCAGCTACGCTGTCAAGCAACTTGTACGACACATATTAAAACTTAGACTACTTCACCTACAACTTGGAAAACGAACCTTATAATACTTAAAGGGTACAATATTAATAGGCATACTTTATAATAGCACAAATCACAAAGGAATAAACGCGTACACACTTTATAGTAATACAACTTGGAGAACTAAAAGTGACAGAGTGTTATTTTAAGGATGGGCAGCAATAAGGGCAAATAGGGCAATACTATGGATAGTACAACAACAACGATTTACAGCACAAAGTTCACTTGAAGCAGAGTTTATGTCTAGAAGTAAAGCTTTCAAAGAAGCTGTGTGGTTAGAGAAGCTTACAGATGATTTAAAGAAGGAATACAAGTCCCCTCCTACTCTGTTTATTAACAACTTAAGTGCCATCGACCTCATCTACGATTACAAGTTCTATAAGAAGTCGAAGCACATTGATATCTAATACAACTACATTCAAATAGATATAGTCCAAGCCTAGCAACTACAAGTCGAACATATACCTAGAAATGAACAGCTAGCAGACGTCCTTACCAAGCAACTACCCGTCGACTAATTCTAGAAGCATATAAATACTCTGGGAATAAGGATCTAATTGTCAGGCGCCAGAACGTACAGCGTATAGTTCAGGCCGCTGCACATGTCAGAACGCTACGGAGCGTGGTTTCTCCGGCCGGCTGACGCTGGTCATACTTAAAGAATGACATTCCTAGAAATGGAAAAGGTAGCGAGTAGTTCCTTGAATATCACTGTCATTCTGGAGACCTGTCTTTGCATCCCGTGATCACCCACGTGACACCAGTGTATCATACCATAACCTGTGTTGATTCCCTACTGGAGACCCTACGAGACCGGCAGTCTTACACTAATCTCTTATTCAGCAAGTTCTATCTTGGTCAAGCTAAGACGCCTAAATCCTCTTAGGCTAAAAGCATCAATAAGGTTATAGCAGCCTAGTAAGTGTTCGATAGCGTCTCACTGGGACGCCCTGCCGGCTAGGCCAAGATGAAAATCATATTAACAGCGCCGATTTAATTGACGGATCAACATATATCAACAACATCAATTAGATCGACGAAACATCAGATTGGCAGCAGCAACATCTAACGACAACACATTAGGCTGAATAACGACAACGACATCGATTTAATCAACAAAACATTAGATCGACGAAACAACTAAGTGACAACGACACATCAAACTTACAAACACGGCGAATACCCTTACAAGTCTTACAAACACAGCGCACTGCAAATAGGGGAGAACTGAGGGAATACTAGGCATACTAGGGAATACTAGAAGGTTATAGGATGGATATATACAGCTAGAGGCACTCTTATACTACAGCATGGGAGACCGTGGAGCTACCAAACTCCCACGAAGGAGATGTAGGGGCTACAGGTATCACACTCGTTGTAGGAGTTAATGAGGCCCAGGCAGATGAGATATGGAGCACTAAGATTACAACGCATGGGGGAGTGTTAGGATGTGCTTACGTAATCTGGGGATAGTATAGGGTAATTACCTAATAATTGAGGTGGCTGGGATACCTCTACATATAAAGGAGCATCCGGAGCACTTTAGATGTAACATATGTCAATTAATATATAATCAATCGAGTGTCAGGCATAACCGCCTGAAGACAAGCCATCCGCTGCTAATATTGTATGTACGTGACTTACCTAATCGCGTTAAATTCTGTCAAAGAATAACAATTGCCCAAATCAGCTGACCCAACCCAACTCAACCTCGCTTAAACCATGTGATTTTGTAGGGGACCATGGAACCCCACCACATACGTCCCCCCCCAAGAAAGTGGTCGTCCCCTAACTATAACTGCTATCCCTAGATCCCCTTTTTACGGACGCTTTATAGGTCCGTACAACCTTTACGGGCCTGTAAACCTTAATCCCAGTCTGTAAACCGCTTGTAAACGTCTATAAGCTACAAAATGGAATGTAAAGAAACGTAAAAACAACAAAAAGAGCGGTATAGCAAGACAAATGAAACGTGTCAGTCTAAGTCCTCCCCTTCTACAGCAAGTTGCCCTCGTCGTCCTCCTCAAACCTTACATACTCTCTCCTTTACTCTTCAGTTAGTATTGGAGGCACAATCACCAACCTTCCCAGCCTAGGTGCGTCTTGCATTAGAGTGTCCACTTCGACCTGCTGCTGCTACTAAGCATTTTGCTGGATACAGGCACTTCTACGGATAGGGGCTTCTGCTAGTAGTAACCCTTCGTCCTCGCTGCTTTCCAACTCTTCCAGGCTGTCACTGTCCTCACTTTCAACTTCCTTATCTGTAACTAGTCCGTAAAAGCGATTTCGAACAACAAACTTCTTTAGACGATTGCCCGAGTAGGTGCTAGCTAGCTGCGTCCCATCGAATTCCTCTAGAATGTATGTCCCTTTCTTAGGAATTACTTTACAGACCCTATACGGCCCCAACTACTTGTAAGAAAGCTTCCAATTTTGTGACATATCAACTTTAGCAATAGAATTGTACTTTAAGACAAGGTCTCCTTCCTTAATTTCTATCTGACGGATCTAACAGGTCTAGTCAAAAGACTCCTTGCCTTCCATCTGCTTCTTCTACTTTTATAAACGTACTTCCTCGAGGTCTTCGTCCTAGCCCATTAACTGTCTCGTATGAAGCGCTAGAAGCTCTACCCGGCCTTTAACCTTCTCCCATTCTAGCACGCGCTAGGTCTGGAATTTCAACTTGATTGGGAGCACTGCCTCTTGTCTGTAAACCACCTAAAACGGTGTCTGCCTAGTAGGTTGATGAATAGAAGTCTGGTCTGCAAAGAGCATAGTAGAGAGGTTCCTTACCCAGCTTCTAAGTCCCCTATCTGTAAGCTTGGCTAGAGCGTCCGTAATAGGTTTGTAGCCCCGCTCTATCATCCTATTAGCTGGTGGGTGGTACGCAGACACTTAAACCCGCTTTATACCGTACTTCTTAGTAAAAGCCTTAACCTATCCCTTATTCTTAGGTCCCCTATTAACAACTAGTCTCTTAAAGCATCTATAACAGCAAACAACGTCTTCCCACAGAAAATTGGCAATTGCAGCTGAATTAGCACTTAATAGAGCTCGCGCTTCTACCTATCCGCTAAGGTTGTCTCTAGCTACAACAAGGTAGTTCTTCCTTTTGCAAGGTAGCATGTGGATTACGTCTAAACCTATCTTCTCAAACAAGGTGCTCGACTAAGTTGGACATAAAGCTTCCTTCAAACAACAAGGATTACGGAGTTGACATTTATTATAGCTTGCAACAAATTCCTAGACGTCCTTGTAGCAATTGTCCTAATAATACTAGTCTGCAACTTGTTTGTAAGTGCTTTCCCTGCCCTTATAGCCAAATTCCTCATGCAATTCCTTTAGGATTTCTGCTTTATAGGCGTCTACGTTAATAACTAAGCGCTAAGGTAGGGTTTTACCTGCTTTCTAGTATAAGTTCCCATCTGCAACTACATATTAAAAAGCCCTTCTCTTAAAACCTTAAAATTCTAATTTATTTATACCTTCCAGCTTCCTTAAAGAGGTTAGATATCAAGCGATCTTCTAAGAGTCTTCTAAGTAGCCGTCCTCAAGCAGATCTTCTTAGGCTGTAACAGGTGCTAAACTGAAAGCATTAAGTTCTACATTAATAAAGTCTTTAATGTCTACTTCATTTACTTTATTAATGTCGTCTAATTCCGTTTGGGGTCTTTAAGACAACCTGTCTGCTACTATATGCTTAGTTCTAGGTACATAACAGACCTTAAAGTCGAAGAGCTAGATGTAAGCAATCCACCTTGTAATAAAAGCTCCAAGTAGGTTTGTAGCAGAGCGATTTAATTGAGCAACTAGGACACTTACATCTATCTCAAGTACAAAATGCACTTTATAAAGCTAGTAGCAGACCTTCTATATAGCTTTTAGGACACTATAGCACTCCCTCTTTATAGCATTATAATTCTGCTCAGCCTAGTTCTAAAGCCCACTCTCATACTAGGTTGAGTGCTTCTACTTAGAATCGTCTAATTGCATTAATATAGCTCTTCAACCTTTAAGACTTATATTAACAGCTAGGATGATCTCCCCAGCTCCTTTTATATAGACAATCTTAGTTAAAGCAGGTGCACTTGTTAGAGCTACTTTGAGGGTATCTATTACATTGTCCTAGTCCGCTCCTTATTGCTAAGGCACTCCCTTCTTAAAAAGACGATATATAGGCTTAGTAATAGTAGAAAAGTCTTTGATTTAGATCCTATAATAGACATAAACCCCTATAAAAGCCCGTGCTTCCTTAATATTCGTATAGGGTTTCTATTTAAGGATCTTAATGACCTTCATACTATTTGGAGTCCTACCTTTTACTCTACAAACAAAGCTTACAATCTTAATCCTATCTATATAGAACTATAATTTCAAGCTAATAGTACAGCTAGCTCTTTCTAATTGTATAAGGGTCCTATTTAGAGCCTGAATATGCTCTATTACAAACCGCTTGATACTTAAAAGTGCTTCCTTATTATTGTACGCAGACAGTAGGCCTTTAACTCCTATATCGTTTAGAAAAGGGAGATAATCCTTAAGGATTAAGTCTTTAAGAATCTTAGTCACAATCCGTACGAACTAGGCAACTAAGTTTATAGCACCTTATAGAAGCGTAGTCATCCGTAAAAGTCTAATAGGTATCTAGAAAGGATGAATCATTGCATATTAAAGCATACAAGTGTCTACGACAAGGCTTACGTGCATTTGAGGATAATAAAGGACATCTTGATCAAATAGAGAAGCCCCTTGGAGCGTAGGAGTGGATTCAAGCACAGTATGTCCTCAAAGAGCAAGAAATGATAGAACAAGAAGGTCGGAGAAATGAGATATTAGTTGCTAAGGTAGAAACAGACGACGGAGAGAGTGGAAATGAAGGAGACAATGATAACGAGGGAGAAGATGATGGGTTATTTCTTGATATTAATGCTTCTCTTTAATAATATTTGTCAAGTTTTACAGGCGGAGCACATGAACATGAGGATTATTGAATGTATTGATTTCTATGTTCTCATAGAAGAGGGACCAGCCCATAGACTTATAGTAGTGCTCCACCCTCTCAGTGCAGACTAGGGGTAAGCCAGCTATCAAACAACCCCTTGACAGGGTTATATCGTGACAATATTAATTGCATTGCCTGTGAATTGAAGTTATTGAAGTTGTAGTAATGATTTTCATGAGGCGAATCTTGGTTTTTGGCACTTCGGCTCCAGACCGCGAACCGTACCTAAGCCCCCTCCGTTATTGTTCTCATATTATTTCCAAAGGCTCTCATTCGCAATCAGCCAACCTGACCTCCTTTTGTCATGCGTGGGCGCCCAACGCAGCCACCAACAAACCCCCTTATCCTACCATTGCATATTTAGCTTATAAATTTGCCTTGTGTTAGAGGGTAGAGGATGGTCTTCTGCTATTACCTGGTGTAAATCAGGCAGCCCCACGCGTATATTAATACACAAAGACCAACTACCCGTTCGAGGACTACAATAGCCTTCACCATCATCCTCTTCCTAGATTCTCACCATAAAGTATACTACGACCTCCTACGACACTCTCCGCCTTGAGCAAAGCTCGTTTGGTTGGGGTAAATTATCAACAGGGCTGGCTCGGCTTGCCGCACACCCGAAGACCGGTGGTGGCGTTGCCACGTAAGACGTATGGGAAGGTTGCAGGGCGATTTTGGTGCATACCTCGTTGCATCCCAGAAAAGCTGTTCGTTTCGTCAGTGTAACTGTTGAGCCTTTGCTATCTACTTGTTTGCTGCTCGTCGGGTTCGCCATCCAAGATTTGCAGGCAATGGATGATCTAGAGCTTTATGCTACCCGCTGTTTTAAGGTCGTTCTGTAAGTCTACTACTTCGTCCAATGTCATCAACCACGGATGTGGCGCTTGATACTTAAATTTTACGTTTGCTAATAATTTCGTAAAACAGAGCCTATCGTCTGTTTTTCGGCATCCTGGAGCTGGTAATCTGGTACCTTTGGCCCTTATCAGGTGCCAACAATACGGCCAGACTCTCCGATTCAGAAGAAGATAGGCCGGGTGGTAAGGCAACGATTGTATGCGCCACTCAAAACAAGGGCGAAAGTCTACTGTTGGCCATCGCAACCTGGTGTGCCAATAAGCCCGCTGGTATCATAATTGTTGCCGATCCAGCTTCGTTTTCATACACGAAGAACCAAGTCTCAAATCTTAATACTGAAACACCAATCCAAGTACTTAAAGCACCCAAAGCTCATAAGCGGGAGCAGCTCTGTATTGGTTTTCAAAAGGCGCAAACGGCAGTCATTGTCATATGTGATGACGACACCAGGTGGACGCCGACAGTGCTACGTAGCCTCGTAGCCCCGTTATTGAGAGATCCTTCCCTTGGTTGTGTCTTTCCGGATCTACGAGTAGATCCTGTTGGACAGAAATTTACTATCTGGGAGCTGCTGGGCCTTTGGCGGCTTGTAGGTGACGGAGTCGACTTCCACGCTTCCCGGCAGATTGACGGGGGGGTCTTCTGCCACCATGGTAGCACTGCGGCATATCAAAGCAGCATCTTGAAAGATCCGCAGTTTATGTATGCGTTCGCTAACGAAACTTGGCGCGGCCGTGTGCTGAATTCTGGTGATGATCAATTCTTGTGCTGCTGGCTCACCAACCACGACTGGCCTACATCTCTATTATCAGCGGACAGGTGCCTCGTGCAGACCCGAATGCGCAATTCGTGGAGACATATGTTGCAGCTGCTGCGATGGAGCCGCAATGACTGGCGCAGATGTCTCAGCACTCTTATTTTTGAAAGGCATATATGGAGGTAAATTTCAGTCCTTCGGTAGAATATTTGCGAATACAATGTTTCAAATTACTTACGTTATTCAGACGAAACCCGTTTACCGCGTGGCTGCGCGTTATCTGGTGCTTGAGGGCTTTCGCGCCAATTATTGAATCTACCCAACTTTACTACAACTGGAGGTAGGTCAATCAGTCTCGGACCGTATACCGTGGTATAACTATGGTTTGAGGCTTGCTGAAAGTGCCGCGTAGTTTGTCGACTTTTTGCCTGTTAATGGCAAGCCGAATGTTCAGATATATCCCACATATTGTCCAAAATCCTGGTCAGATTTGGCTCACACCGTTCTTTTTGATGCATCTTTACGCTCATACATATTTGAAAATCTATGCTCTCTTTACTTTAACAAATGTGAGTTTATTATTATCAATTCCAGAACTCGTTACCTTGCATACATCTTATATTTGACAGACGGATTGGCTTTGATGTTTCGTCACAAAAGCCTAACGCCGACAACATAGTGTCATTAAAGGAATAAAGAAAGTGCTATATGCTTTTCAATTTTGAATATGAGATTACGTCATTGCTCCTTTTTGGTAATTTCCGAGTGGCCAGACTGCTCGACTTTATCGATGATAGCTTTGAAACGTTCCTCAAATTCGTCATCTCCGCGTGCTTCCGCTATGCCAAGTGGGGTTTCTAAGCTGTTATTTAAAGATCTTGTATGAGTGTGCTTTATCCGTATATTGTCCATAGCTTGAATTGTTTCTGTGTCGCCATGTCTTGCCAGAAGATGTAGTATGTTGTCGCCGGCTTTATCAACAAAGTCAGTATCGCAACCTTTGTCCAAAAGAGCTTTCAGCGAGTCATGAACATTATAAAATATAGCTCTGCCAAGCGGCCTTTGACTCCAATCTGTGGGGTTTGAACCCTCTATGGTAGCGCCACAGTCAATTAGGTATCTAACAAGAACTGAATGATTCCACTGAACGGCGATGTCCAATAATGTCCTACCATACTTCGAAGGCTGATTGACATCGATACCAGCCTGAATAAAAGGCTCTAATAATCTTGAGCTGTCCTCTTCATAGCAAGCATAATGAGCCGGCATCTCGTTCAAAAAATTAGTCACTCCAGGTGTAGCACCAAATTTGAGTAGCAACTCAATGATCCGAACGGACTTGGATCGAGCAGCCATATGCAGCGGCGAGCGCCGCATTGAGTCTGGAATGTTGGGATTAGCACCATTTCGAAGAAGTGAATTCACGTCCTGAACGTCGCCTCTTCTTGCTGCCCATAAAAGAGCAGTTTTGCCGAACGAGTCTTGACTATTGATGACTGAGTATGACGTTTTGGATAACTCGGCTTCAAGATCCCCAGGTACCAATTTAAGAACAATCTGATGAATCTTTGAAAGTTGATATTTTTCTGAGTTTGCTTCATCGCCTTGCAAGAAGCTATCGCGCAAATACTTCTGCATTTGAGGAGCAACTTGTTTCTCAAAGACAGCAAGCCATGCGAAGTCTATCGCTGCGCTATGCAAATCATTAGTCAATGAAAACATCTGCAAGAGGGGATTGCTTACTTTCCAAAGCTATCTTGCAGATAAGGGTCTGCCCCTGCATTTAATAGAAATTTGCACACTTCCACTTGGTTTTTATGTATTGCCCACTAGCGCAATGCTATTAGCAACCAGAATCATAGCTGAAGAATGTCACCCACAGTAAGTCCTGTCCAGCCCATTTCCTCCATATCGTTAGGAGTTGAGATATGATTTTGAAATATTGATTGGAGGTTTGTGACGCTCCCGCTGGTAATCGCTCGAATCATTGGTGAATGTTCAGGAAGCAGATTTCTTACATAGAGACCCATCGTAGGGTTACCGTAAGGATTTCGAACACACGTCAGGATTATGGCTTTGGCAATCCACCACGAGGGGAAAAAATAAGTGATTATCATCGAATACCGTGATTTATCATGACATGTTGACTCGTTGCACGTCGGCTCGCTGAAAACGTGGCCGGACACACCGACGATAACTCGCCCAAAGGACTTTGTCAGAACCTGTGGAGAGCAGAACACTCTAAGCTGATGGCACACGCACTTGCAAGAAATATTCGGCGATAATATACCGCGGTATGGAGTTAATCTGCGATCAACGACGTCAAGAGAAGACGGCGTTATGCTAACTTCATTGGTCTTATGATCTAGTGATTCCTCTTGAGTTTCTGACAAAACGGGAGATTGCACTATTGCATACGAGGTATGTGTTTGGCCACGGAGAATTTGCTGAAGTAATACCATGGTCTCATGCTGGTGCTGAGTAGTCGAAGATCTAAACGATTCTAACGCGTTATCAAGGCTTGAGACATGAGTCCTACCCCAAATGTAGAGTCAGTGACATTTTGTTTTAGTTTCTTATAACGTTGGATAATATCCTACAATGTCTTCGATACCAGAAGTGTTGCAAATGTCAACTTGAGACTGTGCAACTGGGATGATAAAGCTCGGATTTCCTTCCTCTTCTTAACGAATCCAATGCGATTTACCTTCGAGCCTTGCGGCAGCGAAGTCAGGGTTAGAGTACTCACAAAGTCCTCGAGTGATCCGAGAACGTTTTGAGCGCGACTGAGATGATCAAGCAATGCGCTAGAAAGCTGCGTGGTCGGGCCTTCACCTGGGGTTTGACCGGCACTTGTGGTACCCATAGAGCTTGGTTGCAATTGACAAGCAACCGTAATATCTGCTAGAACAGCTTTCAGCTCCAAGGCCTCTTGCGATAAGGTCAGCAATTCTTTCGGGGCATTTCGAAGATCTCTGATGATGTTGTAAGCCACTTCAGCAGAATTAATCAGCGCTCCAAGAACAGCGATAGCGCTGGCAGCACCGGACAGTGGGTCTGCCATCACGGTGTGAGAGTATTCCCATTCGATTCTGAAGTGGAGTGCAAAAGAATTCGGTGTTAAAATCTTAAGGGTGCCTAGTAGATAGTGACGAGCAACAAATTGATGAGTTCGGGCAACAGCCCGCTAGGCATCTATCAGACTCCGTGGAAACAGGTGATAGTTTTGACAGATGAGGCTTGCGAGGCTTTTCGAGTTTGATTGGAGGCAGCTTGGCCAGGTTTATGTCGAAAGTGAGGCAAACAACCGGTCTAGTAAGGGAGAAATGTAAGCAGGCCTGGGGCCTTCGGCTAACGCCCACCCAACAAACTCTCCGCTATTCTCGTACCTGTCAACGATTGGCGGAACAATATTGAGCCTTGGCAAGGCAGACTCCCACTAGGATAGGTACACATCAATGTTGGACTGGGATCAAGAGTCGCGTTATTTCATTTAAAGTAAGATAGAATCGAAAGCTTGAGAATTGATACCAACCCGGCAACACCGTCTGAGAATCGAGACACACCTCTCATCGCCCAGTATGACGACCACTTTGACTGACAGCGTTATCGACAAAGTGATTGCTAGGGCCTGTGAGAAGGCCAGACATAGCTGGGAGTACGGCGCTGCATCCGAAGCTTTACTGGAGTTATACGACTCTCATCTCTCCGTGTTCAACTGTGATGCATTCCCTCAAGGAAGTTTACCACGCCCGAACGCCAGTCAGATAAGAAGCTTAGTGTACGCAAGTAAAGTTATCAATCCTAATGGAAGTATTCTAATTGATGGCGACGGTGAGTCTGCCTTATTTGTCTCAGTGCTTTGCCATCGATATCATCTATTGCACAACCTCGTTTAGAATTTGTTGGCTAATGATCTTGGTGATGAAAAAAAGGCTCAGTAGGCGACTCAGCCGCTGTTGGAGTCTTTGCAGAATTGATCGGGCAGTCTGATCCAAGCTATTGCACCGCGTGCCAGAAGCAGGCTGATACTGTACTCTCTGCACCCCGCTGGCAAAATGGCGCCATCAGTCACCGTACTGAATATGCAGCACTTTGGGCAGATTTTGTGTACATGGCCCCTCCATTCCTCGCCTACCACGCAGTAGCTACGAATGATACTGACTTAATGAAGGAGGCTATTCGACAATGTCTTCTTTACAGCGAGGTCCTTTGTATTGAGGAAGCTAGTGTTCGCCACAAAGGCTCTTGGCGTCATATTGTCGGACCGCAGCTCGAAGATTTGGGGCTCTGGGCTACAGGCAATGGGTGGGCGGCGGCTGGAATGACGAGAGTTCTGGCCACCGCTCGGAATTGGCATCGCAGTCAGGACTGGAAACATGAGCAAGATGAACTCGCCCATTCCATCTTCGGCATATTAAACGGTGCAGCAAATGCTCAGAAGAAGGGTCAACCACCATTGCTATGTAACTTCCTGGAAGATGCTTCTTGGTTCGGAGATGTTGCTAGCACTGCAATGTTAGCAGCGGTGGCGTATCGAATGATGGTATTGGCTCCAGAACTTTGCGAGCCTCAACATATGACGTTTGCGGAAGAAGCTAGGAAAGCAGTCATTGCAAACGTGGACACGCAGACTGGGCGCGTAGCTCCGACCCCACAGGGAGGCCTACCTGGATGGACAGATCATACGCCAAGCACGGAAGGCAGCTCTCAGGGGCATAGCTTTGTGGTCATGATGTATAGCGCTCATCGGGATTGGTTACAAACCTTAAGGTCGAAGGGATCTCTCTAGAGAGGCCGGCTTCAAGTTCTTTCAGTAACTGGCTATTTGTAGTCTTACTTTTCTACGAAAGCAAGTAGAACGAATTGAATTACATTTCTACTCCGCTATTGCATCTTCAAATCGTAATTCACATGCCGAGGCCATTACCGTGAAATCCGATGCCGTAGCTAGCATCACATGTTTCTAACATGAATGTTGTATCTAGTAAAACTAATTAAGTCACAGAGCAAAAATTACAACTATTAAACAAGACGCTGCTGTGAAATGTCACACTTGGCTCCAGATAGTTGAAAAGAAAATGAAAAGACTACTTGCAGAATATAAGCACGTCTGTCATTCTAATTCTGTGGGATAGGAGCATGAACTCGGAGAAGCAAGAACAACGGTAAGACTAGGCGTGTTAAGAAATTTTAATATTGAAGGGTATACATATAGGTTGTAGGTACAAAATCAAGCGCTTTATCGTTGTCTACAAAAACCTCTATCGTGTTTCACCTGATAGCCGCAAAGGACAGTCTCTACGACTATAGACAAAAACCCAGCAATGCATACCCCGCCCGATTCACTCACACTTGTAACACCGAGACTAAATTCACGGTCCTCAGCAGGCACGTTGTCTATAATCTGGTGATAAGTGTTGACAAATACTAAACCCCCTAGCAAGCCTTCCCAAAAAATGATAGCAAAAACGATATAAACACTCGACATGAAGGTCCATAGAGCTTGTCCAATTAAAAAGAAGAGATTCATAAATTGTAGAACACACATAAAATATAGTCTATGAGTTCTAAATAATGAAGACGAGGAACGTGAAATGAAAACACCACTTTGATAAATAGCAATGTAGGCAGGATAAAAATCACGAAAGTTACGAAAGGGGCTGGATTCGAGAGGGAAGAGCAGGGTAGGAGATACTCCCTGGTTGATAGTGTATTCCGCAATATAGACAAGCAGAAGCGGTAGCATACTGATCATGATGTATCAGCAACAACCTCCTGTGCAGGGGGGATCAAATGATGCATAACATAACTTACTAAGGAAAGAATATAACTTTAGTTCGCTTCAAGTTCAATTTAAAGGCTGTCTGTGCCCGTTTGACTCTTTGCACGAATGGCCCTCGTTTTGGTGAGACTAGAGATTCGAAAACACTGGATTGGCTTGGTCTTCCTATGAATCTAGACTCATTTACAGCACAGCCCAACGCTCCATCATCAGCACCTTGACGGTATTCTTCGCCATCTCTTTCGCCATTATTGCTGTCGTCGCCACCGTCTTCACTATTTTCCTCGTGTGGGAGCGCCTCGTATTGAGAGAATTTAAAGCACGTTGCACTCTTCAAAGGATCTCTAGGCAGTAATACGAAGAAACTGAGCAGCATGATGATCGGAGTTAGTGCAGAAGTCAGTAGCGTCCTCTGCACAGTCCATCCAAGCCCAGTCGTAGCAGCCACATATAGACTTGATCCGATGATTCCAGCTCCGCCAGTGCCACTACCCCAAAAGGCAAGACTGAAATGGCCATAGTAGTGCGTCAACCCTAGAAATGATACTTCTCCTACCCCAGAGGCGACGCTAGCTACAGCAACTCCAGTCATCTTTATGCCAAGATTACCTTCGTCACGAACTGCAGCAACTAGGATCATGCCAAGCATCGATAACGCAACGAGTATAACAATGCGAATAGAGTACGGAATGGCATGGATAATTTGGACCCCGACCAACTTCGCAGTGAGGGAGGGTACCACATTCGAGATGAGCACGATGCTTTTCGGCATGCTGGGACCCACAAGGTCGAGGGCAGCCGCGAGCGTAATAATGTACAAGATATTGTTGGTAATCCCTAATATGAACAAGTTAGTAAGTTCAAGTTTTCACAGCCGAAAGGCTACTCTGTATATCTTGTGCAAGAATTGCAAGAGCTATTGTTTGCTTGATTGTAACAACAAACAAGCGCCATTCAAGGGAGATAGAGTCTCGTAGGCTTACCAAACAGCCAGAATGCGATACCAACCCGTAGGTCAGCGCCTACAAACTTTGCTCGCATCGAGCTTTGAACTAGCCCCATATGGATGTTAAGCGTCCAGGACAGATAAATGATCGTGCGATCTTAATGATTATGGCAAACACTCGCCGAAGAGGAAGGAAGAGGTCTGCTCAATGCCTCGCGACTACCGCAGCTGTGTTGTTGAAAGGTACTGAAAAAACTCGCTTATCCCGGGTCCGAGTAACTGTCGATTATGCTGGCGATTACGCCGGGGTTTAGCCGGCACTTATGCCACGCGAATTGCCCACTTATGTGGAATGGATTACCCACCCAAATTTGGGTGATAAGGGAGTCTAATCGACCCTCCATGTACTACTGTACATTCCCTAGAAACAAGCAATCATCGCTCCCACCCATGCCGCCTGTGCAGACGAGAATAATAATGTTTTCACAGCCAATGCACCCCCTTCACAATGACGCTGCGCCAGCTTCGTATTCAGGACTACACGATTGGATGGGTTTGTGCCTTACCGATCGAGCTTGCCGCCGCGACCGCGATGCTAGATGAAAAGCATCAAAGCCTACCTCACAATGACAACGACCCCTACTTGTACACTCTCAGCCGCATTGGCGAACATAATGTTGTTCTTGCCTGCCTGCCTGCAGGCCAGATAGGCAACAACTCCGCAGCCGTGGTTGCAACACGGATGCAATCAAAGTTCCCGTCACTTCGGATAGGCCTGATGGTAGGCATTAGAGGCGGAGTACCAAGCACGGAAGCAGACATACAACTCGGAGACGTCGTTATCAGCCAACCGCACGCAACACATAGAGGGGTAGTGCAATACGACTTCGAAAAGACTGGAGCAGGCGGACGACTCACTCCCACAGGCTTCCTCAATACCCCGCCGACAGTCCTTCTAAATGCCATATCGAAGTTGCAATCGAACCAATATCTAGACCAAGACACTCTCTCTATACATTTGTCCGCCTTTAAGAGACTAGCACAGTTTTCCCGGAACAGGGCAGGCCCAGATGTCCTCTACGAGGCGACCTATAATCACATTGGAGGACTAACGTGCAATGGATGCAGGAAGGACAAGACGGTTGAGCGGACTCCAAGGTCAAGTCAAGAGATAGTCATACACTATAGCACAATAGCATCTGGGAACCAAGTCATAAAGGACGGTATTACTAGAGATAAGCTAAGCGCGGAACTAGGCGGTGTCCTTTGCTTCGAAATGGAAGCTGCAGGCCTTATAAACAGCTTCTCCTATCTTGTAATCCGAGGTATTTGTGACTACGCAGACACACATAAAAACAAGAGGTAGCAGCCTTATGCGGCAGCTGCAGCTGCAGCATGTGTTAAGGTAGTACTGTTACTCGTCCCTGTTGTTAAAGCATTCAAGCTATGCTATAAGGACGAGACTATCCTAGAGGCGTTATCTACTATGCTATTTGCAAGAGATACTATGTTTATAGGTCGAGTTGATGTTATAGCAGATCTTGAAGCTATATTTTTAGCGCCTCTGCCTTATCAACGTGTAGCCCTAATTGGGCTAGGGGGGATAGGGTGAGCTCACTACTTCTAATAGTAAAGATGACTGGCTTATTCTATACTAGTAAATCTCAAATTGCAATTAAGTATTCTTATCAGCTAAGGGCTAAGTCACTATCGACCTAAGTATTCTAGGTCCACGCTGTAACGGTTCGTCTCATACACGCAAGGACTATTGTATCAAACTGCCCTTGAAACCGCCAACTGCCCTTAAAACCGTTAACTGCGTTGGCTATTATCTACGGCTGCGTTGTCGCAGAACAGAGCTTGTGTATATAGATAGCTATCTGCTCCTCTTTTGTCCTTTTCTTCTCTCTTTAGCTTAGTATCTTCGATAAGTGCAATCTATAGAGCTCCCTTCATCCTTCGTTGAATAGCATTCCGTACGTGCCGTCACACATGCAAGCTTATATATACAATTTGAATAGGGCTATAAAGATATCGCCGACCGTTTGAAGCTTCCTAATAGGGATAATCTAAAAGTTAACATTTTACAGATTGTATCATAGTAGCTCTAAGACGAGACAAATAGATCTTGGCTCCTCATCCTCAATAATGCTAATAATACTAATATATTCACTCATACAATAGGGGGACAGCCAACTCAGCCCTCCTACCAGTCTCTTTTGAAATATATCCCACAGACTTCAAAATGTTCAGTCCTAGTGTAAAGGGCTAGGGTGGGTGTGCCGTCGTAGTGCACAATCGTTAGGGCGATAGGTGGGTTAGCGTGCGCTCAATAAGGTGCTTAGCAGAAGGAATAGGACCTAAAACCACACAATAGGTAGCTAATACAAGAAACAACTGCACTCTGTGTCTGTAAAGTCCTATAAAACCTGCAAATTCCATGCAGGTGTCTGTAAAGCTTAGTCTATATCTGTAAAACCCTCTGTAAAACTGCCTAAACCTGCTGTAGACAGCTTCGTACGTCCGTCGCGCGTCCCTTGCTAATCCCTTATCTAATAATAATCCTTCCCGGATGATGCCTTACAATGTCCTCCGAACCAGCTATATACATGTTGCAGTTAAGATTACGAGCAGGGGATTGCAGCATTAAGGGTAGACTCTTAATTCTCTAAATAGGGGAGCGAGCTCTTAAATAGCTATAAGTGGGCTCGCTTAGGTTACTTAAATAAGGATTGATCACGTAATACCCAAATGAGAGCTCGTCATGTGATTTATACTGTGACACACCCCTAGACCAACCCCTTTAAGTAGGTCTACTGCGAATAGCATTAATAACGTAGCTCCTATTTGCAATTTCGGTGAATAGGAGGCTCCTAAGCTCGCTTAGCTGTTAAGCGCTTTGTTTCTTTGTTCCTGCGTTCGCAGTGATTGGTTAGGATTTGCCTATTAAAGCTATTTAGAACAATATGAGCGGGGTTTCTTTGTTCCTAAGTGCCTATAAGTAAGGCTCGAGGGCCTCTAATTCTACTCTCTTTTTCCACTTATCAACTTCATCTAAGATGCCTCTTAGGGCAAACAAAGTAAGTGAAACCCTTATTTCTAAGCTCCTCTTAAGCTCTAAAGACTGATTTCTAGCAGGCTGCCTGTCAGGCTAGAACTGCTGCTGCACGCGCTGCGAGCGCTGCCTAGGTGAGTCTCTTATGTTGTTAAGCTTTCAAGTGCTAACATACAGCGCTTAGAACGCTGCTCCTCGTGCTCCTCCTACCGCTCCTCCTCTTACGCCTACCGCTCCTCCTACGCCTACTGCTCCTCCTACGCCTCCTCTTTTGCCAGCTCCTGCTAGTAGCCGCCCCCTCCATGGCGCTCTTCAAGCGACCTCTTGCATTCGCTGCATCCGCAGTGCTCTTACAGGTCGGTCAATTAGAGAGTGTTATAATGCAGTAAGAGCTGGCTAGCAATGCTGGAACTGCGCCTCCAAGTATAAGTGTGAGGCTCTCCCCGCCGCCGTTCAAGCTCCTACTGCTCTCCTCGTTGCTGCTCTAGTCGCTCCTGCTCCGCGCCGCTTAGTAAGTAAGCTTTTAGGGTTCTTACTTTTTCAAGTGCTAACAAGCTTGTAGCATATCACTCGCCTTTAAGCTGCAGTTCGAACGGCTTTTAAAGCTAATGCTGCTACTATTATAGAGGGCTAGGGTGGGTGTGCCGTCGTAGTGCACGATTGTTAGGGCGATAGGTGGGTTAGTGTGCGCTTAATAAGGTGTTTAGCAAAAGGAATAGGACCTAAAACCACATAATAAGTAGCTAACACAAGAAACAACTGCACTTTATGTCCGTAAAGTCCTATAAAACAACCTGTAAATTCCATGCGGGTGCCTGTAAAGCTCAATCTATATCTGTAAAACTGTCCAAACTAGCTGTAGGCAGCTGTTACAAATGAGATCACGTGACAAGAGCTGGGAACTAAGGATTACATGATCTATTAACTAAGGGACTGTGATTATGTAAACCCGGCATGTAGGAGCTTGCTTTGAGATTTAATCTGCTTTATTTGGCCCGGAATCTCTTTTCATGGGGGCAAGCCCCCAAACCCCCAGGCTCGCTGCGCTCGAATTAGGCAGTATTAATAATCTATTTGACCTGGGAATTTTTATCTATCATGGGGGCCAGCCCCTATACCCCCAGGCCTGCAGCGCTCTCTTAGTTAGTATTTGTATATAACTAAGCACTAGAAATGATATCACATATATCGAATTTTACTAGCAGAGGATGAACTTTATATATTAAATTCAACCCAAACTATTCTATGTCCCCAGCCTCCTCTAGTCTCTCCGCCTCCTCAGTATAAAGCTCCACCAGTAGCTGGTGAGCAGCAGCAATGCCTCGTAAGCGCTCGGCCCGGGATCGACGAGGCACCCGGACAGACCCTACACGTGAAAATTAGCATATGTGTAGTTAAAAGTAATAAATACAGGCCGGAAAACTTACCAACCAAACCACTAGCCCGAGCCCCACGTCCATCACGAGAACCAGAAACAGCAGGGGCGGCTGGAGCAACACGGCGAAGACGACGGCCCGGAGAAGCAGGGGCGGCAGGAGCAGGGGCGGCGGGAGCAGGGGCGGCGGGAGCAGCGCGGCGAAGACGACGGCCCGGAGAAGCAGGGGCAGCAGGAGCAGGGGCGGCGGGAGCAGCGCGGCGAAGACGACGGCTCAGAGAAGCAGGGGCGGCAGGAGCAACAGGGGCAGCATTTCTCGGGCCCGAAACCAACGTGGGGGCGATGCGGCGGCGGGGACGTAGACCCAGAGCAGGAGCAGTAGGAGCAGGCAGGGCGGCAGGAGCATTAGCGGCGACGGAGGCAGCTGTGGCCTGCGGGCCTTTAAACAGTTAGTTATATTATTAAACAATACAAGGGGGTGGGCGCGCCTGCGGCGCGCTTGTAGGTTATTAGGTTGGGAATGTTGGGAATAAGAGGAGCCTGAAATTTAAGGCATTAAGCGAGACAGGTTGTAATAATTTCATATATTTAAATAAACAAAGTTAGGATAGAAGCGTTCCGGTGGCCCAGTTGATTGATTAATTGGTAATGATGAAATACTAATAAGCTAAAAACTTGAGAAAATGGGGCAACCCGGAA